>Ga0222670_1000891_pt1 | contig 11429 bp, 10 predicted proteins | sample AntAcemetagen732_FD_181148 | JGI IMG/M metagenome (GOLD analysis project Ga0222670, IMG submission 181148) | Saline water microbial communities from Ace Lake, Antarctica - #732 | ecosystem: Environmental > Aquatic > Non-marine Saline and Alkaline > Saline | place: Antarctica: Ace Lake... | reverse complement strand
AATATTTTTCAGTTAATTGCTTAACTTGAGCTGGGCTAGTATCTTGTCTAGCAACTATTGTGTGTTCGTATAAATTCATAATTGTTCTTTAATAAAAAGTGAGGATATACTATTATAATTATTGAATTACAACACTTAAAACCATAATAAACTTTAGATATTTAAATGTTTTCTGTTATTTTTCCAGGTCAAGGCTCACAAATAGTAGGTATGGGTAAAGACCTATATGATAAATATAGCTTAGTTCAAGATCTATTCAAGGAAGCAGACGATATACTTGGCTTCTCGCTATCAAATCTTATCTTAAATGGCCCAAAAGAAGAATTGGACTTAACTGAAAATACTCAGCCAGCAATATTTTTGCTTAGTTATTCAATATTCAAGTTAATCAAAGAAGAGTTTAAAATTGATTTAGATAAAGCAAAATTTTATGCAGGACATTCTTTAGGAGAATATTCAGCATTAACAGCAGCTGGATCATTATCATTTTCAGATACTTTAAAAATATTAAAAATTAGAGGTAACGCGATGCAAAACTCTGTTCCAAAAGGAGTGGGTGGAATGGTTGCAGTTTTGGGTTCGGAAATTGAATTAATAAAAAAAATTATTGATGAGAATAAAGATAAGTATGAATGCTTTATTGCAAATGATAATTCTGTAGGTCAAATTGTATTGAGTGGAAAAATTGAAGATCTAGATAAAATTATGGTTGATTTGAAGGCTTCAAATATTAAAAATATTAAATTACCAGTTAGTGCTCCGTTTCATTGTAAATTAATGAATAACGCAACACTTGTAATGAAAGAAGAAATAGCAAAATTAAATTTTAACGAACCTAAAAATATTCTTATTTCAAATGTTACTGGAAAAGAAATATCTAATTCAAATGAACTAAAAGAATTACTAGTTAAGCAAATTGAAAGCAGTGTTCGTTGGCGTGAAAGTGTTTTATTAATGATTGAGAAGGGTGTTACAGACTTTATAGAAATAGGACCTGGTAAAGTTTTATCTGGATTAATAAAGAGGATTGATAGAAATGTTAAAGTTAGTGCAATAAATTCAGAAGAGGATATAAAGTTAATTAACATCAATGAACAATTTAAAAGATAAAAATATTATAGTAACAGGTGCTTCAGGTGGAATTGGTAATTCTATAGTTGAAAAGTTAAGTCAAAATGGTGCAAATATTTTAGCTACTGGTACAAGAATTGAAAAATTAGACGAATTAAAAGAAAAATTTAATAATATAAAAATTCTTAAATTTGATATTTCTCAACACGATAAAATTGAAGAATTTATAGAAAATGCTACAAAAGAACTAGGCGGGTCATTAGATTGCATTGTTAATAATGCAGGTATTACCAAAGACAACCTAACTATTAGAATGAGCTTAGAAGAGTGGTCAAAAGTGATAAATATTAATTTAACTTCCACATTTTTAATGTGCAAATATTCAATAAAAAAAATGTTAAAAAATAAATCTGGAAAAATTATCAATATAACTTCAGTTGTGGGACATACTGGTAATGTTGGACAAGCAAATTATACAGCATCTAAAGCAGGTATAGTTGCAATGTCAAAAAGCTTAGCAATTGAATATGCAAAAAAAAATATCAATGTTAATTGCATATCCCCAGGTTTTATAAGTACTGCTATGACAGACCAAATAGATGAAAAATTTAAAGAAGCAATAATTGCTAAAATTCCATCTAATAGACTAGGTAAACCTGAAGATATAGCTAATGCAGTTAATTTCTTAAGCTCAAATCAGTCAGACTATATTAATGGAGAAACAATTCATGTTAATGGTGGCATGTATTTGGGTTGACAAAACTACTTTTTGAACTATCAACGAAATATAACAAAAAGGAACATTATGTCAGAAGATATTTCAAGCAAGGTTAAAAAAATTGTAGCAGACCATTTAGGAATTGATGAAGCTAAAGTATTAGATGATTCAAGTTTTATTGATGATCTTGGAGCTGATAGTTTAGATACAGTTGAGTTAGTAATGGCTTTCGAAGAGGAATTTGGTTCAGAAATTTCAGATAGTGAAGCTGAAAAAATTCTGACTGTTGGTGATGCCGTTAACTTTATAGCAGGCAAAGCAAACTAGAATTTAATGTCCATAAAAAAAGATGGGATAATGGTAATTTTATCATCCCCATCTGGGGCAGGTAAGACAACTTTAGTAAAACTTCTATCTAAAAATAAAAATTTCAATATTTCGATTTCTCACACCACAAGAAAACCAAGACCTAACGAAGTTGCTGACAAAGATTACTACTTTGTTAATCATGACAAATTTGAAAATTTAATAAAAAATGATGAATTTTTAGAATATGCAAAAGTATTTAGTCACCTTTATGGAACAACTATAACACCAGTTATTGAAAAATTAAAAAAAAGTGAAAATGTAATATTTGATATTGATTGGCAGGGAGCTGACCAAATTAAGAATAAAAAATTAAATTATAAATTAATTACTTTTTTTATTCTACCTCCAAGTAAAGAAGTTTTATTTGAAAGACTATCTAACAGAGATATGAAGGATAAATTAATTGCAGAAGAGAGAATGAAAGAATTTAGTAGAGATGTGTTGCATTGGATTAATTATGATTATGTAATTATAAATGAAAACCTTGAAGAATGTTATTCTAAAATTAGCAATTTAATTGATGCCGAAATTAATAATAGTTCAAAAGATTATGATAAGGAATACATAAGAAAGCACGTAGACAAATTAACCTCTTAGATCTTCATATTCTTTTGTAAGTTTAAAAAACATTTCAGGTTCAAGATTTTGAGGTCTAAGATTTAGATCAATGTTAAATTTTTCAGCAACCTCTTTAGAATTTATAAATATTTGATTAAAAGGTTTTTTTAACATTTTTCTTCTTTGACTAAAAAAAACTCTAGTAATCATCTCAAGGTTTTTAGCACTTTTTAATTCAAAAGAATTTTCTTTAGGAGTAAATAATAATAATGAACTATCTACTTTTGGCCGTGGTGAAAAACTTTGAGGGTTAATGTCAATTATTTTTTTGACATGTAATTTCCAATTTGTTAAAATTGAAAGTCGACCATATTTTGAGCTATTAGATAAAGCGATAATTCTGTCAGCAACTTCTTTTTGGAACATTAAAACTAAATTATCAAACCAAAATATTTTATTAACGTTAACAATCCATTTAGATAATATCTCCGTTGAAATGTTATAGGGAAGATTGCCAAATACAGTCAGCTTTTGCTTTGAAATCTTAGCTTCATCCACTTTTAATATATCATGATTTATTATTTCTATCTCGTTCTCAAATTTTTCTTTTAATAATATTGCTAATTCATCATCTTTTTCAACAACGTATACTTTTTTTGGTTTTTTTTTTAAAATATATGTCGTGAGGTTGCCGGTACCAGGTCCAATTTCTAAAATTTCTTTATTAGAAATATCACATGTTGATACTATTTTATCTAAAACCTCTCTATCTATGAGAAAGTTTTGGCCAAGACTCTTTTTAGCTTTAATATCCACTTAATTATCTAAAAACTTTATTGCATTAATCAAACTTTTAGGGTCAGATAAATTTTTACCAAGCATGAACGTGTTAGGGCCGTGGTCAGGGGAAATACGAGTAAATGGCAAGCCCAAGGTAATATTTATAGCATCAAAATTGAATAAAGCCTTCATGGGAGATAGTACTTGGTCGTGATACATTCCAATAATCACATCAAATTTTTTTAAATAATCTTTGATAAATACAGTATCAGCTGGAAATGGGCCATTAACATTAAATTTTTTTAATTTTAGTTTTTTGATTGCAGGTATAATTATTGCTTCTTCCTCGCAGTTTTTAAAGTTACTCTCACAGTGTGGATTTAAACCTGTTATAGCTATTTTAGGTTTTTTATTGAATTTTTTTTTATAAAATTTAGTAATAAGCTTAACATGCTGATATATCTTTTGTTTTGATATTTGTTTGTGAACATTTTTTAAAGCTAAATGCGTTGTAAGTGGACTAACAGATAGTTTATTATTAAATATAAGCATTACAACTTTATTATTTTTTTTAGTTTTTTTCGCTAAATACTCAGTAATACCTAAAGTTCTACCTTTTAAAAAAGATTTTTTTGAAATTGGTCCATTAATGAATTTGGATAATTTATTTTGTTTGATAATTTTTAAAGCTAACTCAAAACAGTCTTTTATATAATCATTAGATTTACTAGAAATTTTTTCAAAGCAACTTTTAAATTTATACTCTACATTAATTAAGTTAATTTTTTTATTATCTAGTAAATTAAATTGTTTAAAATTTTGATCAATAGTATTAATTTCAAAAAAAAATCCTAATTTCATCATTTGTTGCTCAAGTAATTTTTTTGAAGCAATAATTATTAAAGGACTTTTATAATGATGAGCTAGAATGCTTTTAAAAAAAATTTCTAAAAAAATACTATTTGGCTCACCGGCAACAATTAATATAGGTTTATAATTCATTTATGAAACTATTAATTTTTATTTTTCCATAAAATATTTTTGAAAATTGATCTAGTTGTTTGCTGGTCTCAAATTGAATCATCTTATTTAACTCTTCATCTTCATTGATTATCGCATTTTCATATTTAATTTCCTCTATTTTTAAAATCAAAAATGAAGAACCCACTTGCACAGGAGATGTGTATTGACCAACTTCTAGTGCTTTTAATTGTTCTAAAATTTTTGTTGATAATTTCTGCTCCTCTATCCATCCAATTTTACCTCCAAATTTTGAACTGTCCGATATGCTGTATATATTCGCAGTGTTTTTAAATCCTATTTCGCTTATACTTTGATTAATATTTTCTAATTTTTTTTCAAAATTTGAGTTATTTTCTTTGTCAAATAAAATCTCAGATAGAGAGTATTTTTTTTGCTTTTTTGCACTTATTAATTTTTTTACTTTTTCTTTTAGTTGATTTCTATTAATATTAATTTGACTAATATACCGATCATATATTAATTGATTCCATAATATTTCTATTTCAATTTTTTTTTGGACATAGTTTAATGAAATATTGTTACTTTCTAGATATTCTTCAAATTCTTTTTTATTCTTGATATTTAAATTTCTATAAAAATTTTCTAGATAATTATCAATATTTATATCTATTGTTTTTAAGTCAAAATATTTTATTAATTCTATTTTTTTTATTTTTTCTCGAAGTGCTGACTCTTTTGATAGTTTAATAATTTTTTGTTTTTCTAAATTTTTTAATTGATTATTAAGTGATACTAGATATTGGTATTCTTTTTCTATGTCAGAATTTGTTATAATTTCATTATTGACCTTGTATACGATGTAAAAATTTTCAGCAGTGTTTGATTTAAAATTTATTAGTATCAATAAAAATAAAAATAAAATAAATTTTACTTTAGACATTATTTTTTAAGATTTGGAGACTTTGTCTCTCCAAATGGGATTATAGTTAAGTTTAGATATATACTTTCATTCGCTTTTAAATCTCTATCTGTATAATAATCTCTATTATATTGAATTGCTGCAATTAAGCAGTCATTTCTATATTGATACATTAAATTATAAAACTCTGTTGCATTAGTCTTCTTGTTTTCTCTTGTTTCAAAAGTAAAGCTACTTGTTTCTTTAAAATTATATGAAGTTTTATTTGATAAATAACTATTTTTACTTATATTATTGTTTTCATTTAGATATTCGAAAGTAGTTACAAAATTATTAATTTTGAATTCATTTTTTAACATTTGATAATTTGTATCTTTTAAATTTTGATCTTGAGAAAATTTATAGTTAAGACTAAAAAAATCATTGGGGTTATAATTCAGTTCTCCCATTATATCTGAGGTTTTATTGCCCAGTGAACTATTTGCAGGTAAATTTTGATCATCTTCTAATTTAAAAACGTTAGCAACTTTTAAGTTAAGAACCTCTCTCGTAGAGGAATCAGTATTATAAAATTCAGTACCAAAGCTTAATGATCCACCTCCTTCAACAGAATCACTTAATCCAAGCCTGTTAAGAGCAAAAACATTGCTCACATCAATTCTTTTATCTTCATTAATTGCATTCTTAGAATTGTTTGGACTATATCTAGCTGAAATAATAGGCTTGAGTATGTTTGAGTAATCGTTTGTTTTTTTTTCCATTGGATAAGAAGAATTAAACTCAATCAAAGTTGCAATTTTTGTATCTAAATTATTTTTATAATTTTTTGAATTTTCACTGTCTGTATTAATATTTTTAAATAAAATATTATAATTATTTTTTAAGCCCTTATTAGTAAATTTAGGATAAGAGCTATAAAGAAAATCATTAACAATAACCTTTTCAAAAACATTAGTATCATAATTTTTTATGAAGCCATTTGAGTTTAAATTAAAACTTCCAGATATTAGCATATCTGAGAAGAGATCTTTTTCAAGATTGTAGCTAGGGTAAACATATTCATATTTGTCTCCATCTGGAACATCATTTAGATTTTCGTAGACTATAATATCAGCTTCCAAGTTTAAATCTTCTTTTGACGCACTAAATTTAATTGTAGAAGTTAAGGTTCCAGTGTCATTATTTATAAGAGGAGAATCTAATTTATAAGTTTTTAGATATGTATCATTAGAAGTAAATTGTAAATCAGTTGATAAATCTAGACTATTAAAATACTTTGAGTTTAATTTTTTTTGACTATTTAAAAAAAAATGACTTTGAGAAGAATTATCTTTTTCACTTAACATACTTAAATCAATAGTATGTTTTGAAGTTGAATTAACTGCTCTATATTCAGATTGTGCAAGTATTTTATTCGTTGAATAAAGTCGTGGACTAAATGTTAAATCTCTATTGTTAGAAAGCACATGAAAATATGGCAGTGAAAATGCTGAGCCAGTAGAATTAGACCCTGTAAAAGAAGGCATCAAAAATCCAGATTGTCTTTTTACAGTTGGGTCAGGATGAAAAAATTTTGGAAAATAAAAAACAGGTTTATCATAAATTTTTAACCATGCATTTTCATAATTAATTGTCTTTTTTTTTTTATCATGTGTAATTTTTGAAGCTAAAAATTCCCAAGGTGGACAATCATCATTTTTTTTACAGGTTGTAAAAACACCTTTTTCTATAATAGTTTTATCTTTGTCACTTGCAACGGTTTTACCCTTTATTCTTGGATCATTGTTTTCAGCTAAATTATTAAAATCTAAAGATATATCCTTTCCAATTAATTTATTGGTTAATAAATTTATATATGCTTTTTCAATATAATATTTGCTATTCTGTAAATCTAAAATATTTGCTCTAGATATTTTTAGTAAACTATCATTTAAAGTATAAGTAAACTTTTCCGAAGTAAAATTATTTAAAGCTTTATTATAAAAAGTGGATTTGACATTTGAAAAAATTGTTTCTTCTGTTTTGTTATAAGAAACCTCTTTAGATTTAAATGTAATAATGTTTGCAAAGTCATTAATTTCAACATTTCCTATTGCCTTAATTAATGAAATTTTTTGATCATAAATTAATTTATCTGCATTAATTTCAATATTTTTTTCAGGTAAAATAACCTTTGCTTTATTAGCAATTAATATTGATGAGCTTTTATCAAATTTAAAACTTTGACCATCAATTTTTATATTAGAAGACTTGGAGTATGCAGAACCTGTTCCAGCATTTATAATATTTCCATTATTAGTAATATTTAAATCTGAAGTGCTAAAAATAATTTCATTTGCATAAACTTTATTATGAATAATTAAAACTACAAAAAAAAATAAAAATATTAAAAATTTTGAGTTATTTTTCATTTAACCTGACAGTTCCAATTAAAGTAATGAGTATCAATATCATAAATGGAAGATATGTTGATAATATAATTGGTATTTTACCATTTTCCCCCATTAGATAAGATAAATAAGATAAATAATAAACAATTACCGAAAGTATTATCCCTGACAATAAATGAAAAATCATAGAGGTATTCCTTTTATTATTAAACATTATTATTGAAGAAAAAATTGTCATAATTGAGATAAATAATGGAAAAGAATAAAGCTTATGTAAATGAATATCAACTTCCCTGGTAGAATTTCCTAAAGATCTGTAATTATTTCTTAATTTTAGCAATTGAGAAAAATTTAAAGAGTATAAATTATTAAATAAACTATTTATTGTTTTAATATTAAAGTGTGTTTTAATTAAATATTTTTCTTCCAGTTGGTTAATTTTATTATCCTTAAAAAATAATGGCTTAGTTAAAATCCATTCATAACTGGAAATATCAATTTCTTTAGAACTAATTAAATTAATTAATTGAAAATTATCATTAAACTCATGAATTGAAACATTGATTAATGAATTATTTGATATTTCATCTGCATTAATAATATATATTTTATTATCTATCTCATCTTTAATCCAAAGACCGCTTTCTTTAATAACAGCCAAATATTTACTATCAGTGGAGTATGAGTTTTTTATATCAAAATAAATAAACTGTAATTTGGACGATATAGCATAAAATATAGTTATTAAAATAAAACCAAATAGAAGCGATGTAAAAAATAAGGTTTTTAAAATTCTGAGGTTGCTCAAGCCATTAATTTTTAAGATCTCAATCTCATTTTTATCAATTAAATCAAGAAAAAAAAATTGAGTTCCGATTACAAAAATAAAAGGAAAGATTTCAAAAAGAGTAGCTGGAGTATTTAAACCACTCAATATTATTGGAAAAAAAATTTTTGTTTGAAGATCTTTAAAAAAATTAATTTCTTCAAATAAATTAAGAATAAAGATTAATGTAAAGAAAATTAAAAAAGTATTCAAAATTTTTTTTAAAAAAAGTAATATTAAGTATAATTCAAAAGTTTTAATCATCAGTAATTTTTCTTTGATCTAACAGATGTAAAAAAATACAAACTAAGAATTGAAAAAACTGGAAAAGTTATAAAAAAGTATTGTCCAAAAATATTATTAGATGAATATCTTAAAGATATTTCAGAAATGATTATAGCAATAATACCAATAAAAAATATTATATATCTATAAAATATAAATTTTTTATTTTCTTTTGATGTAAAAAAAATAAGACATGCTATTAAAGACAGTAGAAGTAAGTATATAGGCTTATAAAACCTTTTAAAAATTTCTTCTTTAATATTTTTAATAGAATTTTTCTCGCAAGATAAAATTTCACTTTTGAATTGATTTGTTTTATCTTGTTCGAAGTAAATTAAACACTTTAGCAAAAGTCTACTGCTTAATTCCTGGATTTTGGGAAAAGAGGTACTTTTAGTTCCATAATGAGTTAAATTAAAATCTATTTTATCAAATGAAAAATTGTTAATTTTAGTGCCTTCTAAATTAACTACGCTTCCATCAGACAACTCTAAATATTTTTTATTTTCTAATTCTTTTATAAAACCTTTATTCGCATAAATAACTCTAGATTTAGGGGCATCTTCTTTAATAAAAATATTATTAAAAACTCCTTTTGGTTTTTCTGACTCGATAAATATAGTTAGATTTTTTACCACATCTATGAATTTACCTTCTTGGAAAAGTGATGGAAAAAAATCTATATTAGAATTTCTTATAAAATTACGAGCTTTATCCTGACTACTTGGTGAAAGATATGCTCCAATGATTATTTGAAAAATAACAAAAATTAATGAAAAGCCCATAATTACTTTAATAAATTGAAATTTACTTATGCCTGCGGTCCAGAAGATAATTAATTCATTTTTTAATTCATATCTGTTAATTTGATAGAACAAGGAAACAAAGAAAATAAAAGGTAGGATTCTATGAATAATTTTTGGAAAATTAAATAGAGTATATGAAAGATATACACTAAAACTATGTCCATCTTCCGTTATAAAGTCTAGATATTTTATTGCTTGAATTACCCATACAATTAAACCTAAAGATAAAGACATTAACAAAAAAAAAAAGAAGGTATCTTTTAAAAAATGAGTAAATAATAATTTTTTCATTGTAATATAATAAATTTATTCATATATAGCACTCATCTATTTCAGATTGTATTTAAAATTTATGTCTATTAAGATTAATTATTTAGAGAAACCGGCCAATAAACCATTTGAAAACCTTGTTTTATTTGTTGATGAAAATTTTAATATAAATGGGTTAAAAAAAATCATTTCAAGTATTGAATTTTCTTACATATCAGACTTATTAAAAACTAGTGATTTAAAAAAAAAGATACTTTTTTTCAAAATCAATTCAAAAAAAACAATATTTTTAATATCTATCAAAAAAGATATAGAAATATCAGATGTAGAAAATTTGGGAGCTAAATTTAATAGTTATATTAATCATGATAAGAAAAAAGAATACTTTGTAAATTCAGATACGATTAATAATAAAGTAAAAAATCTTGTAGGTTATTTTTTGCATGGATTGAAATTAAAATCATATGAATTTAATATTTACAAATCAAATAAAAATAAGAAAATTGTTTCTATAAATGTTATAGGAAAAAAGAATAAATTATCTACTAAAGATCATTTAAGATTTAAAGCCATAGAGGAAGGAAGTTTTTTTGCAAGAGACCTTGTGTCAGAACCAGGAAACATCTTACATCCAGATGAATATGCAAAAAGAATAAATACACTTAAAAAATTTGGATTAAAAATTAATATATATGATGAAAAAAAATTAAAAAAATTAGGAATGAATGCCTTATTGGGCGTAGGACAAGGAAGTATTCGAGGGTCATACCTTGTAACGATGGAATGGAATGGAGCAAAAAACAATTCCAATCCTTTAGCTTTTGTTGGAAAAGGAGTTTGTTTTGACACGGGCGGTTATTCGTTAAAACCAGCAAAGTTTATGGAGGATATGACTTATGATATGGCTGGTTCTGCTACAGTAGTTGGTTTAATGAAAAATTTAGCATTAAGAAAAGCCAAAATAAATGCTGTTGGTGTTGTGGGACTTGTTGAGAATATGGTAAGTGGAAATGCTCAAAGACCTGGCGACATAGTGAAATCTTACAGTGGAAAAACAATAGAAATATTGAATACAGATGCAGAAGGTAGATTAGTTTTGGCTGATGCCTTAACCTTTACTGAAAGAAAATTTAAACCTAAATTTATGGTTGATTTAGCAACTTTAACAGGTGCTATTATAGTTTCATTGGGCTCTGAATATGCGGGCCTATTTTCAAACGATGATAAATTATCAAAACAGTTATTAGAAGCAGGTGATAAGGTGGAAGAAAAATTGTGGAGAATGCCATTGCATAAAAACTTTGACAAACTTATAGATTCAAAAAATGCAGATATGCAAAATATTAATTATGTAGGTGGCGCAGGATCTACAACCGCAGCACAATTTTTACAAAGATTTATTTTAAATAAAACACCTTGGGCCCACTTAGATATAGCTGGTATGGCATTTTCA
>Ga0222670_1000886_pt1 | contig 11465 bp, 9 predicted proteins | sample AntAcemetagen732_FD_181148 | JGI IMG/M metagenome (GOLD analysis project Ga0222670, IMG submission 181148) | Saline water microbial communities from Ace Lake, Antarctica - #732 | ecosystem: Environmental > Aquatic > Non-marine Saline and Alkaline > Saline | place: Antarctica: Ace Lake | collected... | reverse complement strand
TTTTAAATCAAGTAGTTCTTTAAAAGTAGTTGAATTATTCAGCGCGCATTCGGCGTCGTGAAATAAAACTGCATAAATAGATTTAGCTTGAAGCCTTTTTAAACTTTGATTAATATTTTTTTTAGTGTTACCTCTTAAAATTGAAGATGAGTTTATTTTTGTAATTATATTAAACCTGTCATCATTATAATGGCCTATGATATTCTCGCTTTCACCATATGATTGAGCAGTATCTATAAATGTTATTTTATTTTCAAATGCAAAATCTAAAATCTTCGAGACCTCTAGTTTAGACGTTTGGCCATAATTATTGCTAATGCCATAATTCATTCCAAATTGTACGGATCCAAGAACGATTTTATTGTTTTGATTCAAAACTTAGAAATTTTTGAATTAACGATATTACTAATTCTTGCTCTTGTATGCTTAAACTAGGATATATAGGCAAACTAAGACATTGCTCATAATATTTTTCAGAATAGAATCTGTCCCCTTTTTTCCAACCTCTTTGTTTATAATAAGGCATCATATGACATGGCACATAATGAACTTGTGTTAAAACCTTATTCTGATGTAAAAAGCTATATAAGCCCAAACGATTTTCTACTTCAATAACATATAAATGGTAGGCATGCCCCTCAACCACACCACTCTGCCTAATAATTTTTGATTCTTTATTGAAAGCCTCAAAATATCTTTTAGCAATTTCAGTTCTTAACCTCAATCCATCCTTAGCTCTCTTTAGCTGAGAAATCCCAAGTGCTGCTTGTATATCTGAAATTCGATAATTGTAGCCCAATTCTTGCATCTCCATGTACCAATTAGGAAAATTTTCAGAATGAAAACCTCCTGTGGATTCAATAATTGAGCTTTGAAATAAGTCAGGATTTTTGACAATCCCATGGGATCTAAGCTTCAATAAACGAAAATATAATGCCTTATCATTGGTTGTAATCATTCCTCCTTCTCCACATGTAATATGCTTTACCGGATGAAAAGAAAAAATTGACAATTCGGCATATTTACCGCTTCCACAATATGACTTTTCTCCAATTCTATTATATGAATAACCTCCAGGAGAATGACAAGAATCCTCAATGATCCATAGATTATATTCATTAGCCAATACTCGAAATTCCTCGTGATTAATAGATCTTCCAGCAAAATTAACCGGAATTATTCCAGAATAGGTCCCGTAAGGTGCACTCTCCAAAAGTCTTCTTACTGATTTAATATCTAATAAATATGTCTCTGGATCAATATCACCAAAAACAACTTCACCACCACAGTATCTTATACAATTTGCTGAAGCGGCAAAGGTAATGGGCGAGGTTATAACTTTGGACCCAGCAGAAACATTTAAAGCAATGGCACATAAATGTAAGGCTGCTGTTCCACTGGAAACAGCAACTGCAAATTTAGAATCTACGTATTTTGCAAAAGCTTTTTCAAATTCAATAATTTTAGGCCCCTGAGTTAAAAAATCAGATTTAAGAACATCTACAACAGCTTGGATATCTAATTCAGTAACTTCATGTTTACCGTATGGAATAGTGTTCATTATATTTTAAAATTTGAATCAACGTGTTTGATAATAAGCTTTCTTAATGAATCTACAGTTTCCCAATTTTCATTGGCTCCTGAATTATATGTAAATCCCTCTTCTACTCGTTGTGCTTTAAAGAATTTCTTAAATTCTTCTTTATCCCATCTTGACAGCATTGGTAAAATTACATAATATCTTCCTAAATCGTATGTGGTGTAAGAATCCGACGATGTAATCATCTCCTCATGAATCTTTTCTCCAGGTCTCAAGCCAATAATAGGTTTACTACAATCAGGACCTATTGCTTCTGCCAAATCCATTATTTTATAACTCGGTATTTTAGGAATAAATATTTCTCCACCCCAAGCATTCTCTATAGCATGCAACACCATATCAACACTTTCATCTAAAGAAATATTAAACCTAGTCATTGTAGGGTCTGTAATTGGAAGATAACCTTCTCCTTTCTTTTGAAGGAAAAAAGGAATTACAGAGCCATTTGAACCCATAACATTTCCATATCTTACTACGGAAAATTTAATTGGATTATTCCCGGTAATATTGTTAGCTGCTATAAAGAGTTTATCTGATGTTAATTTTGTAGCTCCATAAAGATTAATAGGAGCTGCAGCTTTATCCGTAGAGAGTGCTACTACTCTTTCAACCTGAGTTTCTAAACATGCATTAATTAAATTTTCAGCACCTAAGACATTCGTCCTGACACATTCTATTGGATTATATTCTGCAATCGAAACATGTTTCATTGCTGCTGCATGAATAACATAATCTATGCCTCTTAAAGCTCGACGTATACGACTTTCATCTCTAATATCTCCAATAAAATATCGTATTGCAGGATATTTATTTTGAGGAAACTCATTAGACATGTTAAATTGTTTCTGCTCGTCGCGAGAGAAAATTACTAGTCGTTTAATATCTGGATACAAATGCAAAATCTTTTTTGTTAATGCATTACCTAAAGAGCCGGTTCCACCAGTAATTAGAATTGATTTATTATTTAGCATTTTTTATGATTTTCAAAGTACGATTTGATAAACAATCCTAATTAATTATGTTTTAAATTCAAAAAATTGTTTAAATATATTTCTTCAACCCCTTTTTTAAGCGATGTTTTTGAACTCCAATATAGAATTGAAAATTTACTTGAGTCTAATAATTTTCTGGGAGTTCCATCTGGTTTACTCTTATCCCAAATAATATCTCCCCTATGTCCTATTATGTTTTGTATTAAATGAGCTAAGTCTTTAATAGAAATTTCACTTCCTGACCCAACATTATAAAGGGACTCTTCCATTTTATTCTCAACAGCAAATACAATAGCACTTGCCAGATCATCTACATGAAGAAATTCTCTTTTTGGTGTTCCCGTGCCCAAGAGAACCACATCAGAGTGATTATTCTCTTTGGCCTCATGAAACTTTCTAATCATAGCAGGTAACACATGTGAAGTTTCAAGGTCATAATTATCTCCAGGGCCATAGAGGTTAGTTGGCATAAGAGATACATAGTCCCTATTGTACTGCACTCTTAAGGCTTCAATTAGTTTCACCCCAGAAATTTTTGCTATGGCATACCACTGATTTGTTTCTTCAAGTGGTCCTGTAAGTAAATACTCTTCTTTAAGCGGTTGAGGAGCCATTTTAGGATATATACACGAGCTTCCAAGAAATATAAACTTTTGAATGTCTAATTCATGTGCTGCTTTAATGAGGTTGTTTTGAATAAGCATGTTATCCATTAGAAATTCATAGGGATAAGTACTATTGGCTAATATACCACCAACTCTAGCTGCTGCATCTATTATAGCATCTGGCTTTTCTCTTTTTAATAGATCAAAAACCTCTTTTTGATCTATTAAGTCTAGCTCTTTTGAGCTAAATCCTATTAAATTATTATACCCTTTAGATTTTAGGGCTCTCCAACAGGCTGAGCCTACCATTCCTTTATGGCCAGCTATATATATTTTAGAGTCGTTATTTAAGATGCTATTCATAATAATTCATAGCTTTATACCCACCATCCTTTAGGTATTTATCCTTTTTAAATAACTGAATATCAGAGCTCATCATATCTTCCACTAGCTCTTCTAAAGTGATTTTAGCTTCCCAACCAAGCTTTACTTTTGCCTTTGTAGGATCTCCAATAAGAAGATCAACCTCTGTTGGTCTAAAGTATTTCTGATCGATAGACAACACTTCCTTACCTGCCTCTAACTGATACTCTGGATTTGAACAAGATTTTACTTTGGCTATTTCATCTATACCTTTTCCAACAAATTCTAACTCTACACCTATATGGGTAAAAGCCATTTTTACAAAATCTCTAATGGTGGTGGTTCTTCCTGTAGCTATTACCCAGTCTTCAGCCTTTTCAGCTTGCAGAATCATCCACATCATTCTAACGTAGTCCTTTGCATGGCCCCAGTCTCTTTTTGAGTCAAGGTTTCCTAGATATAATTTGTCTTGAAGGCCTAGTGCTATTCTTGAAACAGCCCTTGTGATTTTTCTAGTCACAAATGTTTCCCCTCTAATAGGAGACTCATGATTAAAGAGAATTCCATTGGAGGCAAATAGACCATAAGCCTCCCTGTAATTCACGGTAATCCAATATGCATAGATCTTTGCCACTGCATATGGTGAGCGTGGATAAAAGGGTGTGGATTCTGTCTGTGGGACTTCCTGAACCTTACCATATAATTCAGAGGTAGAGGCCTGATAGATTCTAGTTTTCTTCTCAAGGCCTAATATCCTAACTGCTTCTAATAACCTGAGTGTTCCTATTCCATCTGTATCTGCAACATATTCTGGCATTTCAAAAGACACCCTAACATGGCTCATAGCGGCTAAGTTATATATCTCATCAGGCTGTATTTCTTTAATGAGCCTAATAAGATTAGTGCTATCTGTCATATCTCCATAGTGAAGGATGAACTTTTGATTCTCAATATGAGGATCCTCATACAGGTGATCAATTCTATCTGTATTAAATAACGAGGTTCTTCTTTTTAAACCATGAACCGTGTAGCCTTTCTTTAAAAGAAACTCCGACAAGTAGGCGCCATCTTGTCCTGTTACCCCTGTTATAAGTGCTGTTTTCATTTTGAAAATTTAATTACTATAATTTCTTAATAAGCCAACTACTGGACTGTATTTTATCTCCAAGTCCATCAATAAGGGCCACATTCATCTGCTCACATATAGCTCTCTCTAGAATGGTGTCATTATTTTGATCTCCGCCATTGGCAAAACCTAAATCAAACTCCTCTCCGTGCTTATTTGCAATCATTTCAATAGTCTCGCAAACTGTCCTATCGGCATCAATAGATAAAACGGCCTTATCAACAGCTTTTATATTCGAAACAATTATCATTCGCTCATTCTCATCTTGAAACTCCTTACTTCCTTTAAGCCCTCTTTGTTGGTCGTTGTTTACAATCACAAAAAGCTTATCAGCCTGAGCCTTAGCATTATTAAAATACTCCAGGTGTCCTTTATGGATTGGGTTAAAATAACCTGAGACGATGATGGCTTTTTGCTTAGACATTTGAAAAAATTTGATTAATCAATTTATACTACTGCTGGTAGGTGATTTCTATTATTCTTTGATGTTATATAGTATTAGGTCATTCTCATTTAAAGAATAGTTCACTGATAAAAAGAATGATACCTTTCTAGAAATGAGCTTCTCAACCTTGGTTTCAAGATTTTGCACATATGATGTGTTTAGATTTTGGCCCACAACGATGATTTCTATCTTTCCACTGTCAATACCCTTGGCGTAGTCGCCAATAAGTATTATCTGCTGCACGTCTCCCATTCGCTCTAAAACGATCTCTACAGCGTCTTCAAGGCCCAGGTGCTTAAGTATGACCTTTCTAAGGACTTCGTACAAAGGGTGCTTTGTATTAGCCTTATAATGTATTTTGTTGTTGTCTTTGGATTTTTCCAGGTAACCAGCCGTATGCAGGTGGTTGAGTTCTTTTCGGATGGCGTTTGTAGATTCGCCCATCTCAGTGGCTAGACCGTTTAAATAACCCCGATTGGCCTGAGAGATAAAAAATTTTATCATCAGGCGCAATCTAGTTTTTGAGGTTATCAACTCTCCAAGCATTACTTATATTAACTTAACTTACTTTCAAGTAATAAAAGTACTTAAAATTAAATAGCCATGCAAGTTTTATTTAATTTTTTATAAAAAATTGATCCTGAAATTTATCTTTTTCAAATTCAATGTTCCTAAATATTAGGGTATTATATTTTGGGGAAAACTTAGCGTAATATTTTGCTACCGGCTTAATAGGATCCCGTTTATAATAAAAATTTAGAGTGTCCCTAATTATTTTATACAAAAATTCGCCGCCATTTTGATTGGCAACTATATTTTTAGAAATAAAAGTATAACTATTGGTCGTATCTCTAATTACCTGACCATTTGGAAAATTATAACCTCTAGTAAAAGTATTGCCAATTAACACAGAAGAATTTAGGTCTTTCTGATCATCAAAGTCAGTGACTAAATAACTGAGTTTAATTTTATTAAAGGAAGAATAGAACCTTGTAAAATAATTTGAATTTTTTTTAAGATCTGGCTCTAAAAAGTTAAAAGCATCTATTAGAGAAATACTATCTTGTTTTACCTCTAATACATCCACATAAGAGTTGTAATGATTTATATTTTTTGGCCATCCATAAAAAGCTATTTTAGAATAATATAGGGCACTATCAATTTGGTTCTCATTTAGGTAGAGAATTCCTTGTAACCACTCACTGATATATACGTGAGGGTTAACCTTAGAGGCAGACTTGACGTATTGTTTTGCAGAAATAAGATTGTTCTCTAACATTAGATATTGGAACCTCCAAACATCTACAGGTAAGGAAGTTGGACCAATATTAGGATAACCGCTGAGAAGGCTATCTGCGTGGTTAAAAGAAAATAACGGTGCCTCTTTTTTTAAGTCTATAGTAATATCTCGGTGTGCAATAGAGGTTCTAAAAGATTGGTGCAAATAGAAGATTGAAAAACAAATTAGAAAAAGGGCGAAAAAATTAAGCTTTTTTAACATTGTTTAAAAAATTATAGTGAATCCCAAGAGCAGAAAGTAAAACAAACATAGATTGAATAATAGGACGTTCAAAAGGAAAATTCAACATCGAGTCAATAAAAAGGGCAGAAAATGAAACAATTAAAATCAAATATTTTAAATCCCTATCACGCAAATACGATGTAAAGAATATATATAGAATATATATGAAAAACATTAAATAAGAGAGTCCTCCTATTAAACCAAGCTCGGTTGTAAATTCAAGAAAATCATTATGGGCATGAAAAGGAACAATATATTGACTGCCATTAGAACCCCAATAAGCAGCTGATTCAACCTTCCAATTGCCAATACCACAGCCTATAAATGGATGATGCTGTATATAATCCCAAGCATTATCCCATAGGAAAAACCTATTGCTACTTGATTCATTAGTAAAGTTAATAGATTCCAGTCTTTCCACTACCTGTCCAGAATCATTTGGTAAAATACGCTGAGAAATAGAAAATGAAGAGAATATTATTAAGTATACAAACAACAAATTGATTAATCGCTTCCTGTCATATAATACTGTAAAAAAAGAAATTAAAATAACCCCAAGAATTAAAGAAAGTAATGCAGCTCTTGAATTAATGATAAAAAGAGTAAGAAGTGGCAAAAGAGCAACTGTAGTAAAAATAAATTTTAAAAAATATTTTGACCTAAATACTAAATAAAATAAAAAAGGAAGTTTAATCACTGTAGATGCAGTAGCAATATTTCTGTTACCAGTTAAACCTTTAAATGGGTCAATATCAACTTTTGTAACTGTAGATAAAAAGAAATCACCGGTTTTATAAATATAATAAAAAAGAGGCCTTAAAGAAATTACCGACTCATAAACTAAAAAAAGAGAGATAATTAATGATAATTTATAAAAGGAAAATTGATTCTTTTTAAAAACTGAGATTAAAACTAAAATTAAGAAGAATAAAGTTAAATGTCTGCAGAAATCAATAACTGAAATGGAGAAATTATTAGTATAAAATAAACTCAAAAAAACTTGAAAAATAAACAAGCAATATATAATGAGTGGAGCGCTTTTAAATAATGAACTTTTAAAAAATAAGCTTTTAAAATTAGTAATTAGAAAAAAAAATGGGATACACGACAAATACAGCCACTGTGTGTTAGCCCTGTCTAAGGCTCCGAAATCAGGAATAAGAACTAGAGCAAATAATAAAATAATAAAATAATAAAGCTTATTCATATCAGTGCAATATAAAAAAAAATACCCTCCATAAAGGAGGGTATTTAATAATTATAAATTATGTTAAGTTGTCTTAATACTAGTTAAGATATTGAACATTATTTACTTTGGCAGCAGTTTGAGCATCAGCATTACCAATAGTATTTGCAGAAGACTCAACAGCAGCAGTATATGTTTCATCATCACCATCATAACCAGTAGCAATTCCACTAGCAGCTAATAAAGTTGCAGATAAAGTTGCAGGTCCTACAACTGTGATTGTTTTAGCACCATCAGTACCAGCAACCGTAGAAGTGAACTGAATATAAGCAGCATCAGTTGCTTCTATACTATTATCTATTACAGTAGAAGCAGCAGCAAAAGAAATTGCAGTTGCACCTACAGTTCCAGATAAAACTTTTGCTGTCATAGTAGAAGCAAAAGGTTGTCTATGAGAACCTTTAGCGTTAGATGTGAATTTTAATACCTGTGATGTAGCATCTACAGTATAGTATTTAGAAACTACTCCAAATTCTAAATCAAGAGCCGCTTTTAAAGCAGTCGCAATCGATGCTGTAGAAGAAGCAGAACCTGTAGTTACAGATACTGTTTCCATACCAGCTGAAAAATTAACTACCGCAGATACGTTAGTTAAGTTTGTGTCTGCAAATGTAAAAGTACCAGTTTTCTGACCTTTACCAGTAGCAGTTACTGAAAGACCTACAGCTGATAATTGAGCTGCAGTTGCAGCAGAATTAGCCCAAGCAGTAATATCATAGTAGTTAGTTAAACCAGTCTCTCCAATAATAGATACAGATTCCCCATCAACCTTGAAAGTTGAATCAGCTGATAATTCAGTAATATACATTTCTTCTACTTTGGCTACAGCGCCAACTGCATTAGTAGTAAATGCTAAGTACTTGTAAGCAGAAATTACTTTATCAGTTGCTATAGGATCTTGCTCAATTCCAGCATCTGTGTAAGACTTAAGTACATCATCTAAGTCAACAGATACATTAACTTCTTGAGCAGTTACACCAACTTTAGAAATTGCACTAGTTAAGAAAGATTTAAGTTTTGTGAAATCAGCAGAAACAATTTTCTTAGCAACCACAGGCGCTGTTTGAGCAGCAGAAACGCTTTCAAGAACTAAATCATTACCGCTAATTGATACAGAGGCACCAGTTGCAGATGCAGCTGTTAAAGCAGCAAAAGAAATATCAGTTAAATCAGAGTTACCAGTTAAAGTGAAACCTTTTAATGCAGCTACTTTATCAGCAGTTACAGAAGTCAATTTAGTGTTAGCTGTAATAGCTAAAGTACCCAAAGCAGCAGATGTGTAAGGAATACTTAATGTTTCGATGTCAGTTGCGTTAATTTTTACATCTTTAGCAGTACCATCAAAAGTAATTGAAGTTACATCAGAACCAGTAACTTCTACAGTAGCATAAGTTCCACCTAAAATTAAAGTCTCTAATTTAGTTGATGTAGATTTTACAGACATATGAGTAGGAGCAGAGGCCTTAACAGCAGCGGCAGCTATTATATGTACAGATGTTGCAGCATCAAATATATCCTGAATAGCAATTTCATATCCTGTAGTTAGAACTGCCGAAGTATAAACTGGCTTAACGGAAGGCAAAACAACTGTAGCAGCTCTCTTAAAAGAAGAACCAGCATCCATTTGCCATTTTGGTAAGTCAACTGAAGTTAATCTATCAGCAGTAATTTTACCTTTAGCATAAACTGGTGCAGTTAAAGTAGATGCATTTACTGATAAATCTTGACCTCCACCTGCAGTACCATCGAATGCTGTAGCATTAGTGAAAGCAGATAAATCTGCAGTACCAGCATTATCAATAGCAATATCTAGAGCAAAGTCATGGTTAACCATAACTGGCATAGAGAAAGTAGTAGCGTTAGACAATGTATTAAATACCATAGCAGCAGTAGCACTAGTTAATTTAGGTAAAGAAACAGTTAAAGTGGTTAAAGTACCATTAATTTCAAGTACACCCCCTACAGTTTCTAAGCTTGGTAGAGAAATATCACCATCTTGAGTGAAATCTATAGAACCAGCTCCAGTTAAGTTAGCAAAACTAGCTTTAGTTGTAGTTGTAGCAGATGAAGAATAAACAATAGCTCCACTTACATTTCTAATTTTAGACATAAGTGCAGTTAATTTAGTTGCATCCATTGTCGCTGTTTGAGTAATTTTAAGACCCTTGCTTAAGAACTGAACCTTACTACCTAACTGTGAAGCAAAATCTAATTCAGCTGGAGTTGTTACATCCAATTGACTCTCATAAAAATTAGAAGAAGCAATAATAGCAGTTAAATCTGCTTGAGCAAGAACTAAACCAGCAGAAAGTGCAGCAATTTCTTCAGCTGTAGAAACAGTATCTAATTTAGCTTTCAATTCAGCAATAGTGGTAGATAAAGCCTCTAAAGAAGTTGCTAAAGCAGCAATATCAGTAGCGTTGTCAGCAGTAGCAGCAGTAGCAGCAGCAGAAGCAGTAGCATTTGCAGCAACTGAAGCTTCTAATGCAGCTTGAGTTACAGCTAAATCAGCAGTTAATGCAGCAACTTGAGCAGAAGTAGCGGCTCCAGATAATGCAGTTTGCAATGCAGCAACAGACGCCTCTAGACCAGAGATGTCAGTAGCAGGAGTTGCAGTTTGAGGCAAAGAAGCTACAGCAGATTGTAAAGCAGCTACAGTACCTTGTAATGCAGTTAAACCTGAAGATAAAGAAGAGAAACCTTCAATCTGAGATTTCAATGAATTTATCTGAGTGTTCAGATCATCGAATTGATCATCGTAGTTTGTACATGATGATAATACCACCATGGACGAGATTAATAAGTAAGAAAATAGTTTTTTCATGTTTGAAATGTTAAATAAGTAATTAAGTGTTGAATTTAAAGTGTAATTCGTTTGTTCTAAAATTTGATTAGTAATACGTTTATGGTTCATAGTCATTGATTAAGCGTGTAAAGTGCGATTTGAAAACATCTATACCGTGCAAAAGTGTGAAACTAACCAATGGCTGTTTTAACTTTTTCGACGAAAACTCTACTATCTATAGACCAATGGGTTTAAACCATCGTCCAAAGAAACAGTAGTTTCGCTGTATAAAAATTTAACAAAAGGCTGTAACACCTATTATACCTCAAATGTACATTATTATTTAGATTTTAAAAATATTTAATGCTTAAAATTATTCTAAGTACCTGCTATGATGTGTAATAAAGCTAATATTAAGTGAATGTGCCGCATTTAATCATTGTATTTTCTAATAATTCTAATTGTTATAAAAAACACTAGCCTATTGCCATCACATAAGACAACACTTTATTGTTGCGGGGTGTGGTTTCCTATGTGATTAATGCCATGTAAGCTTATTTACAATGTGTTTGAAGCGCTTGGTCTGCAACAGGATATCTTTATCCTTTGGCCGCTTTAAATAATTCACATGCTGCTTCATTTCTAACCAAATTAATGAGTGGCCTGTATAACGTCAGCATAAAGTGAACTTTTTAAGGTTATAATTTAAGGGAGACATTTTTTAAATTTATAAACCTTAAAATTAGTATTATGCCAAAGAAAAGAAGTGCAAGTTCACTTA
>Ga0222670_1000878_pt1 | contig 11543 bp, 11 predicted proteins | sample AntAcemetagen732_FD_181148 | JGI IMG/M metagenome (GOLD analysis project Ga0222670, IMG submission 181148) | Saline water microbial communities from Ace Lake, Antarctica - #732 | ecosystem: Environmental > Aquatic > Non-marine Saline and Alkaline > Saline | place: Antarctica: Ace Lake... | reverse complement strand
AATGCAAAAATGCTGAACAACACATAGGACTTTATAAGAACTTTAAGCAAGCAAAGCGACATAACCACCGGGAGCCCTTGTTAGTGATTAAAAAAAATAGAGAACCGGCACTTGCTATTATTAGCCTGGACCATTTCTTTGAGCTAATTGAGAAAGATGATTAATCAGGCAACTCAAGCAAATCACCGGAGTTTAAGACCTACACTACTCACGTTTTAATTTAGTAAAGTATTAAAAGGGGTGAGATGGTTGAGATGGTTGGTACTAACTTTAATCTTTTAATTGGATCTGATAAAATGATAACACCGTGCAAAAAGGCAGACCACCCGCTGCAACGGAAAGCAACTTTGTTAACTTGAATATGACTAATAAAAAATTAAATCCATTTGATCTAAACCGAACAGAATACGCTGATTTACTAGGTATTACACCGAATGCTGTAAGAATGAGAATGCGCAGAGGCCAATTAGATGGAGAGTATAAATTTGAAAATGGAAAATATAATTTCAGAGCTCCAGAGGGAGCCCGTGTTTCTATAGTTAGTAGCCCTGGTCAAATGACCCTCTCAACTAAAAGAATTATCAATAGAGGAGCTCACGAAACTTCAAAAAATCCTAGATATACAACAGCATTGAGGAACAGAAACGAAGCTGTCAAATTAGCGAGTTTAAAATACAAGGTATCAGATAAGATACAGAGCTTGCTTCCAAGAGCAATTGAATTAGCTGAAAAAGAAAATAGAGAGCAATTAGAAAAGAAAACTACTCACTTAAATAATTACAACAGCCGTGGTCCAAAGGTCCGTGATCGGTTGGCTTTGAATATTGATTACAATCCACGGCCCACTGTTCACAAACCATTTAGAGGCTATGACAGTATTGGAACCGATTATGACGATGGATCTGTAGAGGTTGATGTATCAAGATATTCTGGAGGATCTGTAATTAGTGAACCAAGGTTTGAGAGTAAAGTTGCCGAGAGTATTTGGAGATTGAAAAATAAAAAATGACCACCTTGTAATTCCTGGGCCCTGATTATATAATACGTATTAATTAGTAATAATTCACTTTAACCTTGGATCTATGCCCATAGGTCCAAGAGTATCTTTCTAAAATTTTTTGCTAGAATTTTATCTAAAGTAACTTTGTTGATAAATAAGGATTATAGAAGCAAAGTTAAAAGTTTACGGTTTACTTGCTGCACCATTGACTCCAACTATCTAATAAAAAAATACTATTTTCATGATCTTTATGAGTCTTGACCCATAAGACCATTTTTTTATAACCCCCCTTACCGCCGGAATTTCTACAGTCTGTTTCATCAAGTCTTAACCTACCATTAACAGTATCACCTCCACTGCCTGTTCTAATAATTGAAGCTGCACTATTATCATATGGATTTTTAAATCCCATTTTTAAAAAATGATTCATAAATGTTTCAGCCATTTTGATTACATTTGTTTGATTGTTAATTGCATCACAGTCAATAATATTTCCAGCGCTAATTTTAATACTACCACTCTGAGTTCCACAAAGAGCAAAAGTATGATCTATGAACTTTGAGGCCATTTTGTAATTTTGTAATGTTGCAGCTCTTTTTGCACTATTTGAATACCCATTATAAGCAACCACTCCAACTGCAGCGAGGATACCGATGATTGCGACAACGACTAGGAGCTCTATTAGAGTGAAGGCTTTAGTTTTCATTAAAAAAACGGTATCTCAATATATTCAACTAATAATGTTGTTTCATCTATTAAATAAGTTTGTATTTTTAATTTTTCTTTATTACCTCCACTCGCCTCTCTCAGGAGGTAAGTTTTACCAACCCAATATGCGGGATACCATTTAGTTTTCATGGGTTTTCCAGTCCAAACTGCACTATAGTCATTTGGTAATACCGTTCCATTACGCGTCCAAGAACTAGGTGAATAATCTTTTATAATTGGATCTCTTAAACCTAAAGCCAAAAAGTGTACTTGATTGATTTGAAAAAAATAATTTTTGCACCCCACCTTTCTTACTTTAAAAGTTTTTCCCCCACTTCTTTCATAGATATCAAGTTTTGCATTTGATCCACCTTTTAAATAACATAAAGCAATATCAGCTTTAATTATTTCTATAACCTTATAATGATTAGATTTTATTACAGAGTTTTTCGTAGCACTCGTATACCCATTATAAGCAACCACTCCTACTGCAGCGAGGATACCGATGATGGCTACGACGACTAGGAGTTCTATTAGGGTGAAGGCTTTGCGGTTCATACCAAACCTTAACACAAAAACTCATACGTAGTATGTACGTAATTCAGTTGAAACTTCTGGCATTTGCTCAAGTAACTCTATTGCAAAATAAGGATTATAGAAGCACATTCTAGATACCAGGTAACAGAACGCCCCTACACACTACTCTAGTTCTCTATTATTTATAATGCTGATTAATGTTTAGATTGGTTTTGATCGTTCCCTGATCATAATTTGTGGTTCATTATTATAGATTTAACAAGCCTAATAAATAAATATTTTTTATTTTATCTCTTTTTGCTCTGGTCTTGCTCTGGTTATCCTGTAAAATTAAACACAGATAAATATGAAAAAAATATTCATTTTTTTGTTAATTATTTTCACTCATGAATCTAGTGCAAGCAATGAAAATCATCCTATAAATATTGGTTGCGAAATATTGCTAGATACAAAGGAGGATTTAAGTCATATCAGTGACTCACTAAAATACTTTCAGAATGAATTAAACAATAATAACCCAGATGTTGCTATGTTTTTAATTCAGAGTTTTGGAAACTTTAAGACATTTAAGAAACCTTCATACAATTGTCTTTATACATCAAATAGAATTTTAGGCACAAATCATGACATGGCTATAAAAATATTAACGAAAAAATTTCCTATAATTCATGAATATGAGTTTAGAAGTATTTATACACAATTCGATCCCTATGAAAAAAATAATAAAAAAATATTCAATAACATAAAAAATTCCTCAATTTTTGTAAGTGATGAATTTATAGATGAGTTATTAAATTATTATTTTGAAAGATTAATAGAAAGCTATAAAAAAATTGACAATTCATTATCAAATTTATGTTTTTTTGAAAAAGACATTGCTACAAAAATAAATCAATGCATTCTATCAGCGGAGAAGGACGACCTTTATGCTTCTGCGTTTCTAGGTAAGATGTATTTGTTTGGTAAAGAAGATCCAAATAAAAAAGGATATTTTTTGAATAATTCAAAAAATTTTCAACTATCTGAACAATATATTAATAAAACTCACCAGCTAATGGAAAAAATAATAAAAAAATCTGAAGATAGAAATGACAAATCTAGAAACTGGGCAAAAGATTTTAATAACGATGAGGTTATTAAAATCTATAAAAAAGCTTTAAATGGGGATGCAAAATCTCAATATAAAATGGGTCTATTATCAATTTCAGATTTTACTCCACATGGATATAATTTAGCAGCTGAGCTTGAAAGGTTTTTTGGAAGTTTAGTCGTAGAAAATAGTTATAATTTAAATAATACTCTTTATATCCCTAATTGTATCCTGGCAACAAATTGGCTTGAAAAATCAGCCAATCAAAATTTTGGACCAGCCCAATATATACTTCATGAAATTTATTTGAATGATTATAAATCTTATGCAGGTGAAAAAAATAATTTTTATAAAAATTTTTTTAAAATATTCGTTAATTATAAAAATATTAATGAACAAACTATTGGTGAATATTGTGTAAAAGAAAAAAATGAAGATAGAGTAAGTAATGGTTATGATTTTTTATTTAAAGCAGCAGAAAATAAAGAGTATCGCGCTCAATGTAAATTAGGACTTTTCTATGCATTTTCAGATGATGATAAAATTAGAAATTTAGAATCTGGATTTACTTATATTTTATTGTCTCAAAAACCTAGAAAACAGAATTTATGGAAAGATGGGTATCATGTTAAACATTATGATTTAAAAAAAAGAGGTTTTGATCAAAAAGATAATGAAAAATGTGGCAAAGGTTTATATAAATATTTATTACCTGAAAATCTATATTATGACCAAGATTTGAAAATAGGTGAATATAACAAACTTAAAATAGATGATTTTTCTGACTTTCTCTCGGGTAAAATATTTAATAAAAATTCTTCTCTTTATAAGAGATTAGTTTCTGAAAAAAAAATATTAAGTGAAGAAAAGTTACAAGAAATTATTAATTAAATTTATAAATTTATTCTTTCACAATTTGCTGAATACTCTATTTCTTCAGGTTCTTTATACCAAGAGTCGCTACTATCATTAGAGAAATATTTTAAATGTTTGTAATAAATAGAATTAGTTTTTAAATTGAGTTTAACATTTTGCTTAATAAGATATCCTTTTCTAAATCTTTTTTTCCAGTCTTTAAATTTTGTTAAATCTTTATCAAGTTCTATTACATCATCTGTAATATTTTCAGTTATTACTGATTTTGGTAATCTACTATTTCTAATATCTTTCCAATTATAAATTGATGATGTAATTAAATCAAATCGTGGCTGATTTTTTTTAGCACCAAATGTACTATAAAATGAATAGGATTTTTCTTTGTCATTCTTATCTATATCTGAACTAAATCTGATCAAATGATAAACTGGTAACTCAGAATAATACTTTTTATACTTTTCCTTAATTAATTTTGTTTGTTCAAATCTCATAAGATTTTCATCACGTCCATAAAAATATAGATCAAAATTTTTTGTGTAAGGGTTTTTACATTTAAAGACGGATTTAAACTTAATTTCGTTCATTTTCATGACAATTCCATCTTCAGCAACCTGATCTATGTATTGTTGGGCATATGTATCACCTTGTGGTTCTCCATTTACAGTACCAGAAATGTTTTTTTGATATCCACTAAAATATGGTTCTCCTTCACCTTCTGAACCAAAATCTACAAGAGATGTTAAGCCAGAGTCTTTGATGGCTTGATGATAATTTTCAATCGTTCCTTTAATATTCTTATTGGCAATATTTTTTTTAGTAATTTCAATTTTTTTATCAGTTTCTAATTTTGCACAACTTTCAATTATTTGACTTCCTTTATCCATCGGGTCAATAAACGCTGTTCTATCTTTACCATTACCAAATGCATATGGTGTAAATCCAAATCGTGTTTCAACATTAATTGAACCCGATTTTGGAATATCTAAAAATATACTTTCATCACCTAGAGCTAATGTATATTGCTCCATATCATTGGAAGTCATATCAAAAGCAATTCTCATTTCTTTAATAGACCTAAATTCTATTTTTTTTGAATTTTTACTTTTATTTATAAATTCTCTTATTTCTGCTGATTTATACTCTGGGACAAAGTTCATTTTTTCATCATCAAAATACTGAACGTGAAATGTATCAAATGGAGAGATAATAGTTGTTATTGGAAATATTTTTTCTTCTAAAGAATCATCTTTTTTATTTTTTCGAATTCGTTTAATACTTAAGTTATTAATATCAATAATATAGACAGTTTCATTAAAATGAATCTCATTTTTTTTTAAATTACTTAATTTTTGAATTCTGCACTTTGAAATAACAAAATCTTGCTGACTAATTTTATTTGGATTTTGAAATTTTGTTACCTTAACATCGTCTACATAAAAACTTTCATTTGTATCATTAGATATATTTCTAAACATTGATGAATTTGTTTTTAAAACTTTTTCTTTCTTAAATTCTTCCAATTTAGAGGCACCATTATTTTTCATGGCCTCTTCATAATCATCATATGTTGCACAAGGATAGATTAAGAATTTACCAAAAACCCCATCCATTTGATGACCAATACATCCAATTTTTGCGGCTAGATTTTCTGCTTGGATTATTGCTTGAGTAGGATCTCCTTCAGGTTTGAATACAGGTCTATCAAGTTTTTTTGCTTCAACTTTTTTTACAACACTTGATTTTACAAGTTTACCTTTAGAATATAAGCCCGATATATCTTTTTTAACAATATCTGTAATAACATCTGCAGCATCAAATTTAGCTTCATATATGTACCCTTCCATATCTCCTTCGTAAATACCTTTGCTGAAATTTCCTTTAAGTGAATATCTTAAATTTGGAATGGTTTTTTTCGCTGCGCTATCTTTTTCTTTAATTGTTATCTTTTTATTTTCATATTTCTTAATTTCGCCTTTTCCATGAAAGTTGTTATCTTTCCACTCACCAATATAGACCATACCATATGGCAATATCATTGTTCCTTTACCATTAGGTCCAAACTCATTAAGTGAGCCTAGGTATAATTCAGAGGTGTGATTTAATATTTGTTGCCTCTCTGACTCAAAATTTATATTTTTATTTACTCTTATTTGATAATCGGTCCCCTTATCTAATAATTGATAACCTTTAACAAAAACATTATTTTTAAATTCACCTTCGTTATATTTAACTTCTTGACCCGTATATCGTACTAAAACACCTTTACCATTATAGATAAGCTTACCTTTATCATTAATCATCTTACCTCGATAATATGTGTATGGTTTTATATCTTCAGAAATGCCTGGAAAATTAGGTTTTCGTCCATATGATTTGCTACTAGTGTCGATCCAAAAAAGTTTATTATTAAATTTGTATAAATTATTTTTAAAACTATCTCTTTTCTTTAAAAAAGAACTCTGTTTTAAAAATGAAGGTCGGTCTTTATCTTTAAAGTTATTTTTTGCTAATGTTAAATATAATTCTGATTTAAATTCCTTAAAAAAATCTATGTTTTTTTCTAAAATATTTCCTATATCTTGTGATTTATAATTAGGTTTGCTTTTTTCATTATTAAAAAAACCAATTATATTTTGATCATAATCAATTTCACCATTTTTGAAATTAACCATCAGATTTGATCCATTAGCAAGATAAATAAAACCTAATCCATCTGGATAACCATTTTCATCTAAAGAAGATAAAATTCCTTGACCTTGATTAACTGAAATTATTGCACTTAAATCTTCAATAGCAATATCATTTTCAAATTTCCTTATCCAAATTTTTGCATGTTTTCCAAATGGATCGTCTAAATAATTAGTATTTATATCAATATCACTCCATAAATTCTCTAAATTTGGTATTATATTTGGCTCACCTAATGTAAATATCTTTGCATAACCATTCAGACTACCATTTTTCCAAGTTCCAACGATTACTTCGCATGGCTCAAATGTTGAAATTTTTGGCTCGCCTTTATCACCATTTGTTAAATCAAAATATAAGCCGTATGCCCTTTTATTAGAACTTATATATTCAGGTGACATTATAAATCTCACATCATTATCTAAAATTTCATTTATATAATCATCTACATTAATTTCATTTGCATGATATTTTTTAGTCAATGATCCCACTAAATCTAGTTCATTAACAATTTTTATATATCTTTCCTGATAACAATTTGACCACTTACCTTTTCCATTTGGAATTCCATTAATGGATTCTCCTTTATAAAAACCATAACCTCTCGAATAATTTAAATCTAAGAACAAAGCCAGTGAACCTTTGGCACTTATTACTGCATCGATATTACTTAAATTTTTATAATCTAATCCTCCGTATAATGAAAATTGGAATTCATTGTCTTTGTTTTTATTATTTGAAGAATTTTGTTTTTGTTTTTTTTTCTTTTTATTTTTTGTAGATGAAAGCAAGTCAATACCATCGTCTTTTTCTATCTTTGGTTCAACTTTTTTGGTAACTTCAATTTTATCAACTTTATTTTCTTTTTTGATAACTTCTATTTTATTTTCTTTTATATTTATTTCTTTTGTTATTTCTTTCTTTGCAATTTTTGTTTCTTCTAATTTAGATTCAGTAAGTTCAGCAGAGTTTGTTGAAGAAAATTCTACATTAGACGAAATATCACTAAATTTTGAAGAAGATTTAATGTGTAAAATTTCTTTAGTTGCTTCTTTAGAGCCTGGTAGTTTGTCGTAATTATAAATCCAAGGCTTCTTTGATATTTTTTTTAGATAATATTTATTTTTATCATCCTTAGATATCAATCTTATTTGATTTTGTAATAAACCATGTATTTTCCATGAACCCTTTTGAATAACGGTATCATCCTTAATTATTTCATAATTTTTTTCCTTAAATTTATATTCTCTAGATCCATTTTCTGAAATAAGGATTAAATCATTATTTGTAAAAAAATTTTTTAGTTTTTTTCCTTTAACTGCAATTTCTATTTTTAATGATTTAGCAATATCCTCTCCAATCTTTTTTATATTTTGATCTATTTCTTTAATCACTTTGCCTGCATCTGGTTGTTGTTTTTTTGATTTTTCTTTAGGCGATAATTTCATTACACAATCAGCATATTTTTCTGTACCTGGCTTAAAACCTAGGTCTTCACACTGCTCCTTAGCAACATTAATATCTGCTAAAGTTATTGTTGAGAATAAGAGACAAAAAATTAATTTTGACAGTACTTTTTTCATATTTAAATTATAAATATTATAGAGATAAACTAAAGATAAATAATAATTCTAATAATGTACAATAAGATTAATGATTAAGTTTTTAGTAGGATTAATTATTAAAACTACAAATTTTATTGAAGCAAAACTAAGAGAAATACAGGGTATAAAGTCTAGAAAGATAATTGATAAATATATTCAATTAATGGTAAGGTAATTTATATGAATAAAAAAATTTACTTAAATTTTGTATTATTTCTAGCTATGTTTTTTTTACTTAATTGTTCTAATTCATATACCTTAAAAAAAGAAAATTCAAAAAAAGGAGCAGTTGAAAGTATACCAAAATGGTATTTATCAACAAAACAAGAAGACAAAAAATGGATGTATGAAGTTGCAACGAGCATCTCTCCCGATTTAGAACTTGGTCAAAGAAAAACAATTTTACTAGCAAAATCAAAGCTTGCCGATCGTATAAATGGTGTATTGCAGGATAAAACAACATTGTCTCTTATCGAGATTGGAAAAAATAATAATTTATCAATCTCATCAGAGTCAAAAATTGAAATAATTAATGTTGTTTCGAGTACAATTATGGAAAACTATTTAGTAGAACGTACTGAAATTTTACGAACTAAAGAGGGTTCTTATAGATTTTATATTCAAATTAAGGTTCTTAAAAAGAATATAGAATAATATCTATGAGAATAAAAATTTTATTCTTTTTATTTTTTTCTTTTATTATCTCTAATATATCAAGTTCTGATGAAAAAAAAAAACAACATTGTGATATTAAAACTACTTTAATTAAAATAATAGACACTAATGGAAAGCTAGTAGAAGAAAAGACTGAAGAAAAAGTAGTATGTGATGATAGCTCTAAACACTTTTTAGAAGAAGTAGGTGTTGCAAAAGAATGTCGACCCTATGTTTGGCTTATGCCGCTTGGTGGTAAACTTGTAGAACAAAGATCAATTGCTTGTGAAAAACTTGATGGGAGTTATGAGATTATTCCAGCTTATACTATTGATTAGTATTACATTTATTTCAGCATGTAGTGGCTTGATTGGTACACTTGAAACGAGATCTATAGAAACACCTTCAGAAGGATTTATAACCAAGATGCCAAAACCAATTTTTTCAGAAGAAACAAATCCTAGAGGATACGTGGGAGACGGTTGGAATGGAGTTCAATATTTAGGTTTTGTCTATCTTTTATCTGGAGAAGATAAAATAAAACATCAGTCGACAGTAAAATTTGCATTAGAAAATTCTCCAGACATGAAAGTGGTGAGTTGGTATAATAAAAAAAATAAAACTATGGGAAAAGTTAGAGTTATAGAATCTTTTCCAGTTAGTGGTGCTACCTGTAGGTATTATCAGGTTTTAATTCAAAAAAAAAACACAGCAAGAACAGCAGTATACCAGGCATGTTTGGAAGATTGGATGGGTTGGGTCTATAATTATGGAAGGTACATTGGTAAAAAATATTAAACTAATCAATTGTTTGAAATTAATTTTTTTTTCAATTTTAATGTCTTGTTCTCAAAACAATAATATTGCAGAATTTGAAATTGGTGGATCAATAGCTAACTATGAAAAACAATTAGTAAGAACAAGTGACCCAAGTGCTTTCACGTTATTATTAGTTACAGATCTTGTGAATTTTTATAGATTTAATTTAAATAATTTTGAAAAAAAAAGTCATACTTCTGCAATTATGTTTGCATTAGATCATTCAAAAAATGGTCAGCTAGTTTCATGGCACAACAAAAATAGACTAGCACATGGCAAAGTTAGAGTTCTAATGTCAAAATTTAACAAAAAAGGAGAATTTTGTAGAATTTTTGATAGTTATATTTTTTTGAATGGAGCGGAAAGAGGTTCCACTAATACTTCTTGTAAAAATTTAGAAAAAAATAAATGGATTTTTTTTAAATAAAACATTTAAATGTGGTGTACATGTTTTGTAAAAGTGGCGTTAAATAAAATGGTATTATTTATTATGCTGATTTGTATTTGATTGCTTTTACTTGTAACTGACTCGTAATTATTGTTAATTTTTTTTACTTTAATCTAATTGTTTAAGATTTAGAATTTCAGTTTTGTATGGATTGGTCATTTTTTATAATATTTTTTTTATAATATTTTTTATTACATTTTTTAAAATGTATTTTTTTTTCAATTAGTTTTCAACAGCTTCAACTGTCTAGAACTAACTCTAAAGGTAAAACTATTACCTCCCCTAAACTAAAACTGCCTATACACCCTTTTTAAAACGCCATAGAACGAGTTTGCTTGGGGCCCACTATTGATTGGCCCCCTTTTGCCGAGGTCAACAGCCGGAGCAATAAGAACAAAAGACGAAGATAACGATATTTATCCACAACCTTAAAAGTGAGGAAACAGAGTCTTTTTAGAGTCCAAACTAGAGCCGAAGAATTATAAAAATTGTTAATGAAATAGATATTAATTGGTGCTAAACTAGATCATAGACTAGATCATTTAGAGATAAATCATAGTTTAGAGTAGTATGAATGATGATAATCGGCGTAAACTCTGGAAAATTATTCAGGAAGCCGGACTTTATTTACGGGGTCAGTTACCAAGCCATCCAAATCATCCAAAAGGCAGAAACCCCTACGCTCATGTTGCCATATGTGTCAAAGAGAAGTTTGGTAACTCTTATAAAGATATTCCTGATGAAAAGTTTCAAGAAGTTGTTAAATATATTGAATTTTTAAAACAAAATCCTAATTAGATTTTTTTAAAGTTTCTAATAATTGATCCACATCACTATCTTGAGTGTTCCAAGCAGCAACTAATCTTGCAGCTTTACCATCAAGTTCATCTTCATTCATCTTGTAGCCTTCAGAATTTAAATGTTCAATCATATTTCTTGGAAATTTAGCGAATACCTCATTAGCTTCTGTTGGGTACGCTAGTTTAATACTATTATGTTTTGCTAATCCTTCACTTAATTTTTTACCCATTTTATTTGCATGTCTTGCATTTCGAAGCCAGACATCATTAGATATGTAAGCATCTAGTTGAGCTGAAACAAAACGCATTTTAGATAATA
>Ga0222670_1000877_pt1 | contig 11545 bp, 14 predicted proteins | sample AntAcemetagen732_FD_181148 | JGI IMG/M metagenome (GOLD analysis project Ga0222670, IMG submission 181148) | Saline water microbial communities from Ace Lake, Antarctica - #732 | ecosystem: Environmental > Aquatic > Non-marine Saline and Alkaline > Saline | place: Antarctica: Ace Lake... | reverse complement strand
TTCATTTAAGAAAATACCGGGAATGCATAAAGATTTCTTAATATTCTTAGATATGGGGTACGTTGATCAAAGTGGAAATCCACTATTAGTTAGAGGTGTTGAAATTGATGAAGAGCAGAGAGGTATGGGGATTGTTATGAAAGATGATATTAAAGCTTTCAAATCAGTCATCGATCTTGGAGGTTCTAAAACAAGAATCTTCCCTGAAGAATGGTATTCTACTTATAGATTATCTGGTGCAATACTAGATATTAAAGCAGGTAGAGGGGATACCAGTGGAGAAATGCAAGCCGCTTCTATTGCGGCTCTTGAAACATGGGTAAGTGGAATGAACGGTTACTTTGTAAACGTAGAGTAATAGATATATAAAAAAATTGGGAATTGTCTTTGATAGTTCCCTTTTTTAAAATAAAGGAGGCAGGTTTCACATGTCAGTAGAAAGATCAAAAGAAAAAATAGGTAAATTAGTTAAAATGATAGGAGATGCACAAATTATAGCATTAGAAGCTTATGGCGGAGCTAATGTTGAATATATGAAAGCTAACAAAGAAATTATAGGATTAATGATTGCAATGGATGAAGTGAAAGATATTAATATTTTAATCCTAGAGCAATTAAAAGAAATAAGCGAAAAATTAACTCCTGTGACTGTGGTAGAAACACCAAAAGCAGATAGACCTAAGATTCAAAAGTAGGCGATATAAATGTATAAATTAGGAGCAATAAGTTCATTGTCCGGTGGAAATTTAATTGTAAATGGTTCTGAAACAACTTATTTTACAGCATTGACAATGGGAGATGAAGTAGTATTAAATGAAGAAACCAGAATAGTAGATACAGTTACAAATGATATTAAATTTTCAGTAACAGTAGCTTTCACATCTGGTGTTAGTGGAGATTATTTATATTCTGTTTCAAAATGCGTATGGTTAAAATATCAAATATGGAGATTAGAATTAACGATTGCAAATTACGATGTTAATTTATTAGGTACTGATACTATTAGAAACGGATCAGATGAAATTCAATTCAATACAAATAAGACGCCTATTTCAGAATTAATGAGATTGAAAAGTAATTATGAACAACAACTAACAGCTTGTCAAGCATCTGAAAATGGCACTGATATGTGGATAATCAGAAGATATGAATATGGGACTTTGTAGGTGATTATATGAGTGTAGCAAGTATACATAACGCAGGAATGAAACATTTAAATTCTTTAGTGGGGTGGGAAGACGTTTATTTAAACTTTGAGGGTCGGAAAATTCCAATTAGAGGTTTGATTAGTAAAAATGAATCAGCATATGCTAGGAGAAATAGTGTATCCACAAAAGAATTTAAGCTGTGTAAGTTGTTTGTTGACGATATTTCCGAATTAAATACTACGTACAGCTTGGATATACCCATTCCAACAAGTAGTCTTAAAAGTAGAAATATTAACATTACAGTTTCTAATGGGAATGTATATCAAATAAAACTAGAATCAACTGGGTCTTTTAATGAAAAACTCATGTGGGTTTTAGAAATAGAGAGGGATATTTAAATATGATAACTTTCGATAAGCTTGTAAAAAATGTAGATAATTTAGATAAAAAGGGTGCTATATTACTTCAGAAAGAAATATTTAATTTATTCGAACCTATCATTTATCAAGTAGTTTTAACTACCCGAATGGACACCGGTAAATCCCGTGCTAGTTTAGGAGTACCTTTCACAAAACAAGTTATTTCATCTCAAAGAATAATAGATGCAATTGATTACGATGTGGAAGTTAATGCTCCTGCATATTACTGGTGGACACATCGAGCATATGTCAATCCTATGCAAGATTATAAAGGGGTAATTAGAAAATTAATTTCTGGTAAAAAGATTCAAGTTGAGATCATAAGTTATGAGGAAGGTGTTATTAACCAAAATCAAGGCGAGGTTGCTAGTCATAGGGAAGGCTCTGATGATAAAAGAAGACATCCTAGAGAAGAGTATGAGAGACACATTATTCATCATATGGATGAAATTCCTGCTGTAATTGATGCATCTGACTTAGAAAGTTTTAACGGCGGGGGACTTTGGTTGACTAGTGTAGCTCAAGATATAAGAGATAGAACTAAAGACTTATATAGAAAAGTAGAGGAGTTGTTGTTTATATGATGTTTCCAGTATTGAAAAGTTTATATGATTGGATAGATTCAATATCTGACTTAACTATATATAGATATTATAACTCTTTGTTAGACATTTCTAAGGTATATGAGTGCACTTCAAAAGTGGCTTTGCCATTAGGGACTGAGACTTCATTCGTAGTCGTTGATAATACCACCTCCAAGGATTTAATTGGATTGGAAGATACTCTTGTAAATAGATATATATTGATTTCTAACCCTTTAGATTTTATTGCACAGTATATTAGGATAATAGCTTATAATGATGCCACAGGAGAAATAACTTTAGATAATGCTTTTGGATTTGCACTTACAACCTCTAATACATTTGATATAGTATTTTTAGATACTTTATTTATCGATACAGGGTCATCATTTCAACCCTACAGGAAGAAATCAAATACAGATGTAGCTGTTCCAGTTTATTTGTATTTTCAAACTAAAAATGATAGCACTAAAGAGAAAATATTCGACTATATATGCTTAGTTGAAACTGATTTTATAAAGAAAAATAAACGATTGCCAATATATGACAATACTACTATATGTGGCTATATGAAATGCTATGATTCCATCAACAAAGATCCAAGAGGAAATTATAGTGATCAATTACAAAAGTATACTATGAGTTTTCAGATAAGATATACTATGAATTACACGAAATAAAAATTAAGGAGGAATAAAATAATGGGATTTGGTTGTGACAATTTAGAAAGTTTTAACTACTCGAACTTTAATGACGATATTTGTTATGTAACTGCTTTAGGTAGAGTTCCTGCAACTGGAGCAGTGGCTATGTATAGAATACCTATGGTAGCACCTGACGCTGGAACATTCCCACTAGGACAAATGTTCAGTGGGGACAGAGAGAAGCAAGATGGATATAATACTTTCGGAAAAGTAAATGCTTCAAGTCAAGGTAATGAGACAGTTACGGATAACACTATGAGTATTTCTTTGAGAGCAGACACGGTTTATAATGCTATAAATCCAGAGGTTTTACCACCAACTGTAAATAGAAATAGTGCAATGGCATTTTTAGAAGGATCTGGAATTGACGACAACGGAACTTACGTTGAATTGATATCTACGTCTGGAGCTAGAAATGTATGCCCATTAGATATTACCGATGCTAAATATCTTTTTTATAAGGATGGGTATTTCGTAATAGATGGGAAGAAACATGATTCTACGACAGGAATACCTTCTCTGAGATCTAATCCATACATCGACAAATATAATAAAACTAATATATGTACTTCAATGGAATTAGCGATTGCACCAACGGCTGAAACTACCGATGATATAGTGTTTAGATGGGCATTTGTAAGTTCTTCTAATGTTCAATTTGCAGAAGGAACAGATGCTAATAACTATACTGCTGACTGCATGTTCTTAGCTGATAGAAGACACGTATCTCAATTGATGTATGATGGATTTAGTGCTAACGAAGTAGATACTGTTGCTATATCTGGAACAGAATCTATCTATAAAGTTAATGCTGATTATATCATAACTATAACTGGTGGGGGGACTCCTAGTGTAGGTGGAACTATTGGAGACGTTGCAATAGTCATAGATGATGCTGACGATACAGTTGAAATATTTAAGTATGCTACTACTTGGGTTGACGCTCCTGTAACCTCTACGTTAGGAAAAGGCTTTGTAGCTTGGACTTCTGAAATAGCTACAGATTTAAACGGAACTGGTGGAACAACTGGAGAAGTTGGATTTATAGTAGTTGAAACAGCAGGAACAACAGGTAGTGCTATTGCTGGAGCATTTGGAACTGGGAATTATGTTATTCCTGCAAAAGATGCTATTACCAATGATATAGACAGAACAGTATTTTGGGAAAACTATACAGTATAAGGAGATAAATTATGATCGACATTGAATATAATGGAAATCATATCCAGAAAGAGAAAGATTCTTATACTTTGATTGATGATAGACTGACTATAGGCGGTAGCGATACTGCCTATAAGAATGTCGATGGTGAAACTTATATTCAAGATGTAAGAGTCAGGACTGATGGATATGTGGATAGATATGCTTTAAAGTTATTGTGTTCTTATACCGAAAGAAAAACACTTCGGGCTATATTAACAGGAAAATCTAAGATGAAAAGGTGTAGGTCAGCAACTATGACTATATCTGATGAAGGTGAAAGAAATACAATGGCGAATGTTATAGCAGGAGATACTGGATTTTATTCTGAAACAAATATCATAGAAGGTGTAGATGTTATTAAAGGACACCCTAGCCAATATGGATATAACGAAGAAGATATTCTGTATGAAATTGACATTTTACTTATAAAATCTAAATAAAAACCTAGTAAAATTTTGGAGTTGAGGTACAACGTGAAAACAGGCAATCAGCATAAAATTGAGCAATTGGAAAGTCAAAATGAGGAATTACAATTTCGTGTTCAAAACTTGATGAAACAAGTAGATGCCCTTGAAACTAAGGGTGTTTGGGATGAAGTTAAAAATAGAGAAAATATAAAGTTTATATCCGAAGAGGTAATACTCTTCATTGATAAAGCATTTAGGAGGAACGATGAAGTTAAAATCACTGAATAACGCAACTCTTAAACGTAAGGGTTATGTGGAAATAAAAGACGTTATACTACCTATTGCAACACAAGGTACTGCTGAAATAAGAAAAGTAATGAGAGAAGCTAATAGTTTATATAAGATTCCTATGAAGAATGTTAAAGCTAATGAGAAAGAATTAGAAGCTTTGAAATCTTATGGTAACAACATCGGAAAGTTAACTGTTATGGTGAATAGAATTGACGAGGAGTCTGAAGAGTTTAAGGACTATGAGGATAGGAAAGATAAAGCATCATTATTCCTACCTATGGCAACTCAAATTGATTTATTACACCCGATCGCAGATGATCCTACATTATGGGAACACTTAAAGGTGAAGAGTGATAAGGATATATTAGGTGTAGCAGAATGGTTAGCTACGTTAAGCATGGATGAGAATGATAGGAAGGTCATCATAGAAAAGATAGACTTAATTAAGAACTCAACAAGTAAGACATATGAAGATTGGGATAGGATAACATCGAAAAAGGCTGAGGAAATTGGCGAGTGATCTATCTTTAAGCGATTTGAATATAGTATATCACTCCCAAATACCCTTCGATGAGTTAATGATACCTTTGAAAATTGATATTGCGAAAATATTAGAATTTGATTTTATATTAGCTCATACATTTGCTAATCAGTATAAAATAAATCCAATTGAGCCTCAAATAAAAGAACTTAATGAATTGGATAATATCAAGATAATACACATACAAGGTGATGACTTAACACTCTCATACGAAGCTCTACATTATAAATATGAATTAGAGTTACTGAGTGAAGATAAGAGAGTTGACTATTGTATAAAATACATTAACACGAGTGATAAGTTATTTGATGATAACACTAAAAACTTATTGGAATATCTCGAAACTGATAATTTAAGACAATGGTTATTTGACAGAGGTTGGGATGATGTATTTTATAGTGAGTTGTATTCGACTGTATCTTATTGGGTAGATATGATATTAAAGGAATATGTAGATACTGTTAAAATAGTAATGTTACTAGATTATAAAAACAAAGACGGTGTAGTTATGAATAGTAGTATACTCACATTGAAGGCTTGTTATGAGTCGATGAGTATGAGATACTTCAAAGAAAATAAAGATATAAAATGTTATGAAGAGTTAAGTTACAGAGAAATTCACCTCATGCAAAGTTACTATACTAAAATGAATTATATAGACATTGCAATTAATAAAGACGCTAAGAAACAGATGGAAGAAAGAAAAAATACTACTCCGAGTAAGCATAAGAGTCCTGCTAAGAGTAAACGTTTCTGACACATCTGTTATTTTTTTTTACAATTTTTAGGAGGAATTATGGGAAGAGTAATAAGAGATTTAAGAAAAGTTAGTATGAGAAGATTTGGATATGTTGAAATTAATGATGACGTTGTACTACCAGTTCACACGGTAGGGACAACTACTCTACAAAATATATTGGTTGATTTCCATAAAAGTATGAAATTACCTAAGATGAAACCAAAGATAGCTAACGCTGAAATGTTAGAAGAACTTAGAACTATGGGATATGAAGTTAAAGCAGGTAGACATACTGTTACCGATTTAGATAAGACTTCGGATGAATTTATGGATTACCTTAAGGACTATGAGAGGTTAGAAAAGTTTATGAATATTGCAGTACACATAGATCTAAATTATAACAAAGAGTCCGACGTAGAACTATGGGAATTATGTGGATTAGAAAATGACAAAGATTTATTAGGGTTGTGTGAGTTACTCATCAATCTTGATATGAAGGATGAATATATACGAGCTATAAGCATGACAATTTCAAGCATTCAAAACTCATCATTTAGAAGCTACGAGCAGTATGAAAAAGCTCTAGAAGAGGAGTTAAAAGCCAAAAAAGAGGAGGAATAAAGCCTCATGGGACAAGCAAGATTAGATTTAATATTTACACAAAAAGGACTTACTGAAATAAGTAAGCAGATGAAAGAATTGCAGAAGATAAGTAAAAATCTTAAAGTTGGTAATCAACAAGAGATGGCTAAAACAGTAGCCTCTAGTAAGAAGATTGCTGATGATCAGAAGTTAAGATTACAACGACTAGACATTGAAAACAAATTAATAATAGCACAGAACAAAGGAATGGATGCGGCGGTAGGATACGCTGGTAAATTGTTAGAGCTAAATAAAGCAGGGCTATTAGCAACACAAGAAGAATTGAAATTGTTAAGGAACATGGGTTCTCTAGAAGATCAAAGCAATAAATTAGCCAAAGAGAAGTACGTTATTAACAAAGGTATCACGGCAGAAAAAGTACGAGAGAATAAAGAAATGGATAAATTATATAAGTTAGAGTCTAAAAATTTATATGAGATATCTAATCTAAGAACCAAAATAAACTCATCTGAACTATCAGAAAAGAAATCATTAAACGAAATGTTAGATAGTTTAAAAAAGAGAGCCTTGGAAGATAATTTTCAACGTGAATTAAAGAATGTACGAGCACTATATGATGCAGAGTTAAAAAATACATTAAGCTTATCACAATTAAATGCCAAAAAGAATAGGGATTATTTAACATCTTCCTTGTCTGGTAAATCAGCTCAATCTTCAGCTAGTGCATTTGGTAATTTAGGAACTGATAGAAATAAACTTGAGTTAGAGTTGCAGAAGTCCATTACAAACGAATGGTCAAAATCATCTCAAATTATTCAAGGTTACTTAAAAGCAAATCAGCAAGGTTATGTTATAAAAGAACAAATGTGGCGTATTCTTAAAAAGATTAATGCAGAGGAGCAAACAAGCAACAAGATATTAAATGAAGAGGTTTCTATAAAGAAAAAACTACAACTTTATGACGAAAAGAAAGCTGCTAAAATTCAACAACAAAAAGATATAACCGCCGAAACATTAAAGCAACAACAGCAAATGTTATCTATGGCAAGTATCGGAAAAACAGGATCACACTATGATAAACTTAATGCTCAAATTAGCAAGTATCAAGGTAAAGTTAGAGCGGGTATAAAATTAACAAATGATGAGGTTAGAAGTTTAAGATTATTACAAGCTCAAACAACTAGAACGGCTACTGGAATGGCTGGATTAGCGAATACATACGCAACAATTGCTGGTATGAGAAAAGTACTGGATGGATTAAAGAAACAAGTAGATTATGTACGAGAGTTAGATCAAGCAGTATACGATTTGGGAGTAGTAAGTAAGAAGAGTTCGAGTGAGATTGAAGACTTGAAATATCAATTATTAGATATGGGAAGTGAATTTCCATTCGCAGCTCAGGATATAGCTAGCGCTATGGATATAATAGGAAGAACAGGTGTATCATTTGATGACAACTTGGCGAGTATAGATGATGCTATGAAGTTGGCAATTTCGAGCGGAGGTAAACTGAGTGACGTGGCTTCGTTAACCGCAAAAAATATGGTAGCATTTGGACTTTCTTCTGACCAAGTATCCAACTCTTTAAATATGATGCATTCTGTAGTATTGTCAAGTCCATTAACATTAAAGGGATTAGATGATTCTGCAAAAAACGCAGCAAGTTCCTTTGCTATTCTTTTGGAGTTTACGGGAAAGACAGGGGGTGAATTAGAGAGATATAGAGAACAATTATTAGCATTAGACCTCGCTATGACCGGAGGTTTCGCAAAACTGGGTGAATATAGTCACGCCCAGTATAAATCGCATGAACTTCTTGAAACTCCTAAAGTTGCTTAAACTACAACGTGGCTAGTAATGGCGAGCGTGAATGTTTGAAAATTAAGCAAATATTACAATGGAAAATTAGAAGCCGAGCTTGATAGATTTAATTTATCATAACTCTTAAAGGAGTTACCTTCTTAATATGAAGGGTGAAGGTTCAACGAATAAATGTAAGAAAAAACAACATCAACATGATGTATGGGAGAATTGATTATATGAAAATAACAAAGAAAAGCAGACAAATACTTTTAAGTATGGTGCTTGGAGATGGAGCTCTAAATAAAAAAGGTGTTTTATCAATAAGGCACAGTCTTGCACAGAAAAACTATCTAGAATGGAAAAATGATTTACTAAATAAAAATGGAATTTCAACGACTGGCACATATTATGTTTCAAATAATAATCATGGTGCATGTGAATTTAAAACTTACACACACAATTTTATAAAACTATATAAGAGAGTATTGTATAATCCTAAAAAAAATATTAGTAGAAAATTCTTGAATAAACTAAACTCTCAAGGTTTAGCTATATGGTATATGGATAAGGGTGGATTAAGTAGAAGAAAACTTAAAAATAATACCTATACTATAAAGGAATTAATATTAAATACAGGATTTCAAAAGGTAGAAAATCAAATTATAATTGACTACTTTAATGACGTTTGGGGTATAAAATTTTCTCAAGTGAAAAATAAATCCGTATATAAATTAAGGTGTGGTAAGTATGAAGCTATTAAATTTATAAATATAGTCAAGAAATCTATTCTACAAGTAAACTGCATGTCATATAAGATAGATGTTAATCATATAGTATAATTTAAATTACTATCGAAAGCACATTTATATATTAAATGAGAGCAAGTAGAGTACACTCAAGTGAGTGGAAGGATGTGGAAAATGGGTAAGAAATTGAATTATGAATATATTTTAAATTATGTTAACAATAATACAACTGCAAAATTATTATCGACTGAGTATAAAGACTCAAAGACTAAATTAAACTTCAAGTGTGAATGCGATACAGATTTCGAACGAACTTGGTCAAAGTTTAGACACTCCAATAGATACATGTGTTTAAAATGTTTAAAAGAATCAAAACCTAGCAATAAAGGTATTCCTGAGATAAAAATACTCGAACATTTCAAAGAAACAGGTTCTAAGTTTGTGAGTAGGTTTATGTCAAACGGTAAAACGTTCTTAAATGTAGAATGCTTTTGCGGTAAAAAGTATTCGCAGAGCCTACAAAGCTTTAAAAGATCCCCTAATAAAGTGTGTAAAGAATGTTCTGATAAATTGAAAGGTATTGTAAAAAGAAATAAATTAGATATAGTTTATAAAGAACTAGATTCTTACGGAGTTCAATTATTAGATGAATACACAGGGATAGATAAAGATTTGAATTTTAGATGTTCATGTGGGAGAGATTTTAAAAGTACCCTTTGGAAAATAAGAATTTCAAAGAATAAAATGTGTAATAAATGTGTGGGAGTAATAAGAGGACTTTCTTATAGAAAGGGTGATATTAAATTCATAAGGGAATTAGAAATTAGTAGACCTTACATTAAGCTTATTGGAGAGTTTAATGGGATGGGGATAGAAACCGAGTTTAAATTTAAAGACTGTGGGCACATTAATGTCAGAAAACCAAGAGACATAGTTAAACATAAAAACACACAATGTACTACATGCAGAACCTCTAGAGGTGAGTCTAAGATAGAATCATTCTTAGTATCTAATAATATTGAATATATCAAACAAAAAACTTTTGAGGGTTGTTTTAACTTGAGTAGACTTAGATTTGACTTTTATCTTCCAAAATATAACACTTGTATTGAATTTCAAGGGGAGTTTCATTTTGAAAGAGAGAGAATTAAAAGAGGAGAATCTGTGCTCGGTGGATTTAGCGAATTTTTAGTTTCTAAAAAGAGAGATCTAATTAAAAAGAAATTTTGCAGAATTTCAAAAGTACTTTTATTGGAAATAATGTATTATGAAATGGATAACATAAATAAAATATTAAAATACTCATTAAAAATATAGTCTGATCTCATGCGAAAGTATGAGCAGTTCATAAGAGAACGGGCATAGATTAACGACCTTTGTCGAGCAAAAATGATGACGGCAAGTAACGCCGGAACAGTAATTCGTGGGTTTATTGGTAAATTATTAGCGTCTGAAACATCAAGTATTAAAATGTTTGATGCTATGAATTTATCGCTAGATGGAACTAAATTGAACTTCGAAAGATTTTCAAATATAGCCAAAGATGATGTTAATGATGCGATACAAATATTATTAAATAACTTTGGAAAATTATCCTCTCAACAAAAAGTATTACAAAAAATGTTTACAGCTCGACATTGGACTAAAATATCTGCGTTATTAGCAAGTATGGGTGGAAATGTTAGAGAGTTTACAGATACTATGACATCCTCGAATGATGTTGGCGAAGATTACGAAAAACAAATGAAAAATATGAATAATCAATTAACTCTTATGGATGGTAAAATAGCAAATGCAAATGCATCTCTTACTGAGATGACTAAAGACGTGTTAACAACGTTAGTACCTATGATAAATAGGTTAGCAGATGGTTTCAGTGCTGTAACTGGAGAAGCAGGATCTTTGATATTGAAATCTATGGCATTATCAACTATACTAGTAACCGTAAGTCAAGGAATAATGGCTCTTAATGCTCAATTTCAGATTTTGGCAGGAATAAAGAGTATAATGAGTCCTCAGCTATTAGCTATAACAGCCATAGTAACTGCTTTATCGGCTGTGTATTTTGTATATAAAGATGTGGAAAGAGAACAAATTAGAGTTAATGAGGCTTTGAAAAAAGAAGCTGAGTTGAGAGAGTCTAATCGTAAAAGTATAGAATTATCATTAAATCAGATAGAGGGATATGAAAAAGCACTTAAATTTATAGAAGAAATGAACATATCTGAAAAGTGGAATACTGAAATAGATATGATTACATTAGCGTATCAGGAAGCTAAAAAATACAAAGACTTACTTGGGGAAAAGGATAGATTACAATATTTAGATAAGATTGAGAAAAAACAATCAGAGTTAAATGT
>Ga0222670_1000873_pt1 | contig 11562 bp, 10 predicted proteins | sample AntAcemetagen732_FD_181148 | JGI IMG/M metagenome (GOLD analysis project Ga0222670, IMG submission 181148) | Saline water microbial communities from Ace Lake, Antarctica - #732 | ecosystem: Environmental > Aquatic > Non-marine Saline and Alkaline > Saline | place: Antarctica: Ace Lake... | reverse complement strand
TGTGCATCCTCAACGGTACGGATGACCGCTGCGCGAATCCCATGAATTTTATTTGCCGCCATGCAAATCCCTTGACCGCTCCCGCATACGGCAACACCGAATTCAGATTCACCGGCTGATACGACTCTTCCCAGCTCGGCTCCAAACTCTGGATAGTCGACGCGGTCTTCACTAAATACACCGATGTCGTGGACTTCATGGCCCATCTCCAACAGCCAGGCACTAAGAATGTTCTTAAGCTCAAATCCTGCATGATCACTCGCTAATGCAATTTTCACATTTATCTCCCATTCACAGAATCACCTGATGGCTAACGGTCGTCGACACAATGACCCGGTCATGACAGTATCTCCTTGTGAGTGAACCTACGAATAGTGAACCGCGTCTACCGAAAAAAATAATCGTGGTCGTGGGCAGTCTTAACACGGACTTTGTTGTTACCCTCGATTCCTTTCCATCGGCAGGTGAGACCGTTCTGGGTGAAACTTTTGAACAGTTTCCCGGCGGAAAAGGGCTCAACCAAGCTGTTGCAGCGTCACGACTTGGCGCCGCCGTCGCAATGGTGGGGGCGGTAGGTAACGATCACTTCGCAGATGCGCTCTTAACAACTCTCGCCACGGAGTCGATTACACCTCTTATCAACAGGGTGCCAGAGTCAAGCACAGGAATGGCAATCATTGAGGTCGCTAGCACCGGTGAAAATAGAATCATCGTGATCTCCGGCGCGAACAATGTGCTCACTGAAGAAAGAGTCGAGACCTCGTTGCGCGAGATCGCGAGTCGCCACCAAATTGGTGTTGTCATCACGCAGGGTGAAGTGCCCGTTGCTTCAACCCACCGAGCGTTAGAAATTGCCAAGGAACTTGGGGCAATCACGATCCTTAACCCTGCTCCCGTGCGCGAATTCCCCGCATCAATATTTCCTTTGGTCGATTATTTAGTTCCTAATGAGCACGAAGCTAAGGAACTGGTTAAGTTAGACGGCAATTCTTTTAAGTCAATGCTGGACTTCGTGGAGTTAGCCACAGCAATTGTTGATTTGGGCGTAGGTACGGTTGTAATCACCCGAGGCGAGAAAGGTGCGGTGTGGTCAACCGCAACTGCATCTGGCCAAGCGGCCGCATTTCGGATCGTCCCCGTGGACACGGTTGCTGCCGGTGACGCATTTTGTGGTGGTCTTGCAGTTGCACTCAATGAAGGTCAACCGTTGAATGAGGCCTTGCGTTGGGCAAGCGCTGCCGGGGCCATCGCTGCAACGAGAACTGGCGCGGTCACTTCGTTACCGCAGCGCTCTGAAATCGAAGAACTCCTCGATTAGAACCGTTCGGTGACTAGGGAGCTGGGAAACCAACCGTCGTAGGAACTCCGTTACGGGTAACGGTCACCGTGCCGTCACCGATTTCAACCGGGACACTCTCGGATGATCCGCGTGGAACAAATACCGTCACCATGACCTGCGCTCCGCCCTTACGCGGGACAGTTGACGACCGCGACATCACCGTGCCGGGCGCCTTGACACCCCAGTCGGTGGTGTGCCAACCGATCGAAGAACCATTCGAGGCGGATCGTAAATTCCAGTCACCGACACCAGCCTTGACGACATCAACTCTTTGATCACCCGCGGCCAGAGTCAACTGACCCTCGACACCCTCAACCCCAATACCGGGTCCGAGCTGCCAGCGCTGAGTGATCTCACGATTCTTGTAATTCTGGCGCTGCTTCTTGGGCACCTTGACTTTGCTCGCATTGATGTAGTCGGCAACGACAAGTACGTCACTTCCACGAACGTAGGTGACGCACCTCGTAATTTCCGTGTTACTCCAAGCTTGGTCAACCAAACATGAGTAGTCATTGCCCCCTGAGATGGAGTCAGATGTGCTTTTGGTTTTTACGACTCCCTTCCAACGGTTGTACTTGGTATTGGAAACCGTGAATGTTGAATGTGCCGGCCGTGTCTTTATAAATGACCGCAACGAACTGGAGTTGTAACGGTAGGGACCGGGATCTGCTATCCAAGAAACGCCTCGCGAATAGAACGTGAGTGATCCACCATCGTCATGCGTATGCGCCGTTCCCGGTCTCACGCCCTTGTATCTGAGTGAATAGAAACTATCCGGCACACCCGATCCACTCGGAGCCCACGAATAACGACCGAAAATGTAACCGCCGTCATAGGACGTGTAGACCGGAGTTGGCGGCGTCCCTATCGAACCTTTGGTCCGCAACCAATCCGCACGCCAGTCACCGACGCCAAAATTGTTTCGAAGCTCAACGGCGGCCGTGTCACCGAGTGATTCGAGTTTAAAATCGGGCCGCACAGCTTGTGCCACGAATGCGTACAACAATGAGCGCAACTGCGGGATTGGTTCATTAGGAATCCCGCAGGTTACAGCGGCTGCCTCGACCTGGGTGAGGAGTTTTTCCATGTACATGGCGTACTGCGGTGAGCCTTCGACGTCGCTGCCGTCGGCATTAATTACTCCGCGAGCAACCGCAACTAAATTTCTCCAAGAAGCATCACGCAAGTTAGGGTCACCAACGGAACAGAACGTTGCCAAAGCTCCAATTTGACGGACCAAGTCCGTGTTGTTTGCACCAATCTTGATATCTGCGCCACCGCGATACGACTTCCACATTGACGTCGCATCCCTCACCGCCGCCTGTTGAATAATTGGGTCTTGAAGTGTCTGCCAAGCGCAAGCAAGGGTTTGAGTGCGAAGGCCACCATAAATTGATGCATCGACCCAGTAAGAGCGTCTTTTTTGATGGTCTTCAACCCACTGGTACATCAGATCGCGGAAGCGATCGACCATCGGTTGATTTTGCTTGTTTACCCCGCGATATAAAAGTGGTAGTGCCCAGTCCAAGGAGTTGATATGGCGATTACCAGAAAGATCAGCGGAGGACTGGGAACGCCAGTTTGGATTCTGGGTGAGCGTGTACGTTCCGCCTTTCCCAAGGTCAACTTTCCCGGCCATCAAAGCCTGTGCCTTGGTTCGTTGCTTTCCCACCGACATTGGGAACAGGCTGGTGCACCAACTTCCCAGGGCCGTCGGCATCACCGGTGGCGCGGGAACCGGGGCTGGTTCGACAACGGCAACGGGTGCGGGCTCGGTGACCGGAACTTCCTCAGCCTGGGCCACCGACCCGAGGGTTGCCAAGGACAAAGCCGCACAAACCACGACGGTGGTTGTGCGCGCTGGGAGAAGTCGACCTCTTGGTCGCAGCGACCACATGTGTTACATCATCACCCGGCTGGGGGTGGTCAGGTCAACCCGGGGGTCTCATCAAAGGCTGCTGCCCGCTCATTCGCGGCTTGCATTGAGGGCGAGGCGGGGCCAAGAACCCAACCCAGGCTCCCGAGCATTGCGGCAACCACCGGTTTGACCGCGGTGAGTGGGATTGTCGGCAATCCCAATAATTCACGCTGATATTTGGGCATGGTTGCCGCGGCGCCCGCGAAGAGTGCGCTGTAAGGGGGCTTGGCTGCAAGGGGGACCGGAGCATTTCGGACAAATTTCACTGTCCGTAATGCGCGTTCACCGCCACAAAGATCCGGCTTGAAGGCATTGAGCTGGTCTTGGAGTTCGTCAAAGCTTCGTGGCGGGTCGGCGACACCAACCATCTCACCGGCGATCGCCCATTCGCGCACGTATTGGTCCGGACCTCCCGGAATTGGTCCACCCCAAACTAAATGCGTGGTCAAAAATGATTCGGCGAACGCCACGTGCACCCACCGCAATAAATCTGAGTCGGTTGCTTTGTAATCCTTTTCTTCACCCTGTGCGGTGACGTATGTTCCTGTTACTTTTCGATGCATTCCGCGGACTCGCGCACATTCCCGCTCGGCCATCGTTGTGTCACCAAATGTCACAACGGTCAGCCATTGCGTAGTGCCGGAAAGCCGACCTAAAGGGTCAGCCTCGTAGCGCGAATGTTCATCAACGCCAGCAAGGGCTCCAGGGTGCAGCGCCTGCATAAGTAGTGATCGAACTCCACCAACGAGGGTCGGGAGGGAACCGTGCACGACCCACGTTGCCGAACCTGGACCAAAAAATCCCTTGTCAGTGCCACCGCTTAATTGGGTAACCCACTCGGGTGCGCCGTCGGACTGCCCCGAAACCATACGCCGAAATCCAGAGGCAGTTTTTTCGCGAACGACGGACATGGGATTTATCACCATCTAAGAGTGCCTAATAAATGCAAAACCCGCACCTTGAAAGGGTGCGGGTTTCATCATTTTTGGCTTAAAGCTTCCTAGTCGCGAGATACCAGTCCTTAATATTAAGCTTCGTATCCTTCAAACGCTCGTCAAGTGCTGCTTGCGTGCGTGGGGCACCGACGACCACGTCATCACCCGGCATCCAGTTTGCCGGGCAGGAAACATTCTCCCGGTCCGAAAGCTGGAGCGCATCAACAAGTCGAATAATCTCGTCGATGCTGCGCCCGACATTCATGGGGTAATACACCGTTGCGCGAATAATTCCTTTGTCATCAATCACAAAAACTGCGCGAACAGCCGCCGTCCCATTTGACACCGGATGGATCATGCCGTAGCTCTTGGCAACGATCATTTCAAGGTCGGCAATGATCGGGAAGTTGATGTCTACACCCTGCTTTTCCTTGATGGCATGAACCCAAGCGAGATGGCTAAACACGGAGTCAACCGAATTGCCCACCAATTGCACATTGCGTGCCTCAAAATCCTTGGAGCGCTCCGCAAAACCAATGAACTCGGTCGTGCACACCGGGGTGAAGTCAGCCGGATGGCTAAAGAGAACGACCCATTTTCCTTTGAGGTCGCTTAGTTTGAGTTGGCCGTGCGTGGTCTCAACATCAAAGTCAGGTGCGAGGTCACCGATAAGAGGAAGTGACACGGTTGGCGCGGTTATTTCAGTCATGGGGCGAACTTAGCAAATACACCTAGGGGTATGGCACCCCAGATAAAAAACTGAACCCGCCGTGGAGGAGGTTACGGCGGGTTCAGTCTGTGCCTTTCATTCGTAAAGGTCGTTAGTTGGTTTGATCCGCCGCCGTCAGAGTCAACGCAACCGTGAGCATCTCGCCATTGCGTAATACCACCAGTTCGATTTGATCTCCTGGAGCATTTGCGCGAATCGCAACAATCAGCCCGGTCGAATCATTGATCAAATTGCCATCAACTTTGGTAATCACATCGCCTTCCAACAACCCTGCAGCCTCGGCGGGCGAGTCCGGAGTCACAGCGGAAACCGCTCCACCGGGACCGGCAAAGCCCATGTCGAGTTGGACGCCAATAATCGGGGTTTGGGAAGTACCCGTTCTAATTATTTCGTCAACAATCCTTTTCGCTGTGTCAATGGGAATTGAGAAACCCAGACCGATGCTTCCGGTCGCGTCACCCATTCCAAGGGTTGCAATCGCCGAGTTAACACCAACCACTTCACCCGACGCATTAACGAGTGGACCACCCGAATTGCCCGGGTTAATTGCCGCGTCGGTTTGAATTGCGTTGATGTAGGCCAGGCCGCCTTGGCCACCGGCGGTCACGGGACGGTTCAGTGCACTAATAATTCCCGAGGTGACGGTTCCTTGGAGACCAAGGGGTGAACCAATTGCAATTGCTACGTCACCAACGTTGACCGAATCTGAACTCCCAAGGGTTAATGCGGGAAGGTCAGTGCGATCAACTTTGACGACAGCAATGTCGTAACCAGGATCAGCACCGACAAGTTTGCCGGTCGCCGTCGATCCGTCTACGAAAGTCACTTCGATGGTTCCACCGTTACCAGCATCACCTGTAACGTGATTGTTAGTGACGATGTATCCATCTGAGCTCACAACGAAACCGGTGCCGGTTCCTTCGCCCTTTGACCCGGAAACGTTCAACTGGACTACCGAAGGCTGCACTGCAGCAGCAACTGCAGCAATCGAGCCCGCTGCTGGAGTAACCAAACCGCCGGCTGCAATTGTGACGGATGAACTCGAATTACTTTCCGCAACCGTGTAACCGACCGCACCTCCAACGGCGCCACCGAATAGGGCCGTGAGCGCCACGCCCGTGATCAGAAAGCCAACCCGAGACTTACCCTTTGGATGCTCACTGACGGGTCCTTGACTGGTGGGTGCTTCAAAAATAGGTGGCGTACTAAATGGTGGAGTTGTCGTCTCACCTGTGGGTGGATTCTCGGGCGTGATGGTCATTTTTTTCCTCCTGATTTATTAACTGTGACCATTAGAGCGAACCCGGCGGCATTTGGCTCCGCCAAAATCAATAGTTGGCCAAGCCCAAACACGATCTTTACCATTTCCTTACAAAACTCCGAAAAACTCCCACGGCTAGAGTTCTACCGTGCGTGAAGTATTGGAGCCAACGGAAGCGGCCAGAGCGCTTGCTCGGGGGAATCTTGCAATTTTGCCCACGGAAACGGTCTACGGGCTCGGCGCTGACGCTGACAACGAGTCGGCGGTAGCCCGAATCTTCACAACCAAGAACCGTCCGGTCAATCACCCAGTGATTGTCCACATTTCCGAGCAAAAGCACATGCATGCGTGGGCAACCCAAATCCCCGAATACGCCATGGATCTTGCAACCGCCTTCTGGCCCGGACCCGTGACCCTTGTCCTAAAACGACTCCCGCACGCTGGAGACTTCCTCACCGGTGGTCAAGACACAATTGCGCTGCGCGTATCTAGTCACCCGCTCTTCCAAGAAGTCCTCATGGAACTAGCAAAAGCAAAACTAGACCCCGCGGCAGGAATTGCAGCGCCGAGTGCAAACCGCTTCGGCGGCGTTAGCCCAACAACACTCGCCCACGCAGTCGAGGAACTCGGCGACTATCTCAATGACGAAGACGTTGCGCTCAACGGTCAGCCATCAAGTGTCGGAGTTGAATCAACAATTATCGATGCAACGGGTAATGAACCAATCATTCTGCGTCACGGTGGAATCACAGCCGAGGACATTGAGACGATTACTCAACTTTCCCACAGTGAAAGTGATGTGCGAGCACCCGGCACTCTCGCATCCCACTATGCACCGAATAAGCAACTACAGCTCGTCACCCAAAGCGAACTTGGTGACGCTCAACCGGGGGCACTAATCGCCATGAGTGATGTCGAAACACCACATGGCTTTATCCGAATAGCTTCACCTGAAAATACACAGGAGTTTGCCCAAATGCTCTACGCGGCATTACGTACGGCAGATAAATCGAATGAAAATGTTATCTACGCCGTTGTTCCAACCGGTGGTGGAATCGTGGCGGCCATTCGCGATCGACTGAGCCGGGCAGCAACAAAGTAACGACTACTTCGGCGCCATGCGCAGTGCAGCGTCTAAGCGAATTGTTTCACCATTGAGGTAACCGTTTTCCAGGATTGCCTGCACGAGGTGGGCGTATTCATCCGGCAGACCCAATCGCTTGGGAAACACCGGGGTGGCTGCGAGCCGGTCCTTCAAGCCCTCGGGCATGGTGTCATAGATCGGAGTATCGATCAAACCAGGCGCCACGGTCACAACTCGAATACCAACGGCTGCCAGATCGCGTGAGAGCGGAAGCGTCATCCCAACAATGCCGCCCTTGCTCGCGCTGTACGCAGCTTGGCCAATCTGACCGTCAAATGCTGCAAGGGATGCTGTTAAGACGATCACACCTCGCTCACCCGAATCATTCGGTTCATTTTTTGCGATGTGTGACGCTGCAATTCGGGTAACGTCAAAAGTTCCCACGAGGTTGATATTGATCACGCGACGGTAGCTATCAATTGACGCGGCCTGGTTCTCTCGGTCAAGTGTTCGCTCCGCCCAACCAATACCCGCGCAGTTAATTGCTGCATCGAGTCGGCCAAAGCGCTCAATTGTTGCTTCTATCCCAGCAGAAATTTCACCGGTGTTTTGGACGTCAACCTCAACGGCGAGTGCGACCTCACCCAACTCTGCAGCAAGAGCCCGAGCTGCCTCCAAATTCAAATCAGCAATCACAACACCGGCAGCACCATTGGTCACCAACCGCCGTGCGGCTGCCTCGCCCAAACCCGATGCGCCGCCACTTATGAAGTAAACCGAGTCAGCGATATTCATGGAGTGAAGACTACGCCCAACCCAAATCGTGTAGGCGCTCATCGCTGATTCCAAAGTGGTGCGCCACCTCGTGGATCACCGTTATTCCCACCTGCCGCACGACATCTTCCTGCGTTGCGCACTGTCGCAAAATCGGTTTGCGGTAAATAGTTATGTGATCCGGCATAAAGCCCGAATACCCCGTTCCACGCTTGGTGAGTGGAACACCGTGATACAAACCCAGTAAGCCGGGCCGACCCGGTTGTTGTTCCTCTACAAACACGGCGACGTTGTCCATCAATGCCAACAGGCCGGCGGGAATAGTGTCCAGCGCCTCGCTGACCAGCTCTTCAAACTCAGCCGGAGGGACGTCAATCACTTCGCAACCTTCACATGTGAGGCCGACTACCGCTCGCTCAGGTCACTCCCCTACACTTTCCGAGTTGTACCAGGTCCCCATCGTCTAGTGGCCTAGGACGCTGCCCTTTCACGGCGGTAACGCGGGTTCGAACCCCGCTGGGGATACGGTTTCCGTACCATGGAAAGCCTTAGTTTGGCCCCGTAGCGCAGTTGGTTAGCGCGCCGCCCTGTCACGGCGGAGGTCGCCGGTTCGAGCCCGGTCGGGGTCGCTTAGTTCGGAGAAATCCGAACTTGTTGGCCAGGTAGCTCAGTTGGTACGAGCGTCCGACTGAAAATCGGAAGGTCGACGGTTCGATCCCGTCCCTGGCCACCAGACATTCCCTAACCGTTCTCAGGGATGGGGAACCCGCCATTGATCTGGCATTGACTGCGCCACACCTGCGGGGCCAATGGAGCATCGATTTCGCCCGGGGGATCCACGACACCACCTGTTGGGCTTGTGCACACCCATTTACTAACGCTGACGTCGTCAATGAAAACTGAAACTTGCGAGAAGTCAAAAGAGACACCGGGCTCAGCCGGTCCGCCTTCATTAGTGAGCACCCGAACCGTGTAGGTCATCGTTGAGCCATTCAACTCCGGATCCATGAGTTCAACAACAGCTGAGTTGGTTTCACCCGCTGCATTGTGAGCGACCACCACGCCGTTTGGATTCGAATCGCCAAACATCGTGGGCCACGCCTCGACAAGTTTCTCCACGCTTCCAGATTGTGCCTCGCGAAGTGGGCGGTCAGTGAACCCCATGACATTGGGGTCAACTTCGCGCAACGTGAGGGTCCACGTGTCATCGCCGTTGGGTGTAATCGAACCGCTGTCTGCCGTTTGACTGAAAAGCCAATTGGCTTCCGGTGCACTTTCAGCCGCAGCCGTGTTCTGCGACCGGTTACCTAGGGCATAGCCTCCGATTCCGATTAGCGCAGCGACGAGTGCAAGAACCAACCAGGATTTCCATGACATATGCCGACAGTAGCGCGCCATTATTTATCGGCGTGGACCCGCAGTGCATGTGAAACCCGTGGACCCCTTCATCAATTGCGTCAACAAAGACGGGATGGCCGGCACCTTGAGCGTGCTGTTCATGCACGGGCTCACATTGACGAGGTTGACTAATCAAACTACGGGGACTCACTATGGGGCATGACAATTGTCGACATCTATAAAGCGAAAACTGCGCTCTCAGCTCTTATTTCGACCGGATCTTCGTTGACCAAGCAATTGCAGAGCGGATGACAAACGGCTCGGGTAGCTTGAGTTAATTCCATGATTTGATTTTTTGGAATTCAACCCTACAAAGAGCACATCAGCTGCATCAACGTCGGCAAAATGTCATTCACATCGGCATCCATTCGAATATCCGCGATGTGATCACATCTGGTGTGGCCCTGATTAATGATTGCGACCGTCTTGCCATTTTTGTGCGCGTGGTCAACAAATCGACGACCCGAATAGACCATGAGTGTCGAGCCAAGCACCAATAAAGTCGAACAACGATTTACCAATTCGAAGGCGGCATCCACACGTTTACCGGGAACACTTTCACCAAAGTACACAACATCCGGTTTCAGAATTCCTTGACATGCTTTGCAAGAAACTATTTTAAAATCGACTAACTGCCCGTCAGGGATCTCATAGTCGCCATCTGGGTTAATTCTCTCCACAAGCGTTGAAAAATCAGGGTTGACTTCGACTAGGCGTTCATGAACGTCCGTGCGATCTTGTAATGCGCCACAGTTCAAACAAATGACGCGATCTAATCGCCCGTGTAGATCGATCACCCGAGAAGATCCCGCACTTTGGTGAAGTCCATCAACATTTTGGGTAATCACTGAATCGACAAAGCCACCCTGTTCCATGTGAGCGAGGGCAGCGTGAGCAGCATTAGGTTGCGCCTGTGAAAACGTGATCCAACCGACATGGCTGCGGGCCCAGTAGCGGCGCCGGCCATCTTCATTACGAAGGAAGTTTTGATAGGTCATCGGCTGATGCCCACGCGTATAAGCACCATTGGGCCCGCGGTAATCCGGAATTCCAGAACCCGTGGACATCCCAGCGCCACTCAGGACAAGAACTCCGCCGGCCTCGATTACAGCCCGTAACTCTTCCACGGCCATATTCTGGCCTAACCTTTCGGATTTGCAGAATTGAATCTGGGCTGCGCCCCGGGGGGAAGCGTCCTCGGTCCTTAGGAGCACTAGTCAATGAAAAAGAAACTTACTGTGTAACGACTTGCATTGAGCGGCTTCAAAATCATCTCGCCCGAGGCGCCCGAGTACTTGCCCGTTCCGACCACCTCGCCACCTCTAACTTTACTCACATTGCCGTTGGTAACAGTGATTTCTCCGTGACTCGTTCCCTCCGCGCTGGCGCTCGGGGTTTCGACGATTGCAGTACCAGCAGCCATGAAGGCCGCAACTATTAGGGCGATAATTTTTTGCAGAGTCGAGGAAGATTTCATCCCGTAACGCTTTGTGTTCCCATCACCGTCAGGACAGCGGACCAGCTAAATCAGTCACCACCCCTGCAAACATGGTGGACTTGATGGTGCCAAGTGTTGCGCGATCTTTCCCAGCAAGATTTGCAACCATTCCTTTGGCGACATTGCTCAAATCTTCCACATCACAGATGGCATCGACTATTCCCGACTCACGCGCCGCTGGCGCGTTATAGCGCCATCCTGTTGTGATCACATCAAATGCCGTTCGGGGCGTGAGCTTGGACTGAATGAGGGAAACCATACCGACGGCGAGTGGAATTTTGAGGTCAATCGCAGGAATACAAAAGAAGCCTCGCTCGGTGCGCATTACGCGATAGTCACAGGCCAAGGCGAGCATCGCACCCGCCGCGAAACAGTGTCCATTAATCGCGCACACGGTTGGTACCGGCAACGTCAGCACTCGGGCAAACATTGATTGCACGGCTAACACGTGCGTGTCCCACTCCCCGTCGTTGGGTTGTAACGCTTCCAAATCCAACCCGTTCGAGAAGAACTTCCCGGTCGCCGTGATCATCAGCGCTGCTGGTTCAGAGCTGTTCGTGATTGCGTCCAGAGCCTGGTCAATTTCGGTGAGGAATTTTGGGGAAAAGAGATTCTCGTTCTCGCC
>Ga0222670_1000862_pt1 | contig 11652 bp, 10 predicted proteins | sample AntAcemetagen732_FD_181148 | JGI IMG/M metagenome (GOLD analysis project Ga0222670, IMG submission 181148) | Saline water microbial communities from Ace Lake, Antarctica - #732 | ecosystem: Environmental > Aquatic > Non-marine Saline and Alkaline > Saline | place: Antarctica: Ace Lake... | reverse complement strand
ATTTAAATATAGTACTTCCTTAGTTGCCATGCCGTTAATAATTTTTCTATAAGGAGTTTCAATAAAACCATACTGATTAATTCTAGCATAAGAAGATAAGCTATTAATTAGTCCAATGTTTGAACCTTCAGGTGTTTCAATTGGACAAATTCTACCATAGTGAGTTGTATGAACGTCACGAACTTCAAATCCAGCTCTCTCTCTAGTTAGGCCTCCAGGTCCTAATGCTGAAATTCTTCTTTTATGAGTTATTTCACTTAATGGGTTTGTCTGGTCCATAAATTGACTTAATTGACTTGAGCCAGTAAATTCTTTTAATACAGTCTGGATAGGTTTTGAATTCACTAAATCTTGAGGCATTATCGATTCAATATCAACACTTCCCATTTTTTCTCTTATAGATCTTTCCATTCTAACAAGGCCAATTCTGTATTGATTTTCAATTAACTCACCAACTGATCTAACTCTTCTATTACCTAAATGGTCAATATCATCTTTCTTCACGTTATTTGTTTTCATATCAAATAATTTTTTTGCTACTGATAAAATATCGATTTTATTTAAAACTCTGTGTTTTTTATTTTTATCAAGACCTAAATAAGTATTAATTTTAACTCTTCCAACTTGAGATAAGTCATATCTATCTTCATTAAAAAACATATTTTTAAATAAAAAGTTACTTGCTTCTAATGTTGGTGGTTCGCCGGGTCTTAAAATTTTAAAAATATCAAATAAGGCTTCTTCTCTTGAGTGATTTTTATCTGCAACAAGAGAATTAATAATTCCAAGATTACCAGCTGCTTGACTTGCATTGATAGTCGAAAATTCATTAATCGATAATTCTTTAAATCTTAAAAATAATTCTTCATTTAAGATTGTTCCAGCTTCAGCATAAACTAATCCTGTTTCAGTATTTACAATATCATTTGATAAGTAAAACCCTTCTAAATCTTCTTCTGTAAATAAGAACTTTGATATTTTTTTAGAATTAATCTCAGTCAATAATTTAAGTGAAAGTTTTACATCTTTGTATATAAGTATTTCTTTAGAAATCGGATCCACTAGATTAAATGGTAAATTTTTATATTTAAGATTTTCTAAATCTAAATTTACAACCCAACCATCTTTATGACTCTTAAAAATATAAGATTCATAAAAGAAATTTAAAATTTCTTCACTGGTCATTCCTGAAATTTTATAAATATCAGGTTCAACTTTATTAATTTCACACTCTTCCAAGTACCTCTCTGAAGCTTTTGAAGGAAGTGATTGGAATATAGTTGTAGAAATCATTTTCTTTTTTCTGTCAATTCTAAAGAAAATATTATCTTTATGATCAAATTCAAAATCTAACCATGATCCTCTGTAAGGAATTATTCTAGCATTATATAATGTCTTGCCACTTGCGTGAGTTTTTCCACCATCATGATCAAAGAAAACACCGGGTGATCTATGTAATTGACTTACTACAACTCTCTCAGTTCCGTTAACAACAAAAGTACCATTATTTGTCATTAAAGGAAGATCTCCTAAATAAACAATTTGTTCTTTTATATCTCTTAAGGTTTTCTCTTCAGTTTCTTCATTGATATCCCATATTATAAGGCGGAAAGTTACCATCAAAGATGCAGAAAAAGTGAGACCTTTTCTTTTACATTCATCTACATCATATTTTGGATTATCTAGGGAATAATCTACATAATGCAGCTCTGATTTACCTGCGTAATCATTAATCGGGAAAACAGAATTAAATACTTCTTGAAGACCGGTATTTGATCTTTCTTCAGAAATCTTACCTAACTGTAATAATTTATCATAAGATATCTTTTGGATATCTACTAAATTAGGAACATCAATAGTTTTTTCGATCTTACCGAACGAATATCTAATTCTTTTCTTTTCAGTGAAACTGAGTGACATATGTGCTATAAAACCTAAACTACTTAAGTTCTACTTTTGCACCAGCTGCTTCAAGCTGTTTTTTTAATGCCTCTGCCTCATCCTTTTTAGCACCTTCTTTAATCACTTTAGGTGCAGCTTCTACCATATCCTTAGCCTCTTTTAAACCAAGACCGGTAATAGCTCTTACTTCTTTAATTACGTTAATTTTTTGATCGCCAGCTGCTGCAAGAACTACATCAAAAGAATCTTTTTCTTCTACTGCTTCTGCTGCTGGAGCTGCTGCTGCTACTACTGGAACTGCTGCTGAAACTCCCCATTTTTCTTCTAAAAGTTTAGATAATTCTGCCGCTTCCATTACTGTTAAAACTGATAAATCATCAACTATTTTATTTAAATCTGCCATTTGTCTCTCCCTAGTTAGTCTTTTTTGTTATTTAAAATTGAAATAATATCCTGATCAGGTCGTAGTAATAAACGAACTAATTGTGACGCAGGTGCACTAATCAACCCAACTATTTTTCCTCTAATTTCTTCTAGAGAAGGTAAAGTTGCAACCTTTGCTATATCATCTTTTAGATATATTGTTTTATCGAAAAAAGCTACCTCTGCAGATAGTTTTTTTGAATCTTTTTCAAATTTCTTACAAACCTTAGCTGTCCCAACAGGATTATTAGTAAAAATTAATAATTTCTGCTGAGTTAAACTTTCGGCAATAGCTTTTTTATCCTCTGTACTTTCTAAGAATATTTTAACTATATTATTTTTTGAAATTTTAGTAACTCCATCGTTAGCCCTAATTTCAGTTCTAAAACTAATCATGTCTTTAACCGTCATAGCATTAAATGATGCTACAAAAAGGCCTGAATATTTAGAGGATAAATCATTGAGAGTTTCTAGATATTCTTTTTTTTGTAATCTATTCATAATTAAACACTCACCTTAATTCCTATTCCCATAGACGAAGATATATAAACTGAATTGATATAATTCCCTTTTACATTAGTTGGTTTGTTTTTTTTAACTTCCTCAACAAAACTAGTAATATTTTCCGATAATTTAACATCATCAAAACTAATTCTTCCAATTGAAGCATGAATAGTTCCTGCTTTATCGTTTTTGTATGCCACTAGTCCTTTATTAATGTTTGTTATAGTAGTCTTAACATCATTTGTAACTGTTCCAGTTTTAGGATTAGGCATCATTCCTTTAGGTCCTAAAATTTTAGCCATTTTACTTACTGTAGACATCATGTCCGGAGTAGCAATAATCACATCAACATCAATATTTTTTTCTAGTATAGTAACAAGATCGTCGCCACCTACATGCTTTACGCCTAATGCTGTTGCTTCCTCAGCGTTTTTTCCAGAAGCAAAAACTGCAATTTCAACTTTTTTTCCCAAACCATGAGGAGGAACAAAACTTCCTCTTACATTTTGATCGGATTGCTTAGTATCAATTGTGGTATTTAACGCAACATCAATACTTTCATCAAATTTTACAAATTTTCTTTCTTTAATTAATTTTAAACCCTCTTCAACAGAAAAAATCTTATCAAAATCAATTCCTTCAATTTGTTTTTTTCTATTTTTTGAAAATTTCACTTTAAACTACTTCCATTCCCATAGATCTAGCTGAACCCATAATAATTTTTGAGGCTTCTTCAATATCGTAAGCATTAAGATCTTCTAACTTTTCTTTTGCAATTTCTCTAACTTGACTCATTGTAACCTTACCTAAAAGACTTTTACCGGGAGTGCCATTTCCTTTTTTAATATTCGCAGCTTTCTTTAAATAAAAAGTTACGGGTGGTTTTTTTGTTATAAATTCAAAAGTTCTATCTTTATAAGCTGTTATAACTGTAGGTATTGGAGCCCCTTTTTCTAATTTACTAGTTGCATCATTAAACTGCTTACAAAAATCTTGAATGTTCAAACCTTTTTGACCAAGAGCTGGTCCTACTGGTGGTGCTGGATTGGCGCTACCTGCTGGGATTTGTAATTTGATATATCCTAATATTTCTTTTGCCATATTTTAACCCTTCACAACCTGCGAGTAGTCCAATTCTAAAGGAGTTGGACGACCGAAAATGGAGACCGACACTTTAAGCTTTTGTCTTGAACTGTCAACCTCTTCTATAATACCACTAAATGAAGCGAACGGTCCGTCAGACACTTTAATTTGCTCACCAACTTCGTATTCAAATTTTGGTTTTGGACTTTCTGCACCTTCAGTAATATCTTGAAGTAACTTAGATACTTCTTTTTCTGAAATAGCTAATGGTTTATTTTTAACTCCTAAAAAATTACTTACTTTAGGTATATCTTTAACTAAATGCCAAGTATCGTCATTCATTTGCATTTTAACTAGAACATAACCTGGAAAAAACTTTTTTTCTGAATTTATTCTCACGCCTCTTCTTACTTCAACAACCGCTTGAGTTGGAACAGAGACTTCAATTATGGAACTTTCAAGATCTTCTTTTTTAGCTTCATCAATAATAGCATCTGCAACTTTTTTTTCGTAACCTGAGTGACAATTAACTACATACCACTTGTGTTTAATATCTAGAGAAACTTCCATTAACCTAATACCGATCTAATTAAAAAAGAAAAACTTTGGTCAATAATCATTAAAATAATTGCGGCAATAGTAACAACGATAATTACAATACCAGCAGAAGTAAAAGTTTCTTTTTTAGAAGGCCATGTCACTTTCGAAACTTCCTGTCGAACTTCTCTAAGATATTTTGCTGGGTTAAATTTCATTTTTTATCCTTAGTGGCAGGAGTGGCAGGCATCGAACCCGCAACCTCCGGTTTTGGAGACCGGCGCTCTACCAGTTGAGCTACACTCCTTCATTAACTATTGCCGCAGATGACTATTCTATAATCTCTGATACAACCCCTGAACCAACAGTTCTTCCACCTTCACGAATAGCAAATCTAAGATTGTTATCCATAGCAATTGGTGAAAGTAATTCTACTGTAAGAGTAACATTATCTCCAGGCATAACCATTTCAGTACCTTCTGGTAAAGTAATAGATCCTGTTACGTCAGTTGTTCTAAAATAAAACTGAGGTCTATAGTTAGCAAAGAATGGAGTGTGTCTTCCACCTTCTTCTTTACTTAAAGAATAAACTTCACATTTAAATTTTTTATGCGGTTTTATACTTCCAGGTTTAGCTAAAACTTGTCCACGTTCAACTTCTTCTTTTTTTGTACCTCTTAAAAGAACTCCAACGTTATCTCCAGCTTCACCTGAATCTAAAAGTTTTCTAAACATTTCAACACCAGTAGCTACAGTTTTTTGAGTTTCTGTAAGACCAATAATTTCAATTTCTTCTCCTGGCTTAATAATACCCTGTTCAATTCTTCCTGTAACAACCGTACCACGACCTGAAATTGAAAAAACATCCTCAACAGGCATTAGAAATGGCTTATCTAATTCTCTTGGTGGTTGTGGAATAAATGTGTCAACAGCTTCCATTAATTTAAGAATAGAATTTTTACCAATTTCTTCATCTCTATCTTCGCAAGCCGCTAAAGCTGAACCACGAATAATAGGAGTTGTGTCGCCTGGAAATTCATATTTTTTTAAAAGGTCTCTGATTTCTTCTTCAACTAGATCTATTAATTCAGGATCATCAACTTGATCTACTTTATTAAGATAAACAACAAGAGCTGGAACACCAACCTGTCTTGCTAAAAGAATATGCTCTCTTGTCTGAGGCATTGGTCCGTCAGCTGCATTAACAACAAGAATACCGCCATCCATTTGAGCAGCACCAGTAATCATATTTTTTACATAGTCTGCGTGACCCGGACAGTCAACGTGTGCGTAATGCCTATTAGCAGTTGTATATTCTACATGAGCGGTAGAGATCGTAATCCCTCTGGCTTTTTCTTCAGGAGCTTTATCAATATCTGCATATGCTGTATAAACAGCGCCGCCTGATTCTGCGAGAACTTTTGTGATCGCAGCCGTTAAAGTTGTTTTACCATGATCAACGTGTCCAATTGTACCTATGTTACAATGGGGTTTCGATCTATCAAATTTTTCTTTAGCCATTTTAAATTATTACCTCTTTTTGTTTATTTTAATTAATAGTTTTAATTTCTTTTCTTTTTTTTTATGTACTTTGGAGCGGGTGAAGGGAATCGAACCCTCATAGCCAGATTGGAAATCTGGAGCTTTACCACTAAGCTACACCCGCGGATTTTAAGCGGGTACCACTACCTAATTACATCCACAAAAAAAAATTTCCTGTGAGTTCGCTTAAAATACTAATTTTTCTTTAAAATTCAATATTAAACTCAAAAAAAAATCAATAAAATTGGTGGAGGGAGTAGGATTCGAACCTACGTACGCTTACGCGAACGGATTTACAGTCCGTCGCCTTTAACCACTCGGCCATCCCTCCGTAAAAGACTTCTTAAATCAAGGTAGATTAATAAATAATTGTCTTTGAAAGTCAATAGACATAAGGTTATTTATAGCTACTTAAATGTATATAATAGGTCATAACCCATGTATGAGTTGTATTACTCATAATCCTAATAAAATCAACAATATTTACGTATTTAATGAAAAAAAAGATGAATATAGTCAGTTAATTCAAAGTAAAGATTTAAAGAAAAAGCTTCATTATATTAATAAAAATGACTTTTCATCGATAAATAAGAATTTTAATTATCATGATCATATTATAATAGAAAGAGACCCTTTTCAGTCTGCAGGTTTGGAGGATATTATTAAAAAGTCTAAGGAAAAATCAACAATCTTAGTATTAGACCAGCTAACAGATCAGATGAATATTGGAAATATTTTTAGAACTGCCGCTTTAACAAATGTAGACGGCCTTATCCTGCCAGAACATTCGTCAGCTTCAATCACATCAAGCACTGCAACAATTTCAACTGGAGCCGTAGAAGTAGTTAAATTTCATATTGCGAAAAATATTGCGAGAACAATTGAAGTGTTAAAAAAAAATCATTATTGGATCTACTCTTTAGACATGAATGGGAAAGATATTATCAATAAGGATTTTAAATTTGACAAAAAATCTGTAATTATTTTAGGGAGCGAAGGTAAAGGTATTAGAAAAAATATATTAGAACATTCAGACTTTATTATATCTTTAAAACAAAAAAATATTCCTCAAATAGATAGTTTAAATGCAGCAAACTCAGCAGCAATAGCATTATACCATATATACATAGATCAAGATTAATATTTATTGACTATTATTTTGTGCATCATTATAAATATAAAAATTAAGGTATTTATTATGCCGCGTTAGCTCATTTGGTAGAGCAGTTGATTTGTAATCATCAGGTGGCCAGTTCGATCCCGGCACGCGGCACCATACTACTTTTTAAATTATCTAAAATTGTTTATGACTTTAATTGATAAGTTAATTTCAATTATATAAAGTTTAATAAATGAATGAAAATATTGATCAATTTGGAAGAACTAATAAAGAGTTAAAGGATAGAGACATATTGGATAATAAACATATTGATCAATCAAAAAAAATTAAAGATTCTCTTGCAGAAATTAAAGAACAGTTAATAAATGAAAATTTTAAAATTCAGTTAAATGAAAATCATTCGCCTCCTAAAGAAACAATTACAAGTAAAGTAAATAGCTCATCTAGTAAAATTAAAGAACTAGAGGATAAAATTAATAATATTGAGTCTGAGTTTAAAAAAGAAATAAATATTAAATTAAATTCCATAGAAGAAAAAATAACTAACTTAAATAACTATTCACACAATGAAAAAAAAAAATTAAACAATCAAAAACTTGAAAATAATATTTTCTTTGAAATTGATAATCAATTAACTCCGTTAACTGCTAATGCAGTACTTGTCATCAATAAGAAAAATAATAAAAAAAAAGCAAAATCACCTTTAATCAAAATTATTTATTTAATAGTTATTTGTTTATTACTTTTTGTTTTATCTATCTTCATAATTCAGTCAAAAAATCCTGATTTAAATAATTTAAGTATATTTGGAAAAGAGTACTTAAATAAATTTTTAGAGTTAATTAAGTATAAACAATAATTAAATAGTTTGATGAGTTGTTGATTGTGTTTTTAATACGCTAGCAGCACTAAATTTAAATTCAGGAATTTTTCCATAAGGATCAAGCTGAGGATTTGTCAAAACATTTGCAGCTGCTTCAGCAAAACAAAATGGAATAAACACCATTCCTTCAGGTATCTCTTTATCACTTCTAACTTTAATAACTATAGAACCTCTTTTAGTCTTTACCTGAACTTGATCTCCAGGATTAATATCCATTCTCTTCATATCCCAACGATTCATACTTACTATCGCTTCAGGTTCAATATGGTCCAATACAGTAGCTCTTCTAGTCATAGAACCTGTATGCCAGTGCTCTAATAACCTTCCTGTGGTCAATATTAAAGGAAATTCATCATCTGGTAATTCAGCCGGCGGTATAAGTCTAGCTGGAACAATTTTACCTCTTCCATTAGCTGTAGGAAATGAATCTCTAAAAATATATTCACTACCAGAACTATCAGGAGCCTCACAAGGATAGGTAATGGCATTTTCTTTATCTAATCTCTCCCAAGTAATATTTTTAAGAGAGTCCATTATCTGACACATTTCATTAAATACATCACTCGGATGTAAATAGCTCCAATCAAGACCCATTCTTGTAGCTATAGCTTGAGTGATCCACCAATCTTGCCTTGCATCTCCGGGTGGAGGTACAACCTGTCTACCCATTTGAACGGTTCGATTAGTATTTGTATAAGTTCCGGTTTTTTCTGCATGAGCAGAAGATGGTAAAATTACATCTGCATGCCAAGCTGTCTCTGTTAAGAATATATCTTGGACAACTAAATGCTCAAGTTTCGCTAAAGCTTGTCTTGCATGTTTTTGATCAGGATCAGACATAGCAGGATTTTCTCCCATTATGTACATAGCTTTGATTTGATCATCATGAATAGCATGAATAATTTCAACAACAGTTAAACCTCTCTTAGGATCCATTTCCTTGCCCCAAAATTTCTCATAAGTATTTTGATTATCTTTTCCATCTACAACTTGGTAATCTGGATACATCCAAGGAATAAGACCCGCATCAGAAGCACCCTGAACATTATTTTGACCTCGCAATGGATGAAGTCCTGTGCCCTCTCTTCCAATTTGACCAGTACTTAAAGCTAAAGCTATCAAACATCTAGCATTATCAGTTCCATGGACATGTTGAGAAACACCCATTCCCCAAAAAATTATTGATTTTTCAGAAGTTGCGTAAAGTCTTGCTACTTCTTTGAGAGTTTCAGCTTTTATTCCGCAAACTGCTTCCATTTTTTCTGGTGAAAAATCTTTTATATTTTCTTTTAACTCTTCAAAACCTTCGGTTTGTCCTTGAACATATTGTTCATCATATAAATTTTCATTAATAATTGTATGAAGCATTGCATTTAGCATGGCTACATCAGTACCTGCTTTAAACTGAAGATTATGTTCTGCATACTTTGACAATCCTTGTTTTCTTGGGTCCATAACTATAATTTTAGCTCCTCTTTTAGCTGCTCTCTTTAAATAAGTTGCAGCCACTGGATGATTTTCAGTTGGTCTTGCTCCAATAACAATAATGCAGTCGGCAATAGTTGCCGCATTAAATGGAGCTGAGACGGCACCTGATTTTACGCCTTCAAAAAGTGCGGCAACAGAGGACGCGTGACAAAGTCTTGTGCAATGATCAACATTGTTAGAGCCAAATCCAACTCTAACTAATTTTTGAAATAGGTAGGCTTCTTCGTTTGAACATTTAGCAGAACCAAAACCTGCAAGACCTTTAGGTCCCTCTTCGTTAAAAGTTTTTGTAAATCCGTTAGCTGCAATATCTAAAGCATTTTCCCAGGTCGTTTCCTCAAAATAATCATAAATATTTTTATCATCTATATTTGCATCCCATTTTTTTGGTGCTGTTTTTTTTCTTATTAGAGGTTTTGTTAGTCTTCCTTCGTGATTAATATAATCAAAACCAAATCTACCCTTAACGCATAATCTATTTTCATTAGCGGGGCCATTTTTTCCATCGATGTGAAGAATTTTATCATCTTTTACACTTACTTCAGTTTGACACCCAACTCCACAATAAGGACAGACACTTTCAACTTTTTTATCTGCCACTAGATCATTTCTTTTTCCTTCTTGATCAACTAGTGTTGTTTCGAGTAAGGCTCCAGTTGGACAAGCTTGAACACATTCACCACAAGCCACACACGTACTTTCACCCATAGGATCATCTAAATCAAAAATTATTTTTGCCGTAGATCCTCTAAAAGCCATTCCAATCACATCATTTACCTGGACTTCTCTACAAGCCCTAACGCATAGACCGCAATTAATACATGCATCGAGATTAACACTCATAGCAGTATGACTTTGGTCTAAAGATATTTTTTCTTTTGGTGGAAATCGGCTTTCTGTTACTCCAATTTTATCTGACCATTTCCAAAATTTAGAATCTGGATCGGGAGAAATTTCTTTCTTAGGTTGATCAGCAACTAAAAGTTCAAAAACCATTGATCTTGATTTTTTTGCTCTTTCTGAATTTACAGTAATTTCCATACCTTCCGTAGGCTTTCGAATACATGAAGCGGCAAGAGTTCTCTCACCTTTAATCTCAACCATACAAGTTCTACAATTTCCATCAGCCCTATATCCAGGCTCATCAGAATAACAAAGATGAGGTATGTCTATTCCATTTTTTGTTGCCACTTGCCAAATAGTTTCATCTTTTTCAGCTTTATATTCTTTTCCATCAATTTTAAATAAAGTTAAATCAGACATTAATTAATTGGTTACCTCTGAAGGAAAATGCTTGATCACAGAAAGTAATGGATTTGGAGCTGCTTGCCCTAGTCCGCAGATGGAAGCGTCCATCATTGCAGAAGACAGCTCTTGAAGCAATTCTATATCCCAGGAATCTCTATTCATTAATTTAAGTGCTTTTTCAGTTCCATTTCTACATGGAGTGCATTGACCACAACTCTCATCATGAAAAAAGAACATTAAATTTTTAGCTATATCTTTCATATTGTCTTCACCGGATAAAATCACAACAGCAGCGGAGCCAATAAAACATCCATGTTCTTGAAGCGTATCGAAATCAAGAGGAATTGAATCGAGACTTGCTGGAAGAATACCTCCTGATGCTCCTCCTGGTAGGTAGGCTTTAAATTCATGACCGTCTAGCATTCCATCACAATAATCTCTAATTAATTCTTTTATGGTAATACCTGCAGGAGCTAATTTAACTCCAGGATTTTTCACTCTACCCGAAACAGAATAAGTTCTTAAACCTGTTCTTCCATTTAAACCATGACTATTAAACCAACTAGCACCTTTTTCTAAAATTTCCCTTACCCAGAAAACGGTCTCCACATTATGAATTAAGGTAGGTCTTCCAAATAGGCCTACTTGGGAGGGAAAAGGTGGTTTATGTCGAGGATACCCTCTTTTACCTTCAAGACTCTCAAGCATTGAAGATTCTTCTCCACAGATATATGCCCCCGCACCTCTTCTAAAATGAATTCTTGTTTTGATATTTAAATTTGCAGCTTCAACTTTTTTTATTTCTTCTTTTAAAAATTTAATGACGTCAGGATACTCGTCACGCATATATATATATACGTCTGTGGCTTCAACTACCCATGCAGCAATTAACATACCTTCTAAAAATCGATGAGGATCTTTT
>Ga0222670_1000861_pt1 | contig 11659 bp, 8 predicted proteins | sample AntAcemetagen732_FD_181148 | JGI IMG/M metagenome (GOLD analysis project Ga0222670, IMG submission 181148) | Saline water microbial communities from Ace Lake, Antarctica - #732 | ecosystem: Environmental > Aquatic > Non-marine Saline and Alkaline > Saline | place: Antarctica: Ace Lake | collected... | reverse complement strand
TTAAAAGCATATAAATTATATACCTTACTATTTTTTTATTTAATGGAATTAGTATTTGAGAAATCATGAAAATGAAGTCACACAAAACGGAAAAATCCATTTTGCTTTCACCGGCTTCTCTATTTTTAAATTTACATGACACTTCACCGAAGTTGATATTTTTTTTTCTAGATAAGAAAATATCTAAAACTATCTTAAACCCAATTAAAGTAAGTTTTTCTCTTACATTAAGATAAAAGTTGTTATTTATTGTGAAAAATCCTGTTAGGATATCTTCAGGCAATTTTTTTCTAATTAAAAATTGCGTAATTTTAAATCCTCCTCTACTAACTAGATATTTAAATGATTTTTTCCAATTATCATTTTTTTGTTCAGTCAATCGGTTAGCAAGAACAATATCTTTATTCGAATCAATTATTTGATCAAGCATATTTGGAATTACGTTTAGGTCGTATTGTATATCTGCATCTGTTACCATGTAATAATCTGCTTTAAAAATATCAAAACCATGAGTAATAGCACTTGATAATCCTTTCTGACTTTTTCTTATAGTATAATCAAAAGTAGTTGGATTTTCTGATTTTAATTTTTCTAGTAAATTTTTAGACCCATCCTGAGAATCATCATCAACGAAGCAAATCTTGTATGAATTGCTATATTTTGTCTTATTAAGTATAGTGCACAAAGTATCAAATATCTTTTTTATATTATCTAATTCATTTAGTGTCGGAACTATGATATTTATTTTCATATTGATGATAACATATAATCTTTACAACAAAATAAAATGAATATTTTAATAACAGGTGGTGCTGGATATTTAGGTATGGAAATTAGTAAGTTACTTCTTAGTAAGAACCATAATGTCACAGTACTCGATAAACTAGATTATAATAATACTAATCTATCTAGCTTTATTAAACATAAGAACTTCAATTTACACAAAATTGATATAAGAAAAAAAAATGATCTAAAACCTTTCAAGAAAAATACTGATTTATTAATCCACCTAGCTGGCATAGTAGGTTATCCAGCATGCAATGCCAATCCTAATCTCGCCAAATCAACTAATATAACAGGATCGAAAAATATTTCTGAAATTTTTAAAGACACAAAGAAAATTAATTTCAACACATGTACCGTATATGGAGAAGTCACATCTAAAACATGTAAGGAAGATACTAAAGTTAATCCTAAAACTTTATATGCAAGAACTAAGTTTAAGGGGGAACAGTTTTTTAATAATTCAAATTCGATTTGCTTAAGACTGTCAACTGTATTTGGTATATCTGAAACTATGCGACATGACCTGTTAATCCATGATTTTATTAATACTACAATTAAAAATAAATATCTTGAGATTTATCAGAAAGGTTTTATAAGAAATTTTATATCTGTTGAAGATATATCTAGATTATGTTTATTCATTGCCGATAATAAAAAATTTAAAAATGGCATATATAATGTTGGTGATAAGAGACTTAACTTAACAAAAGAAGACTTAAATAATATTCTTATTAATAAGATCAAATATAAATATAAATACAAAGAGTTTGATAAGGATCAAGAGTATAGGGATTATATTCTAGATGTATCAAAACTCTATTCTACTGGCTTTAAGTGTAAGTCAAGTTTTAATGATAACATTGATTATCTAATAAAATTTTACTCTATCTAATTGTTATCAATAATTATCACAACTAAAAATGAAGAAAAAAATATTGTAAATTGTATAGAATCCATAAATAACTCTCAAACAAAAATTAATTATGAAATTCTTGTCATTGATAATTTTTCTAATGATAAAACATCAGAATTAGCCACTCAATATAATAATGTTAAATTTATAAATCATGGAAACGAAAGGTCTTCCCAAAGAAATCATGGAATTGAAATATCTAGATATGATAATATTCTATATTTAGATGCGGATATGATGCTGTCAATTAACTTATTGGATGAAATATGTGAACAACTAAATAAAAATTGTGATGCTTTATATATTCCAGAAAAAATACTTGGTAATAGCTTATTAAACAAACTCAGAAATTATGAAAGGCAATTTTATAATTCAACTTATATTGATTGTGTTAGAGCTTTTAAAAAAAATGTTTTTTATAAAATTGGTGGCTTTGATATAAATCTAGTTGGTCCTGAGGACTGGGACTTTAATAATAAAATTATTGATAAGAAATATATTATAAGCACCACAAAAAATTTAATTTTTCATAATGAAGAAAATATTACATTTATTACCTACCTTAAAAAAAAACTATATTACTCAAAATCTATGGCTAAATATATTCAAAAGTGGGGTAAGGAGTCGAAATTTGTTTCTTTTCAACTTAGTTTTTTTAGTAGGTTTTTTATGATTTTTTTTATAAACAAAAATTATAAACTTATATTTAAAAATCCAGCTTATTTTATTCTAATGTATTTATTAAAAATATTTGTAGGTTCTCTTTATCTTTTCAGAAAGAATTAAAGTACACATCACCTTTTCCAATATACAATAACTCTTTACAATACTTAGGTAAATTAAAATCAACATTTGATTCTAATTTAAGATAGTTTAATTTATTTATATCAGTCTCATCATTAAAATACAGTATTCCACCTTTGTGATTTGATGTATTTCTAATATATATTTCTAGATCTATATTATCCGAATTTACTTCTATGCTTTTAATATTATGTTTAATTATGTCTTCAATTAAATTTCCTTTTGGTCCTATGTATCTAAAAACATCATTTGAATTTGATTGATTTGATTGATGTAATAAATATTCTTTTTTATTAAAGAAAAGTAATTCATTATTTTTTATCCCAATATAAATTTTATTTCTTTTTAATCTGTCATTAAAAAGTATTGTTGAAAGTGATAATTCAATGTTATCAATATTATTCGAGCTGTTGATTTTATTAGTTAGTTTACTGTTCTTATTTTTATTATAATAAAAAGTATTTGAGTATTTATTAATAAATGTCTCATTAATTTCGTTTTCTATTTCAAATAATGGATTTCTTTCATTTTGCAGATTTGTGCTTTCAAAATCCTCAATATAAAAATTTGCAAATGTTTTCATTTTGTTATTTTGTAAATCTATTAAATAATAATCAATTTTAGAAAGTCCATTTATATAGAAATCTTTGACGTTATTATCACAGCTTAATGAAAAATTAGAATCCGGACTTTTTACTAAAATATTACCAAGTTTACTAGTTGTAATATTTGATATCTGATTATTTTTTTTGATTGAGTATTTTTTTCCCTTGCTCATTTTGTATATAAGGTATGCTATTGTATTATCATTATTTCTTATTATCTTTTCTGGTGTTAAAGCTGGTATTAAGTCTGTTAACATAGGATTATTTTTATACATTAACTCATGATCTATCGAATTTATTTTACTAATTTTACTTGTACCTTTTTTTACTATGTATATGTCTCCTCCGTTCAGATAATTATTAATATCTTTGGTACTTTCAAAATAATCTTTAAAGTAGGTCATGAAGTTAAAATTATATTCTACTTTATAGTTAGTCATCCGTTGAATATTAATAGGTGATTGCCTTTGAAAATCTATAAATACTAAATCTTTTTCATTAGCTTTTTCTTTATTTAAATACTCATTTATTTGATTTAATCCATAAAAACCACTTAAGTTTGATTGGTATTTATTTATATACTTATAATTTAGATCAAATATATTTTGAAAAATAATTGGTATCAATAATACTAGTAAAATTATATGAAAATTTATTTTTTTTAATAATATTTTTATAGAATTATTATTTACTGAAATTATTGATAAATATCTAATACTTAAAAAAATTTTATTTAAGATTACATTTACTCTATGTAGAATTCTATTTTTATTTCTGAGTGCCAATAATATTGTTTTGTAAATTGCGAATGAAATAAAAATATAAGTTAGCGAATAGAAATGATAATTCGCCCTTGATATAGACAAATTATTCTCAAAGATAACCATAAAACTTAAAAAGATACATAGTAATGGAAGAAAAAAATAAAAGTTTACTTTATTGAATTTCATTTTATAAAAAATTATTGGTATGGATATTATTAAAAATATTTTTTCTAAATTTGTTAAAAAACTTATGAAGTAAACATTAAGTTGTTCATGAACATGAAACTGATAAATATTTGGTAAAAACAATGATTTGATACTTCTTATGGTATTTTCAATGTAGCTTATTTCAACATTTGAGTCGTATTTTCTCCAATGCTGATAGTCAATCCAGTTTATGATCCTAGTATCTAAATTCTTTATAAAATAAAATATACTTTCTCCTCTAACGTAAATTCCATAAATTGATGAGAATATGACTAAAAATATCACTGCCGATATCAATATAATTGCAATATTTAATAAGTTTACATTACTATTTTTAAAGAAAAACTTGAACTTACTTCCTAGGTAAAAAAACGATAAAAAAAGAATTATCATAATATTAAGAATAACGGTTGTATTAGGATAACCATTGAAAACATTTAGCGATATCGCCAAGCCGAGTAAAATTGAATAGTTATATCTTGTATAATTATAACTTTTAAAAATTTTAATTAAAAAATAAAATGATAAATAAAATAAAAAAGGATGTATCGAAATTGGTATGATTCCAAATGATCTATTTAAAGCATTAAAATAAACATCTGTGCATGTAATTAGTGCTAATATAATTGCAAATCTAGAACTGATTAACTCTTTTCCAAATAGGTAGCTCGATATAAAAGTGATTAAGAAAATTATAGAAATTATAATCGAAGCATTTTTTCTCGCATCATTTAAAAAAAATATATCATTTATTCCTTTATAAAAAGTATGGGATAGCGCTTTAATTGAATCTAGTCTTGTACACAGAAACCAAAAATAACACTTATAGCCCTCATAATCTTCTTGATATTTTGGAATTACCTCAAATTCTTTATAAAATTTAGATTTTTTGTCTAGATAATCAATATAATGCTTATTAGCAAAATCTCTTAAAGAAGGTTTAATCGGTTTAGTATAATTAAAACCTAATTTAAATATTTTTTCATCAATATAATCAGTAAAACGAGTCTTTTCATCAAAATGATCTATATCCTTAAATGGCTCAAGGCTAAAACCTATCTCCTTTTTGTATAAATTATAAGTATCCCCTATAAAAATATTTTCACTTGCAAGATCTCCAAAATCTTTGACTGGGTTAAGTTGATATGCGAAATAGTATGAAATTAAAAAAAAAATAATAAAAAACTTATTTTTAAAAACTATTTTCATGTTATAAACATCGGATGATCATCAATATAGTTAATAATATTCTATTCACAACAACAATAAATGTTGCTTTGACACTACTAGCTACTACTTTTGGCCTGGGGCTGCTAAATCGATTATTAACTAACACCAATGAAGGCTTTAAAAACCAACTTACATATATTGGAAGCTCCTATTTTTTTGGATTGGCAATATTTTTGCTTTTATGGAGAGCTATAGATTTAATTGTCTTTGGAAGTGCTTTCTTATCTCTGTTTATTACTATTATTTTTACGTCTTCATGTATTTTTTTCTATTTTAAAGATGAATTTTTATCCATACTGACTTTTATAAAACAGCATTATTCTAAGATATTTCTTTCAATGGTTCTTATTATTTTTATGGTATTGCTGTATTGGATTCAAATTGATGATCAGGCAATTCATGGTCAGCAACTTTATTATTTTACTAGAATTGGCTCACTCCATACAGGTGATTATGCTTTAGTTTCAGAGTACATTAATAAATTTAACGAAATACCTACAATTAGAAGAAATATGACACAAATGATGCTTGGTTCCGTATCTATGCTTTTTGGTTTTGGTAATGCTATTTTCTCACTTTTCCAATTCCTGTGCTTTTCTATATTTTTTATGTCTATGTTCATTTTAGGCCTAATAAAGTTTTTCACATCCTCTAAAAAAAATACTGTAATTTATTTTTTAATTTTTGCTTTAGGTAGTTTTTCTTTAGGTTTTACTAGAATTATAATTATTGATGCAGGAAATCCTTTAATAGCTTACGGCTATACAGACACATTAATGGCAAATTGGTTTGCTATTTTCTCAATCTTTGTAATTTATTTTCTAACTAGAGATAACAAAAAACTTAGTCTATTTGAATCATTTATTGTATTTGTACTATTTAGCTCTAACTGTCTCTACGGAAGTCAAAATTTAGTTTTACTAATCCCTTTATTAATTACTTTATTTCTATTCAAACAAATAAACTTGCAACAATTCATTAGATTCTTCTCCATACTAATTTTGTCTTTGATCGTAGCATTAACTTTTGGTGGACTCTTAACTTTAGAATTCTTCTCAACATCGACAGACTTAGGTACTAGGGATTCCACTCATTCGCTTACACAGAGAATTGAAATGACAACACACTCAACTATAACTTTTGTTCCAACTTTAATTCATTACGGACTAGGTAAAATGGGTGAATGGATTTCAAATCCTTATCTATTTGTCTTACATTCTTATGCTAATTTAGGAGTGCTTTTACCAGATGAATTTACATTAAAAAAGACTGTGTACTTTATTATTCATTTTATTAGTGCTATGGAAATTATTTTTTGGAACGCTCTCAGATTAATCTTTTGGCCATTATTTGCCTATGTAGTCTCACTAATATTGATGAAAAATATCCAAACATCTAAAGGATCAGAAATATATAAGTTCATATATATATCTTCATTCACTATCTTTTTAATTGCTTACTTTATATCTTTCTCTCTTGCATATTATGGCATGAAGTGGGAGTTAAGTAGATTTATGATGGGAGGTATGCAAATGGGAATGCTTTTCTTAGTAATAATATTTGATTATTTAACTGGTCTCCATAAAAAATTCACTCGTTATGTATTTCCAATTTTATATATTTGTATTATAGCCGGTCCAGTTACTCACATATTTTTAAGATCTTATGAAAATCTAATCAGATTTATTAACTATGAAGGTTTCTTAAAAATGGCTATTAAACTAATGTTTACTCATACTTATCTAAACTAAATATCATACCTATTGATTGGTGAGAGTCTTTTTTTAATAAATATATTAAGAATAATAAAGGAGTTAATAAAATTATAAAATATTTATAAAACTTTTTATTATTATCAAATAATACAAATCTAATAAAAGATTTAAAAAAAGATAAGGGGTAATCTAAAAACTTATTAAATCCATCATTAGAATGTATTTTATGATAACCATGATTATTAAACAAAGTTTCTAAATTGTCTTTATTATATATATATCTATGACGTGGCTGATCTAAGTGAAGAGCAAATCCTTTAAAAATATCAATTTGCATACAATTTGAGTTTGGTACTTCAAGAATAATTAAAGATTCTTTGTTGGTAATTATTCTAATAAATTTGATAAAGCTTATCGGATCATTTAAATGTTCAAACACGTGATTTAGTATTATAACGTCAAACTTGATGTTAGATTTCAAAATTGTATCTAAATCAAAAAATATTTTATTCTTAAACTTAAAAAAATCTTTAATTTTTTCAATTGATCTATTGATTTCAAAACCAAAAGTATCATAACCCGCACCAGAAAAATATTTCAATAAACTCATATCACCACATCCATAATCTAATATTTTTAGATCATGATCTTTATTAATCGTTCTAATCTTTTTTAAGTATTTTTCAAATTTGGAGTTATACTTAATATTACTAGTAATTTTAGCATTCAAATCCTTATAGTAGTTAATTTCAGGATAGTATGATGATAATTCTGTTTCATCTAAGTCCGGATAAGATTTTAATAGTTTGCAGTTGGCACATTCATAAATATTAAATTCCTTATCGGATGTAATAAAACGATAGTCTTTTGTTGTAAACAGGTAATTAAAATTTATATTATTACAAATAAAACAATTATTTTTTTTTAAATTCATTGATGAAGATACTTTTTATATCACTTTTATCTGGTCTCGGCAATCCAACAGGTAAGATGGGAATGAGTGGTGGGGATAGAATTCATATTAACTTAATAAAGCAAACTAATAATAGTATTAAGTACACTATTTTAACAACACCCAATGGAAAAAAACTTTACGAACATAATGGGATCCATGCTGACTTTATTATTTATAACTTTTTTGAAAAAAAACATTTTAGTTATGATTTATTGAGAATCTATATTTGCTCATTATTTGACATAAATAAAATTTTAAAAGATATCCCTCATGTTAAATTTGATTATATAATATCCCAATCTGATTTTTTACCTGATTTTATCCCTTCCTATAATCTTACCAAAAGACTTAACTCTAAGTTAATATTTAGTTTTTTTTTAAAAGCACCTAGTCCATTTAGTAAAAATAATCCATATAAAAAAATAAGATTTATATTTGGATTATTGTATTTTATCATTCAAAAAATTGTTTTAAAAATTATTAATTTAAAGTTTAATAGCAGTAATTTAAAAATTTTATTAGCCAGTGATGTTGCTGAAAAGTATTTTAAAGATTATTTTAATAAATTAGTAATTTATGGTGGTGTTGAAAAAGTAATATATAATAATAAAAATCTTTTTGATAAATATGAATTTGATGCAGTTTTTTTGGGTAGGCTTCATGATCAAAAAGGTGCGTTAGAATTAATTGAAATATGGAAAAATGTCATAAGTATAAATAAGAACTTAAAATTAGCAGTCATTGGAAATGGACCGCATGAGAAAAAAATGATTGCACTTTCTAAAAAATATCACATTTATAATTCTATTAAATTTTTTGGTTTTCTGGACGGTGAAGATAAATATAAAATATTTAATAAGTCCAAAGTATTCCTTCACACCCCAATATATGATACGGGTGGTATGGCATTGGCGGAAGCAATGTCTGTGGGATTGCCTGGCATTATGTTTGACTTAGAGGGCTATAATTACTGTTATAAAAAAGGTGTGATTAAAATTGAACCCAAGAATTATAAAGCTTTTGCAAATGAATTTGTAAAGTTGATTAATAGTGCTAGTATATATGAAAACCTTTCCAGGCAAGCTATTGAAAATAGTAAAGACTGGTTATGGTCCCTTATAGCTAAAAAATATTTATCCTTTATAAAAATATGAAAAAAATCTGCATTTCAATACCTTGTTTTAATGAAGAAAGAAATATTAACTTAATTTATCAAGAAGTATTAAAAGTTACTAAAAAAATTAAAAATATTAAATTTTATTTTCATTTTATTGATGATTGTAGCAGTGATAATACTTGGTCTAGAATTAAACAAATTGTTAAAAAAAACTCTAATGTTAGTGCTCATAAATTCATCGTAAATCACGGTAAGGAGACAGCTCTTTTTAGTGCAATTAATGAAGTTAAAGATATTGATGCTATGATATTTATAGATGCTGATTTACAACACCCGCCTAAAATAATCCCAAAATTAATAAATGAATGGCTTAAAGGTCATAAAGTAGTTGCTGGAAGAAGAGTTAAAGATAAATTTAGTTTATTTAGAAATTTGGGATCAAAGTTTTTTTACTATTTGCTTAATAGGTTTAGTGAAATAAAAATGCAGCCATATTCAACTGATTTTAGAATCATTGATAAAACAGTTATTTCTTTTTTAAAAAATTATAAAGAGCAAATCTCTTTTATGAGAGGACTAATAGATCTAATTGGATTTAAAGTTAAATATATTGATTTTTCTTCTGATGAAAGAACTTTTGGAAATTCAAAGTTTTCATTTAGATATTTATTTAGCTTAGCTACATCTTCCTTTATTAATTTTTCATTATTCCCATTAAGAATAGTAGGGTACTTAGGGTTACTTATTTCTACTATATCCTTACTATTGCTTATATTTTTTGTAATTTACTCTTCATTAATAAGCTCAGATTTTAACTTCATTACTTTATTATTCCTCATCTCATTCATTTTTATGGGTTTAATCCTCGCTAGTCTTGGACTTATTGCGCTTTATATTGGAAATATTCATAGAGAAACCCTTGGAAGGCCAAGATATTCAATTGAAGAAAAAATCTGAAATCTCATTTTCTGTAATTATTATATTTGGCAAATATGTCAAAAATATAGATTTTTATTTAAAGAAATATCTAGATTTCATGGATAAATTTGAAATTGAAATTATTTTAGTAAGTGAAGACATACAATCTTTAAAAGTAAGTCCAAGTATGAAAAAACTAAATTTAAAATTAATTAACTCTGATTCTAATTTACCAAGTGAAAAAAGAAATATTGGTGTAAAAAAATCTTCAAATAATTATATAGTTTTTATAGATGATGATGCTTATCCATCTAAAGAATATTTTGATAATGCTTACAAAATTATCTCAAAAGGATACTCAATTTTTGGCGGACCACAAATAGCTCCTTTAGAAAAAAATAATTTTATTTCAGATTTATCAGACTCTTTTTACTCAAGTAAAATGGTTAACCCATTTAATTTTAGATACTCTATTATTAATAAAGAAAAAAAAATTGTTAAAGAATTACCAACTGTTAATTTTATTATAGATAAAGTTATTTTTAATAAAGTGGGTGGGTTTGATAAAAAATATTGGCCCGGTGAAGATACTATTTTATGTGACCGTATAAATAATTATAGCAAAATCTATTATTTTAATACACTTTTTGTTCATCATGCTAGAAGAGACACATTAATGAAACACTTTAGACAGATATCTAGATATGGTTTCAATAGAGGAAAGCTAATTTTTAAATTAAAAAAAGTATTTTCTTTTTTATACTTTTTACCATTATTTTTTTTAATCTTATTTATGCCCTTAATTTTAAATATTAATTTGAAAATAATGATATTTATCATTCCATATTTGTTATTAATTTCCTTTAACAATTATTTTAAAAAGAAAAAATTGTTACAATCAATATTACTCCCACTATTTTCATTTATATCAATATTTTTATATGGCTTTAATTTTCTATTAGGATTATTTGATTTTTCTGATAAGAATTTACCTAAGTTAGGTAGATGAAAAATACAAATAAAATCTTTTATGGCAAATCAGTTCATGGTTCTGCTGAAATTAAGGCTGTTGTAAAAGTCTTAAAAAACTCTACTCAAATGGCTCATAATGTTAAGTCTTTTGAGAGCAAAATTTCAAAAGTTTTCTCAAAAAAATATGGTTTGATGGTAAACTCTGGTTCATCCGCCATTCATGTTCTTATGGATATGCTTAATTTTAAAAAAGGTTCTGAAGTAATTGTTCCAGCTCTGAATTTTGCTACACCTATTTCATCATTAGTTAAATTTGGACTAGTACCAAATTTTGTTGATATAAATCCTCATACGTTATGTATTGATGAAAAAAAAATTATTGACTCCATTAATAAAAAAACTGTTGCAATGATTATTCCAAATTTAATAGGCTCTCTTCCAAATTGGAAATTATTAAGAGACATAGCTAATAAATATAATTTATCATTAATTGAGGATTCTGCTGATACTCTCGGTGCATATTATAATAAAAAATATACAGGATATTATTCTGATTATTCGATAACAAGTTTTTATGGCTCGCACATAATAAATTGTGCTGGTAATGGCGGAATGCTTTGTTTAAACGATTTAAATGAATTTAATAAGTTGAAAGTTTTAAGATCATGGGGAA
>Ga0222670_1000857_pt1 | contig 11685 bp, 14 predicted proteins | sample AntAcemetagen732_FD_181148 | JGI IMG/M metagenome (GOLD analysis project Ga0222670, IMG submission 181148) | Saline water microbial communities from Ace Lake, Antarctica - #732 | ecosystem: Environmental > Aquatic > Non-marine Saline and Alkaline > Saline | place: Antarctica: Ace Lake... | reverse complement strand
ATTTGGTGCAATGAGAATGATCGTTACAGTTGGTTGGGCAATTTACCCATTAGGTTACGTATTTGGTTACCTAACAGGTGGTGTAGATGCTGACTCACTAAACGTGATTTACAACATAGCTGACTTGTTAAACAAAACTGCATTTGGTCTAATAATTTGGGCTGCAGCAATGCAATCAGGTGGTAGAAAAGCTAAGTAATTAGTAAACCTAAATAATTTAAAAAGGGCGAGTACATTTTGTGTACTTGCCCTTTTTTTTTATGTAATTATATATAGTTCAATGCCTAAAATTACCTACATTGAAAATAGTGGAAAGTCTCATACTATAGAAGTTTCTAATGGGTTAAGTGTAATGGAGGGTGCAGTTCAAAACGATATTCCTGGAATTGATGCTGATTGTGGAGGTGGAATGGCTTGTGCTACTTGCCATGTTTATGTCAAAGAAGAATGGTTTGATAAACTTCCAAAAAAAGAAGATGGTGAAGAAGATATGTTGGACATGGCTTATGAGCCTAATAAATTTAGTAGATTGAGTTGCCAGCTATTAGTTTCTGATGAACTAGATGGACTAACGGTTAGTATTCCTTCAAAACAAGGTTAAATGATTAAAACAGATACTTTAATAATAGGTGCAGGGCCAGTTGGATTGTTTTGTATTCATCAATTAGGAATAATTGGACTAAAATGTGAAGTAGTAGACAACCTAGATAAAATTGGAGGTCAGTGCATTGAACTTTATCCAGACAAACCTATTTATGATATTCCTGCAGTACCTGAATGCACAGGTGAAGAGTTAACCAATAATCTTATTGAACAAATAAAAGCATTTAAAACCAATTTTCATTTAAATGAGAGAGTAGAAGAGATTAAAAAAGTTGAAAAAAAATGGTTTATAAAGACGAATAAAGGAACTGAATTCGAAGCATCAAGTATAATTATTGCAGCTGGCGTAGGATCTTTCGAGCCAAGGAAATTCCCAACAAAAGAAATTGAAAAGTATGAAGGAAAACAAATACTTTATTCAATTAAAGATAAAACAATTTTTAAAGATAAAACAGTTACCATTTTTGGTGGAGGAGACTCAGCGTTAGATTGGGCGATAGAGCTCTCAAATACATCTAAAGTTATATTAGTACATAGAAGAGATGAATTTAGAGGAATGCAAGCAAGTATTGATAAAGTTAACCAATTAAAAGATGAAGGTAAGATAGAAGTTCATACTAAATACCAATTAGGTTCAGTTAGCGGTAATGAAAAAGTTAAAAGTATTAATATCAAACATGACGATGAGAGTGTGAAAGAAATTAAAACTGATTATGTTTTGGGCTTTTTTGGATTAATAATGCAACTGGGACCAATTGCTGAATGGGGATTAAATTTAGATAAAAAGACAGTACCTGTTAATACAGAAAATTTTGAGACCAATAAACAAGGTATTTTTGCAATTGGTGATATTTGCACTTATCCTGGAAAACTTAAATTAATTCTTTCGGGTTTTCATGAGGGAGCATTAGCTGCTAGAGGTTGTTTTAAATACGCTAAACCAGATGAAAAATATAGATTTGAGTTTACCACTTCCTCTAAGACAGTAAAAAGCAGACTAGGTGTTAAAGAGTGATAGAGCTATTTACAGCAGATACTCCAAATGGAAAAAAAATTACAATAATATTAGAAGAAATAGGTTGTGATTTTAAAGTTACTAAAATTGATCTGTCAAAAGATGAGCAATTTAAAAAAGATTTTAAAAAAATAAGCCCATTTGCAAAGATACCAGTAATTATAGACCATGAAAATGGACAGTCATTATTTGAGTCTGGTGCAATACTTATATACTTGGCTGAAAAATATAATAAACTTTATGAAGCAAAAGATCGACATACCATAAACCAATGGTTGATGGCACAGATGGGAATTATAGGGCCAATGATTGGACAACATCATCAGTTTCATCATTACAATGCTGGAAAAAGTGAATTTGGAGAAGAAAGATATTTTAAAATTACAAAAAGAATTTATAGCGAACTAGATGAGAGATTATCTTCATCAAAATACTTAGCTGGAAATGAATACACGATTGCAGATATTGCAACTTGGCCATGGATAGCAAGGCACGAATGGCATGATATTGGTCTTAAGAATTACAATAATTTAACTAGATGGTATTTAGATATTGCAAATAGAGAAGCTGTTGTAAAGGGGTACGATCTTTTAAAAGATGGCTCTGAGATACCAAAACCTTAATTAGAAATTTCCTTTTTTAGTAGAGCCTGGATAAAAAATTTCCTGAAGGTCATCATTTGCTTTCTTTCTTATTTCAATATCATTTGAATTCATAAGGCTACTTGGTCTTTTAGTATGTTGATGATGTTTAAAGGTATCATTTCCTCTTGCTTGCTGAACATACATTTTACCTAAAACTTGATTTACATTACTACCAATATAGCTTTGAACGACAAATCCAATTCTTCTATCATTACTTTTGTTTAATCCCGAACCATGAACTATAGTTGGATGATGTAATGACATTTGTCCTGCCTTTAAAACCAAAGGTGTGGTTTTATCTAAGGGAACATTTTCAACTGTTTGACCTCTTGTTAATAAATTACCTTCATCATATTTTTGCTCATGATGTTTGATATTATCTTTATGTGAACCAGACCACATTCTCATACAACCGTTTTCTTCATTAGCATCAGTTATCGCCAACCAAGCAGTTACCCAATTATGTGGTTCTAATCCAATATATGTTGCATCTTGATGAAAACTTACAAATCCTTTTTCATATGGGTTTTTAATAAATAAAGTTGTTCCACATATAAGAATATTTTTTCCAATTATGCTCTCAACAGCATCTAACATTTTAGAATTATGACAAACCTCATCAAGTATCGGAGAAATCATATGTACATAATTTCTTCCAGCTCCTTTCAGTTCATCGGGCCATTTAGTTTCAATGTTTTCAATTTCTTTTCTTATCTCAAATGATTGATCTTTAGTTAAGACTTCTATTGGAGCCACATAACCATTATCGTTATACTCTTGAAGTTGATTTGAAGACAATTTAGGCATATTATTTAAAATATTATATGAGCGTAACTATTTCTTCAATAAATTATTGTCCAGTCAAATCCATATCATTTCAAACTATTGATAAGTGTGAAATTAAAAAAGATATTGGAATTATAGGAGATAGAATTTTTGCATTTGCTAAAGATTTAGATTTAGAACAAGTAAAGCTATTTGAAAAAAATCCTGAAGAAAGAAGAGGAAAATGGAATAAAATTTTAACTCTAAAAAACTCTCCAGTATTGAATAAGTATAATTTTTTATTTGTTGAAAATAAATTAACATTAACTTTTAAAAATGAGAAAATTTTAACAATTAATGTAAATGAAATGAATGAATATGATTTACTTTCAAATAAAATCTTAGAATTGGAAAATTCCCTTAAAAAACCAATAGTATTAATGAAAAATAAAGACCTTCCTTTTTTTGATACATCGATATCAAATAAAACAGTTTTATCTCATTCGGTATCTCTTTTAAATAATAAGAGTATTGAGGATTTTAAGAATAAAATTAATCAAAAAATTGAGGCTCAAAGATTTAGAGGCAACATTCATATTGATGGAGTTGAACCATGGAAAGAACGAGAATGGATTGGAAAAATTGTTAAAATTAATGGTGTTTCTTTTAAAGTTGAAAAAAACATACCAAGATGTGTTGCAATTAATCTAAAACCAAACACAGATGACAATTCTTTAAATTTACTTCAGTCATTAAAAAAAACTTATAATCATTTTGAAATGGGAATTTATTTGACTGCACTTGATGATGGTGAAATTAAATTAAGTGATAAAGTTCAGATAATCAATTAATATAAATATTTCATTAAGCAACTTTAAGTTGCATCTATTTTTTTTGATGTACAAACAACTTCAATTTTGTTTTAATTATGAAAATAAACTTAAATAGAGGGAAAAAAATGAATAGATTTTTAAAATCAATTGGAGTCTTTCTTGTAATTCTTTTTAGTATTACTGCAGTTAGCGCTGAAACGTTGACTGGTAAATTAAAAGGTGGTGACAAGTTAAGACTTGGGTTTGGAACTGCAGTGCCATGGGCTTATGCGGGAGATAACGGTCAAGCTTTAGGATTTGTTAATATGATAGCTTTAACAGTTCTTGAAGAAATGGGAATCACAGAAGATCAAACTGAAACTAAAGTTTTTGAATGGTCTGGATTGATACCTGGATTAAATGCAAATCGTTCAGATATGGTTACTGGTGGTATGTATATTTTAAAAAGTAGATGTGCAAACATGAACTTTTCTGATCCTATAGGTGTTTTTGGCGATGCCATGATGGTTCCAAAAGGAAATCCTCAAGGAATTAATAATTATGCAGACGTTGTTAGAACTGGTGCAAAACTTGTAACTGGTGCTGGATTTAATACTGTTGAAGCTGCTAAAAAGTATGGTGTTCCTGAAAGTCAAATGATGTTAGTTGAAGGTGAAGTTGGAATTCTTGCTGCAATGAAAGCTGGAAGAGCTGATGTTGCTGTACAAACATTCTTTGGTGCAAAAGAGCATGAAGCAAAAAGTAACGGTATGTTTGAAGTGACTGACCCTAAATTAATGCCTAAAGAAACTTTAAACGTAGTTGGTATTGGTTTTAGAAAAAGTGATGTTGAATTTAGAGATAATTTCAATGCAGCTTTAGCAAAAGTTATGGCTAACCCAGCAAAAATGTTAGAGAGAGCTGGTGAGTATGGTTATGATAAAGCTCAACTACCACCTCCTTCAATGAGTACTGAGTGGGCTTGTTCAACTAAGTAATATTAGTAATAGATTAATTTAATCAGGCGATGAATAAAAGTCGCCTGATTTTTTTTTAAATTTAATTAAAGGTTTTAAAAGTGAGTTATTTTTCATTCTTAGCTGAACACGGATCTACATTATTACTAGGTACAGTTACTACAGTTAAAGTGTTAATTTGTGCTACCATTCTCTATGTAATAATTTCAATAATTTTTGGCCTAATGAGAGTGTCAAATAATTCAGTTATTCAAGGTGCTGCAACTATTTATATAGAATTTTTCAGAGGAACATCTTTAATGGTGCAATTATTTTGGGTTTATTATGTTTTACCTTTTTTTGGTATGTCTCTTGAAGCGTTCACTTCAGGTGTTGTAGCCATAGGAATGAATTTTGGTGCTTATGGCGCTGAAATAGTAAGAGGCGGAATAATAGCGGTACCAAAAGGTCAATGGGAAGGAGCTTATGCTCTTAACTTTAGTCCAGCAAAAAGAATGAGAAAAATTATTATACCGCAAATTTTTCCAATTATACTTCCACCAGCAGCAAACTTGACTGTAGAACTTTTAAAAGCTACCGCACTAGTTGCACTAGTAACTGTTGTTGACTTAACATTTGAAGCAAAACAAATTAATTCTATTACATGGTTATCTGCGCAATGTTTTGGAACAGCACTTATAATATATTATATTATATCGAGATTTTTTCTTGTTCCTTTTTTACGTTGGTTAGAGATTCTTGCTGCAAGAAAAGTAGGAAAGGAGAAGATATAATATGGATGCAGAATGGAAATGGGATTTTGCTTATCAAATATTACCTAAAATGTTATGGGCAACCATAAACACTATAATGGCTGCAGGAATAGGTTATGCAATAGCAGTTGTAGTAGGTATGCTGTTTTTATTGGGTCAACGAACACCTTATAAGTTTGTAAATATTATAGTTAGAGAAATAGTAGAATTTATTCGTTCAACTCCACTTCTTATTCAATTATTCTTTGTATATTTTGTTGGACCTCAATTTGGTATAGTTTTATCTGCCTGGATGTCAGCAATGATAACTATAGGGCTTCATTTTGGTACTTATCTTTCAGAAGTTTATAGAGGTGCATTAGAGGGAGTTCCAAAATCTCAGCAGGAAGCTTGCAGAGCGCTAAATTTTTCTACAATATATACTTATAAAAGAATAATTTTTCCTCAAGCTTTTCCCATAGCAATTCCAGGAATGGGAAATTATTTAGTAGGAATCTTTAAAGATACACCATTATTATCAACTATTGGAGTTGCAGAATTATTTCATGCAGCAACAGCAGTAGGTGGGTATCATTATCGTTATTTAGAACCATATACTATGGTTGGAATTATTTTCTTAATTTTATCTATACCTGCAGCAATGGGTATTAGAAAATTAGAAAGAACAGTTAACAAAGCACAAGGAAAGGTAAAAAACTAAATGAATAATTCAGATGACGTTTTAGTAAAATTTTCTGATGTTACAAAACAATATGGTGATTTAGTTGTTTTAGATAAGCTTAATTTGGAAATTAAAAAAAATGAAATGGTTTCAATTATAGGCCCATCTGGCTCAGGTAAAACAACTGTATTAAGAGCCTTGATGACTTTAGAAAAAATTGACCAGGGAGTAATTTATTTAGAAAATGAACCCTTAACTCATATGCCTGATAAAGAAGGGAAGCTAGTTATTGCTAATGAAAAATATTTAAGAGAAAGACGATCAAAAATAGGAATGGTCTTTCAGCAATTTAATCTTTTTCCTCATATGACTGCTCTACAAAATTGTATTGAGGCACCAGTAGAAGTACTGGGTATGAAAAAAGAAGAAGCTGAAGAGAGAGCTTTAGATTTACTAGATTTAGTAGGACTTTCAGATAAAAAAGATGAACATCCTTCAAGATTATCAGGTGGTCAACAGCAACGTGTTGCAATAGCCAGAGCTCTAGCAATGAGACCAAAGGTTATGCTTTTAGATGAAATTACATCTGCATTAGATCCAGAAGTTGTTGGTGAAGTTTTAAATGTAATTAGATCTTTAAATAAAGAGCATGACCTTACTATGATTATGGTTACTCATCAGATGGGCTTTGCTAAAGAAATATCAGACCGAGTGTGCTTTTTTAATGAAGGCAAGATATTTGAACAGGGGTCCCCCGAACAATTATTTGATAATCCTCAAAATGAAAGAACTAAACAATTTTTACATGCCATTCTTGATGCTAGTTAGAAAATAAATTTAGACTTTAATCGTCAGCGTAAACTTTTTCATTTTTTTCATGCTTTTCTTGAGCTGCAATACAAAGATGCGCAACCGGTCTTGCCATTAACCTTTTTAATCCAATTGGCTCAGCAGTTTCAGCACAAAATCCAAAAGTTTTATCTTTTATTCTTATCAAGGCTTGGTCAATTTTAGAAATTAATTTAATTTGCCTATTAATTGCTTTCATTTCTACATTTTTGTCTGTGTAGGAGCTTGCTTGATCCACAATATCTGCTGAAACACTATTGTCATCCATTGACCCATGGTAAAGAGCTTCATTATTTGCTTTTACTAATTCTTTTTTCCATTCTGTAAGTTTTATCTTAAAAAAGGATAAGTGTTTGTCACACATATATTTTTCAGTATCTTTTGGAATATATGTTTTTGAAATTTTAATCGGTGCCTTCACCTTGTTTTCAGTGGTATTAATTTTTTTTATTACTTTAGTTGGTTTTTTAGTTGCGACAGTAACTTTCTTAGCTTTAACCGTAGTTTTTTTGATAGGTGATTTTGCGATTTTAGGCATATATATAAATTTAGTTGCCGGAGTATATTCAGCAATTAATACGTGTCAAGCAAGCTTAATTCATATAAAATCAATAAAATGTTAATCAATAAAAACAATATAAACAAATTGTTTTATAGTTTCCTTATAATTCATTTGATTTTATGGACATTGGTTCCAACATTAACAAATAACAATTTACCACTTGATACAATTGAAGCATTAGCATGGGGAGGTAATTTAGATTGGGGATTTAATAAACATCCACCAGCAAGTGCATTTTTTCCAGAAATTATTTATCAACTTTTTGGATCACAGGACTGGGCTTACTACTTATTGAGTCAATTGTTTGTAGTAACTGCATTTATTATTGTTTTTAAATTTGCTGAAGAACTATTTAAGATTAAAACTTTAAGCTTAATATCTGTACTTCTTTTAGAGGGTATTTATTTTTATAATTTTACAACACCTGAATTTAATGTGAATGTTTGCCAATTACCTTTTTGGTCGTTGTGTGTTTATTATTCGTGGAAACTATTTGATAAAAAGATAATAACTTTTAAGGATTGTTTTTTGCTTGGAATTTTTGCAGCTATAGGTCTTTTATCAAAATATCTTTTTATTTATCTTTTAATATCAATAGACTTATTATTTTTTTATATAATTTCTATAAAGAAATATAAAAAATTTGATTTCAAATACCTAATATCTTTAGAGGTCTTTATTGTTTTGTTAGTTCCCCATTTGATTTGGTTGGCTAATAACGATTATATAACAATTACATATGGGCTAGCTAGAACAGGTCTTGAGAATTCAAGTTTATTAGATCATATAACTTACCCTTTAATATTTTTAGGTAAACAAATAGGAATATTAATTCCACTTTTTGTAATGTCATTTTTTTTAATAAAAAAAATTAAGCTAAAGATAAATTTAAAAGATAAGAAACTATTGTTCTTATTATTTATTAACCTAGTTCCAATTGGATTAATGTTCTTAACCTCTATGTTAACAGGGTCTAAAATAAGAACAATGTGGATGACCCCATTTTATTTATTCTTTGGTGTATTGATTGTCTATATTTTTCAAGCTCAGATAAATTTTAAAAAGTTAAATGGTTTTATATCAACATTTTTGATTTTGTTTGTTTTTTCACCTTTTGCTTATGCCTATATTTCAATTACAGAAACAGATAAAAGAACAGATTATTTAGGCAAAGAAATAGCAATTAAAACTGAATACTTATGGAAGCAAAATCATACATTGCCAATAAATGTTGTCCTTGGTGATGAATGGCATGCTGGAAATTTATCATATCACCTAAATTCTAGACCTGTTTGGGAAGGGCTGATTACAAAAGACAAACTTAATTCATTGTCTAAATTTATTTGCATTGATAATATTTGTGTAGGAAATAGATGGGCAAAATAAAAATTTTAATCCCTATATATAATGATTGGAAGTCAGCTTTTAAACTTTTAGAAGATATAGACTTACAAGTTAATGATTTAAAGCATGAATTCTCGATTATAATTGTAAACGATTGCTCTACCGAAGAAAAGCCTACCAATGATTTTAATTTCAATAACCTTAAATCTATAAAAATAATCAACATGAAAACAAATAAGGGACATGCTAGATGTAATGCAGCTGGTTTAAAATATATTAATGAAAAAGAAGACTTTGATTATGTAATACCAATGGATGGAGATGGAGAAGATAGAGTAGAAGAAATAACTCTACTTATTAATAAGTTAAATGATTATCCTGACAGAGTTATTATAGCTAATAGAGTAAAAAGATCTGAAAGTTTTTTCTTTAAACTTTGTTACCTTTTACACAAATATTTAACCTTAGTTTTTACTGGACAGTCTATTAAGTTTGGCAATTTTATTTGCTTGCCTAAATTTGCAGTTAATAAAATGATAAAAGAAAAAGCAACATGGAGTAGTTTTTCAGGTGCTGTTGCTAAACTATTTAAAGATAGAAAATCTATTCCATCAATAAGAGGTAAAAGATTTTTTGGTCCATCAAAAATGAGTTTTATTAATTTGTTAAAACACTCACTATCAATTATAGCTGTTTTTAAAATGACACTATTGATTAGATCTGTATTTTTTTTAATTGCTTACTTGTTTCTAGTTGTCAGTAATCTATCATTAATTACATTATTGCCTGTTATAGGAGTTGTTATAATGATGATTTCAGTAATTATACTTTCTCAGAGAGAAAATATTATAGAATTTGAAAACTCTTTAGAAAATATTAGCAGCGTAGATCAACTTAAATAGCTTTTATTATTGGTAGCGAATGAAAGTCAGCTGTATCTATCTTTGAAGAGTGGTCTCTTCTCATATTCCATTTTTTATTTACTCCAGCGCTAGCTAAACTTAATGTTGATCGTCCATACCTATAATTTGTGCTATCAATAGATCTCATTAAGCCTTTAATTTTCTCATCTTTTTCAGTGGAAAATAGATTTTTACTACCACTCGAACTAACTAAACCAGTCAACGTTATGCCTGCTTTTTGATATCTGTACCCATTAATAAAGATTTCATTTAATGCAACTAATGCAGTCTTAACTATTTCAATACTATTATTGGTAGCTATTGGAAAATCTATAGTTTTAGCATTTGAATAATACACCCCTCTATTTTGAAAAGGGCTTGTTCTAACAGACACAGTTATTGATTTTGCTATTAAAGATTCTGATCTAATTTTTTCTGAAGCATTTAAACAATAACTTGCAACTGCCTCTTCTAACTCTTGAAACTTTTCAACCCTTGTACCAAATGATCTTGACACTACACAACTTTTTCTTTTTGAAGTTTTAGTTTCTAGTGGGATACAAGAAATTCCTCTAAGCTCTAATGCCGTCCTAGAACTTAAAACATTAGAACTTTTTTTGATCCAAGTATTTGACATATTTTTTAATTGTTTAGCATTATAAATTCCATTTTGATGGTAGAATTTAGTTAACTGTTTACCAACTCCCCACACATCGTTGATATCTATTTTTTCTAACAGTGGATCAATATTTTCAATACCTATTAAGTTAGTTACACCAGATAGTTTTTTCTTTGCTATATGATTTGCAATTTTGCTTAGTGTTTTTGTTTTAGCAATACCAATGCTAGTTGGAATTCCTGTCCACTGTAAAACAATGCTTCTAATTTCTTTTCCCACATCCTCTACTTCATCATCTGGATAATTACTCAAATCTAAAAAGGCCTCATCTACTGAATATATTTCTAATTCAGGATTAAATCTTTTTAAAGTTCTCATCACTCTTCTAGATAAATCTCCATACAAAGAATAATTTGAAGAAAATACATAAATTTTATTTTTAAGTATTATTTCTTTAGCTTTAAAGTAAGGCTCGCCCATTTTGATACCAAGAGACTTTGCTTCATTTGATCTTGCAATAATGCAACCATCATTATTAGACAATACGACAACTGGCTTATTTCTAATTTTAGGATTAAATAATCTTTCACAAGAAACATAGAATGAATTACAATCAACTAATGCTATCTTTTTAGTACGTTGAATGAATGACATAAGTCACAACTCCCCAAATAAACACTTCAGTTTCATCACCAATAATTATCTTATCTTCAATATTTTTTGAACCTGATGTTAAAAATTGACCATCTTTTGATTTAACAAAACTTTTAACAACTAACTCATCATGAACATTTGCAACCACTGTTGAAAAATTTTTAGGTTTTAAGCTTCTATCAATAACTAACAAGTCACCATCATAAATACCAACATCGGTCATTGATTTTCCTTGAACTCTAATAATAAAAGTAGCTGGAACATTTTTGATTAAGTGAACATTAAGATCTACATCTTCTTCGATATAATCTGTTGCAGGAGAAGGAAAGCCAGCTCCAGCTTTATGTAAGTAAAAAGGAATAGTTAATTTCATGTTCTTGGTTTGTTCTAATTTATAGACTAGTTATACAGTACACGCAATAGGTTGTATTTTGAGTCTGTAACTGAATCAAAGGTGAATCAAAACGTGAACATTGAAACTACATTTTGTGCTCTTGTGGATAACTTCAACCAGAGATAGTTTAAG
>Ga0222670_1000853_pt1 | contig 11702 bp, 9 predicted proteins | sample AntAcemetagen732_FD_181148 | JGI IMG/M metagenome (GOLD analysis project Ga0222670, IMG submission 181148) | Saline water microbial communities from Ace Lake, Antarctica - #732 | ecosystem: Environmental > Aquatic > Non-marine Saline and Alkaline > Saline | place: Antarctica: Ace Lake | collected... | reverse complement strand
AGCTCCCCAAACTTCCAAACTGTATATGCCTGGCTGTAAAGTTATTGACTGCTGACTCCCAGTGTAAGCAAAATTATATACAGTCTGTCCAAAGACACTGTTTACACTTAATAATGTAAAGAGTATTCCTGATGAAAAGTTTAGTGCTTTCGAAAAGTATCTCATGGTAACAAACGCTATTCTACTGGTGTGTTATTTTACGAATTCTATGATTTCCAGTATCCGCTACATATATATTTCCGGAAGCATATGTAATAATACCCTTGGGATAACTAAATTTAGCAGCAATGCCTGTTCCATCGGCATTACCTCTTCCACCATATAACCCAGTTCTTGAACCTGCTAAAGTTGACACAATTTTTGCTGTATCTAAACTTAACCAAGAAGGAAGTGTAGCAGCTATAATTGTTAGATCATCTCCATCTGCATCATTGGTAGTGATTTGGTAGGTATAGGTATCTCCTTCATAAACACTTGTTGTGGGTGTTGAAGTAAAGGTTGGCGCTGATTGTGCTTGAGTATTTTGGATAGTTATAAAAGCAAATACAATAAACAAAAAAACAAGAGAACAATGTTTTTTTATGATTTTTGTCATAGAAGTCACAAACGATAGATTTTAGTTTATTCTAATTGAAAATCTGATTAAACTGGGATAACATGTTTTTGCTAAAGAATTTAATATCACAAGATTTTATAAGTGATTTTATCTTTAAAACTTGTATTAAAAAAAATTTAACACTAAAATAGTAAACACAAATTATATTACTGATGAGAAAACCTCAAAGTTTATACTGTTTTTAATAATCGTATAAGTTTTTGACATGACATTTACACTTTACTTTCACTATATTTACAGCATGGTATTTCATACATCATATATAATAACTGGTTTATTATTAGCTTCATTAATCTATTTAATATCTAAACGGAATAATGAAAATAAATCCCATTTAGATTATTTAATTCTGAGTGTTTTTACATTATTTAAAGAATCTGGTTTTAAATCTGCCCCCCCCTTTTACAAAGCGTTTAAGAAGTTTGTTGGAAAAACACCAAAAGAATATCATAATTCTATTAATATAACTGACTCTGTTGAGTCTTCCATGGACTTAGTCGTATAATCTCCTTTTACAAAGGAGTTAAAAGTGGAAGAGACTTCATTGTTGAGTTTGACAAAATAGGTGGAGACACATATTACACTGCAGACTTCTCTAATGAATTCAGAATAGTTTTTAACGAAAAATCATTAGGCCTTTTTCTAAAAGAAACTAGTGATCTTACTCAAATATCAAGAGGAGCAATAATACGTAGTCATGAATTTTTAAACAGACAAGATTAATACATATAACAATTAGGTAGGACTACGGGGTTATATACAGATGTCACGAAGAATGCCTAAAACTTTTCAATTCATTTCTGTAGCCTACTTTGGTAAAGACCTCTTGAGTGTTTTTATTGAAAACACTCACTCTTGCATTAGGATATTTCTCTAGGTTTATGATCTTCCAAGTGCTTTCAAGATTACCACTACCGGGGTTTAATTCTTTAAAACTATTCTATAGCGTGCTTTACCTTGTTCTAAATGTTCTACAGCCTCATTCACCTCTTCCATTGGGAATTCTTCAACATTTGGGTAAATGTTATGTCTATTACAAAAGTCTAGCATTATTCTAATAATTTCTGGGCTTCCTATTGGACTACCTCCAACACTTTTATCTCCCATAATTAAACTAAAAGCGGGAATTTGCATTGGTTCTAAAACAGCTCCAACAGTATGTAATTTACCTTTTGGTGATAAAGCAGTTAAGTAGGAATCCCAGTCTAAACTAACGTTTGTTGTGTTTAGTATGAATTTTAATTTTCCACTTACTGACTTTAATTCTTCAGAGTCTTTTGAATTGATTACCTTATTTGCTCCCATCGATAGGATTTCATCCTTTTTGGATGGATTTGAGCTAAATGCTATAACATCACAACCCCAATGTTTTAAAAATTTTATTGCCAAATGACCTAAACCTCCTATTCCTATTACTCCCACAGAGTCTGTTGGTTTTAAATTGGATAAAAATATTGGACTAAATACGGTTATTCCTCCACACAATAAGGGTCCAGCTTTACTTAAATCCATGCCCTCTGGAATCGGAATAGCCCATGACCAGTGACTTCTTACGTAATCTGCAAAACCACCATGTCTTCCAATAATTGTTCCTTCTGAATTGGCACACAAATTATGGTCACCACTCATACATTGAGAGCAACTCATACAAGAGGAAGACATCCAACCTAATCCTACTTTGTCTCCAACTTTTAAATTTTTAACTGCATTTCCTACAGCAACTATTTCACCAATTATTTCATGACCTGGTACAATTGGATATTGTGTCATTCCCCAATCATTATTCATCATACTCATGTCTGAGTGACAGAGACCGCAATAGGAAACTTTTATATCGATGTTTTCGGGACTTAACTCGCCTGATTCGTAAGAAAAGGGGACTAATTTTCCTTTAGGTTCTTTTACAGCGTATGCATTTACCTTCATTTTAATTGATTTTATTTTTATAATTATCTAATCTAAATAATCAACAAGTCTAAATATATCAGAACTAAGAAGAGTTCTTATTTTGTCAATCTTCTTGTTTGCATCTATAACACTTTTACTCATTTTAGAAGTATTAGACCTTTGAGTGTAAATTTCTTCAAGTGTATTGTAAAGATCAACTGTATAGTAATTTGTTTTTCTTTCGACGCCTAATTGGTTAAGAACTTTGGTGAGCGCCCAAGCCCTCATTCCGTTTTTTTTATTTAATGGCATAAACGTTTGAAGTTCCATAGATTCATAATTTGCTTGACTATACCAGTCAACACTCATGCTGTTTATTACAGCATAGTCAGCAGGTTTACTGCCTTCTACTGAATTATTAAATCCGCCTTTATATGACACATCTGTACTGTAGATTTTAGTAAAATGTGACATTTGTTTTTCAGTAATTACTTCCAAAGTTTCAGCATCTAAGCCTTTTGGCATTCCACTTAATTGAACAGAATTTTTACGATTTTCCTCTGAATAAAATTTAACATACAAATAGGTTGTTTCTGTAGTTGCTTCACTAGGATTAATGAGTTGCCACATTTCCCACTTAGTTAAAAGCCCAGCATCCTTTTGCTGTTTCCATATTGATTTAAAATGTTTTTCAAGAACTAAATGTTCTTCAACATCCGAATTATTAATTGTTCCATACCACATGTTTATTCTCATTTCTCCCTCTTGGGCGGAAACTGTTAATCCTATAAGTAGCGTGAAAAGAAATAGTACTTTTTTCATTATTGATTTATTTTTATTGATTAATAAAACTAAAATATTAAATTAAATATTTAATTGCAAATAAACATAATAATAATTTCAGCTACAGAACACTCTAATATGATGGTGTCTATGACCTATCTAAGAGGTTTAGAGATTAGTGGGTTGGAGGAAAGAGGCATTGAACAAAGAAATTGTAGGTTTTTTTTAAATTTAGATGGTTGTTGTGCCTGGTTGCGGGGAAGGTGTGTTGGTTTTCAGGGTATATATAAATGATGAAAAACGACTAATATCTAATCAATGCTTTATTGTCACATACATGCTATAAATGGATAATCCCCCCCTATCACCACAATTCACCCTAGGATATACCCCCTAATCTACTCCTTTTAGAATTGCTGTTTAGACCACACAGGGCATGGTGTTAGAGCCTTTTCAATACCGGTCCAACCATGCTAAAGTTTTTATATGCTGTAAATAGTTAAATAAACGAGATATGGGACTAATTGGGTGGGCTCAGACGATTATATAAGGCTTAACCAACAATAGATCTATCATAAAATTTCTTTGCTCTTAAAAGGGATGGTTAAAGATCTGAAAATTACAAGAATCGATTTTTAGACATTGACCAATGCTGAATTTTTATTTACATGTTTTATAAGAGATGTTGGGTTATATATCGTCTCACACAAGAACATCTAAAAAGAAAACCAATCATATTTTACCCACGGGGTAGTAAAATACAAGAAATGAATTGAAAACTTTTAGGTTTATTGTTTTCAGGTATATAGAAAAAAGGGAGTGATTTCTATATTTGATGCCAATATGATGCCAAATAAAAAGACATTAAACAAAAAACCCTTGAAAATCAGATGATTAACAAGGGTTTTTGTACTCGAGGCGGGACTTGAACCCGCACGGACTAATGTCCATTGGATTTTAAGTCCAACGTGTCTACCAATTCCACCACTCGAGCCTAATTGCTTGCGCAATATGGACGGTTATGGAGCGAAAAAAGGGATTCGAACCCTCGACCTCCACCTTGGCAAGGTGATGCTCTACCCCTGAGCTACTTTCGCATTTTATATCATTAAAGATCGTACATTACTACTAATGCGAGGGCAAATTTAAGACTTTTATCTAAAACCCAAAGTAAAAATGCATAAAATTAAAGAAAATAAAGGGCTCTTTTTTTAAGGTAGACATAAAGGGTCTGAACCTTAGTGAGATGCATCTTTTCCGCCAATTAATTTTTTTATCTCTTCCAGTTTTAACAGTGCTGCAACAGGGGTTAAGCTATTGATGTCTAGATCTAAGATTTCTTCTTTGATTTGCTCTAAAATAGGATCGTCTAATTTGAAAATACTGAGTTGCATGTCAGAGGGAATCTCTTGAAGCTTACCGGTGAGTTGCTCGCTGCTGTGACTTTTCTCTAGCTTCTTTAATATGCTATTCGCTTTTTGTAGTACTTCATTAGGCATCCCCGCCATTTTAGCCACATGAATTCCAAAACTATGTGCACTACCTCCAGGACTTAATGTCCTGATAAAAAGCACCGTATCTTTTAGTTCTTTCACAGCCACATTAAAGTTTTTTATTCGCTCGAAACTCGCACTCATCTCGTTGAGCTCGTGATAGTGGGTGGCAAAAAGGGTTTTGGCTTTAGAGCTGTGCTGGTGTAAATACTCTGTTATGGCCCAAGCAATAGAGATACCGTCATAAGTACTAGTCCCACGACCAATTTCATCTAATAATACCAGGCTTCTTTCAGAAAGGTTGTTCAGAATACTTGCGGTCTCGTTCATTTCTACCATAAAGGTAGAAGCACCTTGACTAATATTGTCAGAGGCACCTACTCGGGTAAATATTTTGTCTACTATGCCAATTTTCGCAGAACTGGCTGGAACAAAAGAGCCCATTTGCGCCATAAGCACCACCAAAGCGGTTTGTCTTAATAAAGCAGATTTACCACTCATATTAGGCCCAGTGATCATAATGATTTGTTGGCTTTCTCTGTCTAGGAAAAGATCGTTAGCTACATATTTTTCATCGACAGCTAATTGCTGTTCTATAACAGGGTGTCTAGCGCCTTTAAGGTCTAAAGCGAATCCTTGGTCTAAGTGTGGGAGGCAATAATTTTGTTCACGAGCCAAAATACTGAAACCACACAGGCAATCTAGGGTAGCCACCTGATGCGCATTTTTTTGAACGGGCACAATAACCGCCTGTGCTTTAGAGACCAATTCTTCAAATAGGGCTTGTTCAATACTTAAAATTTCTTCTTGCGCACCGAGTATTTTAGTTTCGTATGTTTTGAGTTCTTCTGTAATATAACGCTCCGCATTGACCAAAGTTTGTTTTCTAATCCAGTCCTCAGGCACCTTGTCTTTATGGGTATTTCTCACTTCTATATAATACCCAAACACATTGTTAGACGCAATTTTTAAGCTGCTAATTCCTGTGCGTTCCATTTCTCTTGCGAGCATGGCGTCTAAATGTTTTTTTCCTGCGCTGGATAGGTCTCTTAATTCATCTAAAGCGTCGTGGTATCCTGTGGCAATGGTAGTTCCTTTTCCAATAACAACAGGTGCCTCCTCAGCAATGCAAGCCACAATAGATTGGGTAAACGGTTCCAAAGGATCTATACCTTCTGCCAAATGTGCCAAAGCTTTTTGGCCTGAAGCAGTAGCGAGAGATTTAATGGGCCCAAGGGCCAGAAGAGTATTCTTTAACTGCACCATTTCTCTAGGGCTTATTTTGGTGGTGGCTACCTTAGAAATAAGCCTTTCTAGGTCTCCAATACTTTTTAAAGCCTGTTCAAATCGCTGTTCTAATGCTGCGTTTTCTTGAAGGTGAGACACAATTTGGTGCCTGGCCTCAATAGATTTTTGGTCTTTTAGAGGTAGGGCCAACCATCTTTTTAACAGCCTACCACCCATTGGGGTAGTGGTCTTATCGATCACTTCCAATAAACTAATCCCATCGGGAGCGTTGGACTGAAAAAGCTCTAAATTTTTAATGGTAAAACGATCCATCCAAACATAGGCGTCTGCTACAATTCTGTTGAGACGGCTTATGTGACTCAATTTGTCATGCCTGGTTTCTGATAAATAATGCAAAGCGACTCCAGCGGCAATGACACCTAAGGGTAAATTTTCTACACCAAAGCCAGCCAGCGTTTTTGTGTTGAATTGTTTGTTGAGACTTTCTTTGGCGTAATGTTCTTGAAAAACCCAGTCTTCCACAAAAAAATAATGCCAATGCCCGCCAAAAGAGGCTTGTATGTTTTTTCGTTCTGGTTTGGAAACCAATACTTCAGAAGGAGAAAAATTTTGTAATAGCTTGTCAATATACTCTTCAGTGCCTTGTGCACATAGAAACTCTCCAGTACTAATGTCTAAAAAAGCCACCCCAAATCCCTTATTGGTTTTATGAAGCGCTGCAAGGAAATTATTGGATTTGGCAGAGAGAATGTCGTCATTGAAAGCTACTCCGGGTGTAATGAGTTCGGTGACCCCTCTTTTGACAATAGTTTTGGTTTGCTTGGGATCTTCTAATTGGTCGCAAATGGCCACCCTTTGTCCCGCTTTCACCAATTTTGGCAAATAAGTGTTTAAAGAGTGGTGTGGGAAGCCAGCCAATTCCGTTTTGTCTCCACCATTGTTTCTATGGGTGAGCACAATCCCTAAAATCCTCGCTGCTTTAATAGCGTCTTCTCCGAAAGTCTCATAGAAATCACCTACCCTGAAAAGTAGCAAAGCGTCAGGGTATTTGGTTTTAATTCCATTGTATTGTTTCATCAATGGACTAATTTTTTTTGGTGTTTCTGTTGGTTTCAAAAGCGGTTTAATTAGTGTATTTTTGGTCCTTAAATAAAGAAGCAATGTACTATTTTCCCCTGCTTTACAAAACATTTGTTAATATCTATAGGGGTTTATAGGATAAAAAAACTCAAAATGCAGAAAACAACTAACGAGGCTTTGGAAAGGTTAGATGTGGCTGGTTTTAAAGCAGCACAGAAAACGCCATTGATATTAATCTTAGACAACATTAGAAGCCTCAATAATATTGGATCTGTCTTTAGAACAGCAGACGCATTTTTAGTCACTAAAATTTACCTCTGCGGCATAACAGCGCAGCCACCACATAAAGACATTAATAAAACTGCTTTGGGCGCCACGGAAACGGTTGCCTGGGAATACAGAGAAAACACCTTGGAATTGGTCAAAGAATTGCAGGGACAGTCCATAGCGGTGTGGTCTGTTGAACAAGCTCAAGGGGCTACTTTTCTAGATAAAATGTCGCTTCAGCCAGAAACAACCTATGCACTTATTTTTGGGAATGAGGTCAAAGGGGTACAGCAAGCGGTGGTTAATGAGAGTGATGGTGTGGTAGAAATACCTCAATTTGGCACCAAACACTCATTGAATATCTCTGTAAGTGCAGGTGTAGTGGTTTGGGACTTTTGGAAAAAGTTATCGGCTTTTTAAAAAGCCAAACAGGGCTATTTTTTTAATAATCCATTGGTAATCTTCTGGATTTGACACAAAGTCCCGATCGGAAACATCTATGATGAGTTGGTGGTTTTGGTGGTGTGTTTTAATAAAGTCCAAATAGCCCTGATTAATCTTTTCTAGGTATTCAGCATCAATTGTTTTTTCATAATCACGGCCTCTTTTCGCTATATTTTCTAACAAGCGCTCCGTATTTTGATACAAGTAAATATAAGCGTCTGGAGCCTTAGCGTCTCGGTACATGAACCCAAATAATTTTCGGTACAAAGCGAATTCCTCCTTTCCAAGGGTAATTTGGGCAAAAATGAGTGATTTGTAAATGTCGTAATCACTGACCATGAAATTTTTAAAGAGATCTAGTTGAGAGGTGCTCTCTGTGAATTGTTGGTATCTTTCTGCTAGGAAGGACATTTCTAAAGGAAAGGCATACCGGGCCTGATCTTCATAGAATTTAGGCAGAAACGGATTGTCTGCAAAGCCCTCTAAAATTAATTTGGCATTAAAATCTTCAGATATCATGGAAGAAAGGGTGGTTTTGCCAGCCCCTATATTCCCTTCAATAGCTATAAAGGTAAGCCCGCTATCTTGTAGGCTTAGGGTTTTTTTAAGTACAATATCAGTAAGTTCCAACGCACTTGAATCTTCAGATTCGTTCAAGAGTGACTGCACGGATTTATCAAAAATAGGGTGTGTGGCCTTAGCGGCAATTTGGGCCAAAGGCAGGAGCACAAAAGCCCTTTTTTCCATCTGCGGGTGTGGCAACTGTAAGCGCTCGTCCAGGTGAATTTCTGTGCCGTAGAGCAGTAGGTCAATATCTATGGTTCTTGGGGCATAACCTTCTTGCTCAAATCGTTTTCTTCCCAAGTTGTTTTCTATCTCTAAGATAGTGTCTAACACTTTTAAAGGAGTTATATTGACTGATATAGATACGCAACAATTTAGAAAGTCCTCAGAATCAAAACCCCAAGCAGCTGTTTTATATACAGGGGAGATGGCGATAATACTTCCGAGCCTATCTTCTAAAAGATAAATGGCTTTTTGGAGCATTAATGCTTTATTTCCTCGGTTGCTGCCCAATGAAAAATGGGAGATATGGGTATTTTTTTTCATGAGAAAACAAAGTAACAAAAGAATTTAAGAATCGGTATCTTTGTTCTTATAAAAGATTGTGCTATGGCTTTTTTAAGAAATTTTTTTGCCTCATGTTTGGGGACCTTAGTCGCCTTTGGAGTGGCTTTTTTTATGTTCTTCTCTATCATAACGGCTTTATCAGATATGGAACCTCAGACCGTGATTGGCAACAAAGTCCTGTTGGAATTGGATTTTCAAGGATCCGTAAAGGATAGGGTAGTAGACCAAAGCCAAGATCCTTTCGGTGCTTTTGGCAACCCACAAATGGGACTTGATCAGATTCTATTGGCTATTGAAGTGGCTAAAGAAGACAGCAGGGTTCAGGGGATTAGTATTAGAAATGCATATTTCATGGCAGGTTGGTCTCAGGTAAAAGCGATTAGAGATGCCTTGTCGGATTTTAAAACCTCAGGAAAGAAGGTTTTTTCCTATGCGGAGTTTTACGATCAGAAAGATTATTATTTGGCCTCAGTGGCAGATTCAATTTTTCTTACACCAACTGGAATTGTAGACTTAAAAGGCCTTAGCTCAGAAGTGTTGTTCCTCAAAGATTTTCAAGATAAATCTGGATTAAAAATGGAGGTTATTAGGCATGGTAAATACAAGAGTGCTGTAGCGCCTTATTTAGATAATGAAATGGGTGTGGCTCAAAAAACACAGCTTACAGCACTGTTAGACGGGCTTTGGCAAGTGATGGCTCAAGATATGGCTCAGGATAGAAGCATGACTTTAACGCAACTCAATGGATTTGTAACGGCCATGGGCGCCGGAACCCCTTTAAAGGCCCTAGAAAACGGATTTATAGATGGATTGTTATACGAAGATGAGTACGATTTGGCCCTAAAAAAAGCGTTTGATTTACCCCTTCCCAATAAGCCAAAAACAGTTGCTCTAAGTGACTATATTCGTCATTCAACGACCAAACGTCCTTACAGCTCAAAAGAAAATATTGCTGTGGTTTACGCCCAGGGAGAAATTTTGTACGGCCAGGGTAATGCAGATTATATTGGGCAGGAACTCACTATAGAAGGTATTGAGGCCGCAGTTGAAAACAGCAGTGTTAAGGCCATTGTGCTCAGGGTGAATTCTCCAGGAGGGAGTGCATTGGTTTCAGACCTTATCTGGCACGCTATTGAAAAGGCAAAAGCAGTGAAACCTGTAGTGGTTTCTATGGGAGATGTAGCCGCCTCTGGCGGATACTACATTGCAGCTGGGGCAAACAAAATATTTGCTTCTCCTGCTACAATCACAGGTTCTATAGGTGTTTTTGGGGTATTGCCCAATATGTCTAAATTGGCAAAAGAGTGGGGGTTGAACGCCCAAGAAGTGGCCACCCACGACAACGGCGCTACTTACTCCGTGTTTAGGCCTATGTCTGAAAAGTTCAGGGCACTGACGGTTCAAAGTATAGAAGACACCTACCAGACTTTTTTAAGTAGGGTCAGTTCAGGTAGGGGTATGACTGTAGACCAGGTAGACGCCCTTGCGCAAGGAAGGGTTTGGACTGCAGAGGCTGCCTTAGCAGGGGGGCTTATAGATGGCATTGGAGACTTAGACGTGGCTATAGCAGAAGCGGCTTTATTGGGTGGCGCATCTGATTATGGTATTAGAAACTATCCCAAGTACAAGTCTCCGTTTGAGCAATTAATAGAAGACTTGTCTGGTGTGAGTACATCCATTAAATCACTGGCTTCCTTGTCACAGAATCAACTAGATGCAGCTGGCTTCTTGAATACAGTGCGTCAGCGCATAAAGCAAGAAGGCATTCAGGCAAGAATGCCCTTTGCGTTAGAGATTAAGTAGGTTTTAATTGCTATTGGACTTATATTGAGAATTAATAAGGGTTTTTATTTTAGATGAAACAAGAAGGGGTATTTGTATTAGAAGGGAAACAAAAAGAGCATGCGCAAAAGATTTACCTTTTATTAGGGGCGTTATTTATTACTTCTTTGGTGGTGTCTAATTTAATTTTTCAGAAATTTTTCTCTTGGCAACCCTTTGGAGATATTAGCCTTTTTGGCGTGCCTTTGTTTCAGGTTTCCGTTGGTATTTTGCCTTATCCCATCACTTTTTTAATCACAGACCTGATCTCTGAAATTTACGGTGCCAAAAAAGCCAATGCTATAGTGGGTGCAGGTATATTTGCCTCGGTATTTTCTATGGGTATTATCTTGCTGGCTAATGCAGTGCCTGCCATGGACGCTTCTCCTGTAGATAATGTTGTTTTTGAACAAGTTTTTGCCCTTTCACCGGTAGCTGTTTTAGCCTCTATGTTGGCATATTTGGCGGCACAATACATAGATATCAGTCTCTATCACTTTTGGAAAAAATTAACCGCAGGCAAACATTTGTGGTTGCGCAATAATTTCTCTACATTTTTATCTCAATTCGCAGACACATTTTTAGTGGTGTTATTGTTGTGTGTATTTGGTATTTTACCTTGGGATTTATTTATGGGATTGATCGCTAGTGGCTTTATTTTTAAAGTGATTGTTGCGGCTTTAGACACCCCCTTTTTGTATCTCTTTGTGGGTATTTTTAGAAAGAAATTTAATTTACCCCAGGGAGCTGAGATCACTTGGTAAAAAGTTTTTAGGTAAATTTTTAAGTCTTCTTTAAATTAATTAAAGGGGTCTTTTTAAAATGAAAGCTTCACAATATAGCCTTCATGGCTTCTCACATTAAAAACCCGCTGGTCTTCAAAAATTAAATACTGGCCCTTTATACCGCTGAGCGTACCACTAAAAGAAGGG
>Ga0222670_1000847_pt1 | contig 11747 bp, 14 predicted proteins | sample AntAcemetagen732_FD_181148 | JGI IMG/M metagenome (GOLD analysis project Ga0222670, IMG submission 181148) | Saline water microbial communities from Ace Lake, Antarctica - #732 | ecosystem: Environmental > Aquatic > Non-marine Saline and Alkaline > Saline | place: Antarctica: Ace Lake... | reverse complement strand
TTAATATCTTTTGTTTAAATGCTAATATTCTAGTGTCAATTTCTTTCTGTTGTGTTCCTTTTAAAACATCTTCAAGTACTCCTTTAAAAAAATTACCAAATACTTTAGGAAAATTAGATTTCTTATACTCTAAGCCTTTAACATCTAATGTTTCTTTCGAAATACCGTCTTGTTTTGTAATCCATTGAGCATATCGACGGGTAGCTCTAAAATAAGCTGAGCGAATAACACATTCTGTTTTCATTTCTAGTCTATGTTTGCCTTGTATGTTAAAGCAATCACGAGCTAAATTATCATATTCAACATTTATAATATCTTGGTATTTTAACGCAACCTTTTCTAGGATATTATCTTTTTCATCTTCAGTAAATTCTTCAAAGTTAGGATATAAATGTAATAGAAGAGGTTCAGCATTAAAATAGTTACTGTCTGTGTCGATATATGAGCAATAATTAACGTCTTCTTCATCACATATCCACCAAGGTGTATCTTCTAAATGTTTCATAACCTATTTCCTTTTTTCTGGTTTTCTTCTATGCTTAATGGTTGGGTATTAGTATAATGGAAACTTCCCCCTTTACTTATAGGTATAATATGGTCTATTTCCCAATATCCATCTCTACCATAATTATCCCAACTTGTATGTTCATCAAATTGTTGTTCTAAATGTACAACCCATTCTTTAATGCTGCAACCTAATATTTCGATTTTTTTATATTTGTTTTTACTTAATAATCCTCTTCGTATTTGACTTCTTAAAACAATTATTAATCTATATTCTAAATCACTATGGTAACGTTCTTTTGAACGTTTTCTACGTTGTATTCTATTAGATTCTTTAGTATAAGGATCGTATGATAAATTATATTCTTGAGTACAGGACTTACATTTATTTTGTAAACCATCCCAAGCTTTAGTTTCAATATTAAATTCATTAAAAGATTTTATTTCATAACAAGTATTACATTTTTTAACACCTTCGTTAAAATATTCTTTTTCTACTTGTTCTTTTAATACCTTTACCTCAGCATTATATTCATCTTTTCTACCTTCTCTCCAATATTTTTTTGCTTTGGTATTACAAGATTTACACTTAATATTAGTATTTAAATCTTCAGGATTAAAAAACTTAAAGCACCCATTACACCTTCTTAAAGTACCTTCTTTATTCCATTTCCTTAAATCAGTTGTATTCATATATGTAATTGAAATCGGTTCCAATTATAAATATATAAAAGAAATGTCTTCTAAATGTTTCATATTTTAAAATCTAGCGCCATCTCCGGGTAGTTTAACTACACCCCCATCAACTTCTCCATTTGTTGTCAATATACGCTCTCTTATTTTAATCTCAAAGGAATCTCCATTCATTTTAAACTTTCCTCCTTGTTGTAGCATTTTTCTAAAAAATACTTCCTGTTTTTCAGTCCAGGTTTCACTTAATTTGATTAAGTCTTCTTTATTTTGGAGTTCGTTTTCTATTAATACGTGTACTCCACTTCTGATTGCTTGCTTGCTTAACGCCATATTTTTATTTAATTTATGCGCATTTTACGCGCGTTTAATGCATTACCTCTGCCCTTGCATGGGGTATGGTGATTATAGTTCTAATTTAATTTCGTTTCTAATTACTTTATTCATATGTCTATTTGCTGTAAGAGCTGATGATTGGATAATTTTCCAACCCGACAAGGTAATTGCCTCGGATAATATTGACATGGGCATTCCATATCTAAATGAAGGTAAAGCTGTTGCTCCATATAGTGAGTTAAGTAAAATTTTCATTGTGTATTGTAGTAGGTGGTTTTTCTCTCCACCTACAGTATCTCCTGCTTTGTATGCTTTTTTCATTCTATTTTTATATAAAACACGCTCATTAAACCATTTGTTTAATATTGTAGATAATACTGATTCTTTATCTGTTTTAAAGAAACAACCATTAGCTGATATAGTCCATTTATTAGTTTCAATTAGTTCTATAAGTTTACCTACTGATGTTCTGGCTGTTTTATCTAGGTGATTTTTGATAATCAACTCCTCTTCAGAATCCATAGATTTTAAATCATTTAATCCTAGTCTGTTGTTTCTATCATTTTCATCTATAATTCTACCTACTAACGTTTCCTGCCCAATGTTTAAGGACATAATAATTGAGGGGTATAGTGAAACTAAATCTTCATCAAACATATATTTATATAAACCCGCTTTAGGGCAAAATAAATAACCACCTGCGTAGTTAAGTTTTTTCTGTCCTTGTGGACGTCCTGGAGGGACTATACCTTCGGATAGCAAGAATGCTGAAATTGCCCCATCGTGTATTTTTGAGGAAGCATAGACTTCACTATATCTAATTTTGCCTTTATGTGCTAGGTTTTTTGTTAAGGCTAAGTATTGGAGTTTTTTATCTAATTCAACTAAGATTTCAACATCGACAAAGTTATATTGGATGAATTTGTGTATGTCTTCCTCAAATAATCTGTCAAGGGAGCCATTATATTCAATTTTGTTTATACCTACATATTTTTCTCCAATAGAATCTAGTTTCCAAGATGGTTCGTCTTCCCAGCTGTATTTTTTATGTAATCGTATGTAATCCAGCGATTCTATGCCGATTATATCGACAAATTGTTCTGCTTTATACCAGTAGTCGCCCTTAGTAACTTTATCGTCTACTTGCCTTATAGGTGATAAACGTTTAGCTTGGTCTGTACCCAGTACTTTACACATTCTATAATAAAGATAAGGTATATCGAAATAATCGCTATTGTATCCTACTAAAATATCAGGTTGGATTTCTTCTATTCTATCCAAGAATGTATCTAGCAAATCTGCCTCGTATCCTACAGGTATAATTTCTTTATTGTCTGTTTTAGTATGTTTTAATTGCCCCTTTTTATCTAAAATAACAATAGTCCATTGGTTGGCTTGTCTGTCATACCAGGCTATAGAGGTTACGGGTTTTGGAGCAGAAGCAATATATTCTTCTGTTAGTGCCCCTCCCATTTCAATCTCAATATCAAAAAATACTTCTCTATGTGTAGTTGAAGGTTCGTCGTTTATACCATACCTTTCAATAAGGAATTTTTGGTGAGCTGATATGTCGTGGAAGTGTAAGCCAGGTGTTCCTTTATCCCAATCTTTAGTTTTAACTAAGGATTCTCCATTTAAACCTTTATGAGTTCCTTCATTTGAGTGAGTTTCTCTATAAGAGTAGTTGTCCCATTTTATTTGTTGATAACCCTCATCATCCCATAAATGTATAAGGTGTTTATTTTTACCAGCACCTTGAGCATGAATCTTTTTATACATAACCTTGTTTGTTTTTTAATATATTATAATATCATCCTCATTTTTAGGTTTTGAACGAGGTAACTTACGTTTATCAATATAATCACTTTCCTCCGCAAAGCCTAATTTTACTTCATCCCAATTTGGAGTATTTGGAGCGTAGTAAGGACCATGGTGTTTTAAATAGTCGTCTATGTGTTTGATTGAATCTACAATTTTAATAGCCGCATGGTCTAGTTCATTAATTTCTAGATTTACTTTAGCTAATTGAGTTTGGAGAATGTTAATTTTTTTTTCCTGTTTTTTTATTATTTCTGTAGTAGTAATTTTAGATTCTATGTCGTCTATTTTGGATATAAATTCTGAATCACCTTTAATAATTTTAGGTTCTATTACTTCTATTTCCTTTGCTAAGGCTAATTCATATTCTTCACCCGCTTTACTTAATTTGGGGTTTGGTAGAGGGAAATCATCTTCGTCTAAATTATCCCATTCGGAAAAATTATCTTCATCTCCCCCATATAGGTTCGTCTTAGGTTTAACTTGATCAAAAGCAAAGTTAGCTGCTATTACTAAGGATAAAGCTAATGGGTCAAATACGAATATTATTGTAAGTAAAAGATAGTTTATAATTTTATCCATTGGAATACCTGTTAGTCCTGCTAGATATTTTAATGGACCTAATTCTCCTGAAGTAGAAGATTGGGTGCTTAAATCTAAGATTTGTAGTTGATATTTTTGTAGACTATCAGCAGCTACTTCTCTTTTAGATTGTATACTTTTTCTATTTATTTCTTCTGTATCGATGCGTTTTTGAGCCATTCTAAGCTCTGTTGTAGATATAGTAGTACGGAAGCCGGACGTTGAGGAGGTATCTCGGACTTGTATTTGACTGCTTTTCGCAGTTGATAAATTATTAATATTGGTTGAAATAGACTTAAGTTCTTGGTCAAATCTTGTAACATCGTTTTCATAGAAGTCTTTTTTCTGTTCTAAAAATTTAACTTGATTTTCTACAACCGATAGCTCCGCGTATGTTTGTTGGTATCCACTACTAAGCATTCCATATATACCCATACTAGTAATTAACACAAGCACTGTTGCTGCTATAATTAAATACGATCTAAGCCACTTATTTAATATACCCCAGTATTGGTACAAAAGTGAAACAATTATAAGTTTAGAAGCTTCTAAAAAACTAGCCATAATTATAACGGCAAAGGCTACCCCCGCAAAAAGTTTAGACAAACCTAGGATACTATAATAAGCTGCTGTACTACTTAACCCTAGAGCTATAAACAATATTAAGAAAGGTAAAATCTTTTTTTTCATAATTTAAATTTCCATCTATACCCAAAGGCTGTTTCTCTAATCCCCCTACAAACCTCACTTATAAGTGATGGGTTTTTCCCTAAAAATTTTCCGGCAACTACACCACCCTCGAATTCCATTAAGGGATTATAATTCATATCTAACATTATAATAGGTTTTCTTTTAGACTTTCCTATTTTATTACTCCAGTCAGGGGTTCTAGGATGTAACTTTCCTAAATGAGATTTGCTTATTTTTTCATTTCTTTCCCTATTTTCACTTAATTTTTTTCCAAATCCTGAGGGTTTAGGTTGGCCTTTATTAGGGTTAGGTTTTCCCATTTTTGCTTTACTTATATTTAAACAATGTTCTTTAGTTTTGGGTTTGTTTTTAAGAGCTAAACTTTTTTTTAAAGATGATTCTTTACTATATTTTACACCTTTTTTAGATTTAGAAATCTTTTCACAAGTAGATTTACTTAATTTACCTCCTTTTTCCTCATCATATCTTATATTCATTCCTTCTTGAATGCTGTTATAATAATCTTTCCAATATTTTTCCCTTTTTCCTAAATCTTCTATAGAACATTCTTCTATTATTTCTTTAATATGTAAATCCCATCCATATTTTTTAATAGAATTATATATTTGGGTTTGGGATTTACAATTTAATCTTTTATAGTTGGATTGTCTTCTTATCCAATCAATAGTTTGTCCTATATAAATTCTTCCTTTAGGATTTGTTATTTTATATATTAAAGCCATAATACTTATTTATTATAAATATTAATCAGCTTATCAAAAGACAGAAAGAAAAGATAACTATGTTGCATGGAAGTTTAGTTTTTACAGGAACTTATTTCTTCATTAGTAAAAAATTGCTCTAAATTTGGCTTAAAGTAGTTAATGTTTTTCATAACTTTTAAGTCTCTACTTCTAAAGACAACCCATATATCACCTACTTTAGTGTAATGACATGGCTCACCTTGCTCCTGCTCACGATAGTACATAGTTTCTTCAGCCACCTCTTCAGTTTTACAAGCTTTAGACATATTTGATGCTTGTACTTCAGCGTAAGCAGGCATTATTTTGTCTTTAAGTCCGTGAAGTAGAACTCCATTTCCTAAGGAAACATATGTAATGTCACATAGAGCATCTAAAATCTCGACAATATCTCCATTTTCGCATGCCTCTTTATACTCTTCGAGTTCTTCAAGAATAAAATCATATACGAACATCCATTCTTTTCTGTTTGGAATTGTTGGAACATAATTGTTTGGTTTACCCATTGTAGCGTTAAACGTTTCTACTTCGTCTACAAATGGTACAGGGTTAACCCCTACATGATTTTCTTCTTCTGGGAATAATGATAATTGTTTGCTCATAACTTTTTAATTATATTTTTTTCATAATAAAACGGAACATCATTATATAAAGGATGTTCTTTTGTGATAGGTAACTCTGTTCCTTTCGAGAAAGTAAAAGCTCCTACATCGGGTAATGTAACATTTATTTCCTGTAGAACCAAATAATCTCCAATAGCTTCATCTAATGGTTCAGTATTAACATGGGGAGGTTCTTCGGGAGAACCTTCTTTTGTATAGGGAAATATTTCATTTAGGTATTTTTGTCTTCCTTTACAACCACAATCTTCAGCTCCTACCGCTTCAGCTAATGATTCAGCTAGTTTGTCTAAGCCTGTTGCGTGTGTAAATTTTGCTATTGTATCTCCTAGACCTTTTGAAGGTTCTTTAGGGTGGAATTCTTCCATATCCTTGTGCTTTATAATCTTGTATAGGTTCTGAATTTGGTTTTTCCCAAGGGTAAACAATCCACTCATCTCCTACTTCTTCTCCATAAATATCGGGTTGGTAAGGTGCTTCAGACTTAGTATGTAATGTAGCTATACGGATTTTATTGTAATTTTCTCTTAGTTCAGCTACAGTTTTTCCTGAATCACAAATGTCATCTATAACCATTATATGGGATAAATCTGCTGTTTTAGATAATTGGGCCGCATTTAAATGTTGATATGCTATACAGGTTTTATGAGATAGTAGTACAGCAGGAACTAAGCCCCCTCTAGGACAACCATAGAGGTAAAATGGTTTTTTATCTAATGCTAATATTTTTTTGGCTAGGACGTCAGTGAGGCTTTCAATGTCGTCCCAGCTTAAAAATAATTTATTTTCTAATTTTAGAGCCATTATATATTATGTCCTCCGTTGTTGATTTTTAAACTATCAAAAAACTCTTTACGAGCGTTATTAGCATCGTCTCTAAAAGCACCTGAAGCTTTAGTTGTTACCATAGCTGCTCCTTGATGTTTAACACCCCTACAAGATACACAATTATGAGTTCCTACAATTGTTACAATAACACCTAAATTACCTTCTGTAATTTTTTCTACTGCATTGTGGATGGCTGATGTTAATTGTTCTTGTATTGCTCCTCTTCTACCAAATAATTCTACTATACGATTTAGTTTAGATAAACCAATTACTTGTCCATCTGCTCCGGCAATATATCCAATATGAACTACGCCTCCAATTGTTTGGTGGTGGTGCGAACACATCGAAGTTAACGGTATATTACGTTCAATAATTACACCATCATAGCCGTCGCTAGGGAATGATGTTATTTCGCTCATTGCGTTGTATCTACCTGCCCACAAATCGTTTACGTATGCTTTAGCTACACGTCTTGGGGTTTCCATTGAATTTGGATCTTCTCTCCAATTACATTTTAGAGCATCTAAAAATTGACCGTAAGCTACTTCTGCTTCATCTATCATTTTTAATTTTTCCTTGTCTGTAAATGGGAAGCCCTCTGCTACTCCATTTGCGAAACCTGTTTGTACAACCTCTAAATCTACGTGTTGTTTTCTTCTGTTATTTGCCATATATAAACTTTGTTGTTTGATCTTTACTTTGTATTGATATTCCCCCTAATGTAAGTGAAATTAGTTCGTAATCCAAATTTTTTAAATAAGAAATTATATGAGAAGGTTCAATTACTTTTTGAATCCACATCTCGTAAAGTACTTCTAACTTATCGTTCATAAACTTTTATTATACTTTTTACTATTGTTTTTCCTTTTTGTCCATTTTAGGTTTGAGGGGGTTGTGATTTCGTAAGGTGATAATCCTTGTTTAAATCCTTCACTCCTTGGAACAACATGGTCTAATGTTGGGTAATCACCATGGGTATAATGTAATGCGAAATTAGCGCGTATATCTTCCCCATCAATATAGTCTATACCATCCCAATTGTCGCGCATTAAACCGCGTATTTTGCGTGTTAAATCGTTACATCTACGCCAATATTGTTTCCACTCTGCTATATCCCAATCGATAATATTACCATTTGCTTTTCTAGTTTCAATACTCTTTTTCCAAGAACTTTCATTCCAACTTTCCCTCATCTTAGCTGAACGTTCAGCCATTCCAAATTCTTCAGGGTGTGTACTCATTCTTGAACCATAACATTTTTTATTACAGAATATATTATAATTTCCTTTGCTACCTTGAAACTCACTACCACATACTTTACAGGTATACAATTTAGAATTTTCAAAATAGGTTTGTTTTTTACATTCTACAGAACAATATTTATTATTTGGTCCCTTAGATCTAAATTCAGTTTCACAACGTTGGCATGTATGTTTGTAAGGTAATTTTGTCATATCCATGTTTTATTATAAATATGACAAATTATACCAAACATGCGTCTTTAAACACATCTTTCACTCTCAAATGCTATGATGTGTGGTCTCCAAGTTAACCTATAACCGTTATCCCTTACCCAGTTAAACATTAATGGGTATGATTTATATAACGCTTCTCTTGTATCTCCCGCAGGCATAAACCATACTTTACTTTTGTTTACACCTAGTATTTCGATACATTCCATTATTTCAGCTAAGGCAACTTCGTTCTTACCATCCCATACTGGTTTTATGTGGTAGTCTGAATGGTATGCAATGCTTTTTTTAATGGCATCATAGTTAAGTCTTAGTTTGTTGTGTTGTTTGACCATTCTTTCGTCCGTAATTCCACCTTGAGGGGTTTTAACGCCGACAACAGGGACTGAATTCGAGAACTTAGGAGAAATTGAGAGCAAATTGATAGGATAGTCAGTTTCAAGATAATGCGATCCTTCAGTTTCAATAGTGATAAAAATACCGTTTTCATGTGCAAAGTGGGTTAATTCGTTTACTAATTTAGGCCACATCGTGGGTGAGCCTCCCGTTAACATCATTTCTTTGATATGGGGATTGGCTATATACATATCCTTAATATCTTGAAAAGAATATTGGGCTTTTTCAGGGTGAATTGAAGTGTAAAAAGAATCACACCATCCACCTTCACCAAAATAACACCTATGAGTACACCCTGTAGTTCTAACTACAATTGTTGGGTATCCAGCTCGTGATCCTTCGCTTTGAACTGCTGTATATAATTCTATAATCCCCGAGATTTTATCTTTCTCGGCATCTGTCATTCTTGCTATTTTCCCCATTTTTAACTTTTTAATTTTATATAACTAATTTTAAATACTCTTTAAATGTACGAACTATATTCTGCCTTTCCAAATGGTGGAACTCCATATGACAATTCCTACAAATCATTACACATTTCCTAATCTCATTTTTAATACGTTCCATTCCATAAGCATTAAATTGGAGATCTGTTACACTTTTATACTTAGTACTAGGATCTAAATGATGAAATTCAAGTAAATAAGGTTTATGGTCTAATCCACATTTACAACATTTACTCATTCTTTTTATACGTTGTATAAAATCTTTATTTCTTTTTTCAAATTCCTTTTTTTTAGATTTGTTTGTGGACTTATACTTATTTTCATAATACCAAGCCCTATATTCAGCAGTGCCACTTTTAGGTTTTGTTTCCATAATATTATATTTTATTATAAATATTATAAAAAGAAGGGGACCATACAATAGTAGGGTCTCCCTTTATAAATTTTCGATTCTTTTTAAGGACATAATGTAACTTTTTGTTTGTGTAAATATAATAACCTAGAATCGCTTAACCAAACGATTTATAACCTATTTTTAATCCACTTAATATCATTTTCTAATGAATTTATTTTGGATTGTTGGTCTTGAACTACTTTAATTAATAGTGAAGTTAATTTAGAATATTTTATACCTTCTACTTCTCCATTTTCGTCTTTTTTAACTAATTCTGGGAGGTGTTCGTTTACTTCTTCAGCAATTAATCCATAGTCTTTTTCACCTGTTGATTTCCAATCAAATGTAACAGGACGTAAACTATAAAGAATTTTACCGGAATCCAAGGATTCTACATTTTCTTTATATTTTAGAGCAGAAGTTTCTGTTATAGAAGTAAAACTAACATCATCAGTAGTTCTAACATCTTGATTCATTCTATAAATCTCAGTTACACCTTGTCCTGTATTAATGTTACCTAATATGGTAAGTGTAGTTCCATCAAATGTTAAATTAGCTTCAGCGTTACCATTTACAGCAGCTACTGAAGTTACTACTCTATTAGTTCCTGTGTTAGCTACAGTATACCCAGGTATTCCAGTTAATCCTGTTCCATCTCCTTCAAAAGATCCACTAAATGAACCTGATCCTATGATAGCTAGATCTGCTATTGAGGCACTAGTTGCTCTATCTGCTTGTGAAGCAGTAGTAGCTAAGTCTGCTATGGAGGCAGTTCCTGCTGTATATGAGGCAGTTATTGCTAGATCTGCTATAGAAGCAGTCCCTACTAAATTTCCTATTACATCTCCTAAAAGAGACCCTGTAAGTGATCCTGTATATGATCCTGTAAAAGATCCAGATAAGAAAGAAGCAAAACTACTTGAAAAAGATCCTGTAAATGGACCATCTCCACTAGCAGCAAAGGATTGTGAAGTAACGTTTATTACAGATGTAGATATAGCTAGGGAAGCAGTTTGACAGTTAATTGCGTTTTCTACTGAACCTAATAATAAAGAAGCTGTTTCGGCATTAGTTGCTGTTCCTTCTAGGTTACCAATTACTTTGGTCACGCTTAAAGTATCCGTTAATGGAACATAAGTTAAACCACTATCGGTTTTTACTGCGGCTCCACCTGTATTGGATTGGGCAAATAATAAATAATGGCCTGCTGCACTAGATTCTTCAGATGTAATATTTAAGTTGGAAGAAGCTAAAGCGTGAGATGCTGTAGAGGCTAAATCGGAGATTGAGGCACTTGTAGCTCTATCTGCTCTTGAAGCACTTGGTATATCATATAAACCTTCCCCAGAACCTGTAAAATTTCCACTTACTGCCATTCCATAGAATGAACCAGTAGAAGTTATACTTCCTGTAAATTCGTGTGTATCATCTAATGTATCTCCGAATTTTGTAGAACCTGAACTAAATATAATTGAGGCAGATTCGTAAGATGCTACTAAATAATCAATTGAGGCTGTTCCATTTAGATGGAAATTCCCAGACATAAAAAGTGATCCGGTAATGTTTTGATCTCCAACAAGTTCATATGAACCACTTAATGTGGATTCTCCGAAACCATCTTGGAAATCTCTGTCTTCTAATTGTATTAGTTGTCCGTAAGTGGACTTAATTGTTCTGTTTGTAAGTGTAGCCATTTATAGCAGCGTTTATATACTATAAATATGTGAGGATTCTATGTTCATTTACATTCCTAGGGGTAAAGTTTTTTATTCGTTGTTGTTTTTTATATAATAATTTTACCTTTCACACCAGGTACCATTTGTTGAATTTGTTCTTTGCTATATTTTTTAGAAATGGGGGTATCTCTTAAATTAAGATTACCTCCTACTGTTAAACCTTGAGGTAGGGAGGTTATTGGGGTATTATCTAAATTAAGATCACCTCCTACTGTTAAACCTTGGGGTAGGGAGGTGATTTTGCCCCCATATAAATTAAGATTACCTCCTACTGTTAAACCTTGAGGTAGGGAGGTGATTTTGCTCCCATATAAATTAAGATTACCTCCTACTGTTAAACCTTGAGGTAGGGTGGTTATTAGCGTATTATTTAATCTAAGATTACCTCCTACTTTTAAACCTTTGGGTAGGGAGGTGATAGGGGTATTACTTAAATAAAGATTATCTCCTACTGTTAAGCCTTGAGGTAGGGAG
>Ga0222670_1000845_pt1 | contig 11763 bp, 12 predicted proteins | sample AntAcemetagen732_FD_181148 | JGI IMG/M metagenome (GOLD analysis project Ga0222670, IMG submission 181148) | Saline water microbial communities from Ace Lake, Antarctica - #732 | ecosystem: Environmental > Aquatic > Non-marine Saline and Alkaline > Saline | place: Antarctica: Ace Lake... | reverse complement strand
ACTTGCTATTGGCGACAAAGGCATTGTTAATTTTGGATAACTATTAGTAGCACTTGGTAACAAAGCCTTTGTTTTTTTTGGCTCGCACTTTTGCGTTTTTCGTTTACATAAATATCCAGGTTTGCAACACAGGAGACTCGTATTTTGTAATAATAGTAATATTTTTCATATTTATATGAATTAACATAATATATTTATATTATTTTTATAAATTAAACAAAAACAGTAAATTATAAAATAACACAACTTAATAAGAAATGGACTATTCTTTTATCTCTTTAATTTTATTTGCAATTAGCACGCTTTTATATTTTCTTTTTTTAAAACCCAAGTTGTCAGTAGCTGAATTGCAAACAGCAAACGGATTTACCGACTATTATTCGGCATCAAATAAAACCCTGATGATTTATGTAGCAATTGTGGTAGGAAGTCAGTTATTTTTAAATTTTTTTTACCTTTTATCAAAATGTGGAGGAAGTCCTGGGCAAAATATTGGGGCGGCAGTTGGCTACACATTTGTTCCATATTTATTTATATTTGGTGTTTTGGTTGCGGTTTTAGTTATTTTTCCTGGATTTAAGTCAGCATTTTCAAATGTAATTGGGTATTTTTTTATTGCATCAAGTGCTAATACGTTGCTCAATGGTTTGCTGGTAAACTCAGAACTAAGCGATGTTTCTCAAGGAATGGACCAAGGGACAAAGGACCAGTTGGAGCACTCGGCAGAACTCATTATGAAAATTTGCGGAAACGCATCACTTCTGATCAATCAGATTAATCCTGAGAATTTCATGAACATATGGAATGACATGCTGTCACCCTTAATTAAAAAGAGCATTACTGGTAACGTGTTAAAAGAAAAACAATCAGAGTTGTTACATTTGGTTGTACTTAAAGATAATATTGGCGAGGCGTGCTGGTACATGTATGCAGGAATTCTAGTTTCATCTATTGTTGCTTACAATTTAGCAACACGAGGCTGTGTAAAAACGGTAGACCAAATTAAACAAGAGCATGATTCGTATATTTCTCACCAAGAAAAGACGATAGACGAGGCCAAGGTAACGGCACAAACTGTATATACTTAAATTTTCATTTTTGGCCACGGTCCAACTACATGATTGCAATTTACACAACTTTTTTTTCCATTTACGTACCACGTACATAATGATGAGTAATAATTTATACACTTGCATTCTCTACATAAAAACAACGTACAATCTTTAGGATTCATACTGTCCAAATGTTCTTGATAATCTGGATGAGTTGGTTTAATAATAAATCCGTCTTGAGTTCCTCCGAGAAATAATTGCATCCATCCTCCAGCCATTGTTGTTAATTATTATTATTATTATATAGTATTTTATCTTTAATATGTGTTTTATCTTTAATATGTTTTTGTTTTTTTATAAACAATTTTGTTTAGAATATCCGATAACAGCACAAGCAATTCTTTTTCCAGCATTTCCAGTTTTTAGACTTTCCGCATTATCTCCTTGACCACAATCATCTTTGTCTTGATGAATAATTAATCCTCTGCCAATGATATTACACTTGGATCCTCTAAGTTTGATAATATTATCATAAAAAGTATATTTTGCTTCACCATTTGTATTTGTTTTAATATTACCTAAATCGCCAACATGCCTATCTTTCATACCAGGACATCCATGTATGTTTCCATATGGATTAAAGTGAGCACACATACTCGTACATTTATCAGTCAAATCACCTGCTTCATGAACATGAAATCCATGTAGACTATTTGATTTTAATCCTTTTAAATTCAAATCTATTTTTATTTTGTTATTTTTTAAATCTTCAGTAAATCTAACAACACCTGTTATGTCATTATTGAAAACCGCAATACCATAAATTGGCTTTTTCTCCATCTTATAAGTAAGAAATATCTTATTATACCTAAAAATACACAAAATAAACTAATTCTTGGGGCGGGTATCGAGTGTTTATTGTTTTTGAATGATAAAAAAATGAAATTAAAAAGTGTTTGATTCTACATATTAAAGATATAATGAATGTAAAATTACCAATATGTATGTTGGATTGGCTAGATAAAATTTATATAATGCACTCTACGGGTTTATCTCGAAATCCATCAGAATATGCCATGCAGTTGCTAGAAAATAATCCAAATATAATTAATTGGGGTTGGTTGTCTCGAAATCCGTCAGCTATACAGTTGCTAGAAAATAATCAAGATAAAATAGATTGGTTTGAGTTGTCTGAAAATTCATCAAAATGTGCCATGCAGTTGCTAGAAAAAAATTTAGATAAAATAAATTGGCATTGTTTGTCGGATAATCCATCTGCTATACACTTGCTAGAAAAAAATCCAAATAAAATAGATTGGTTTTATTTGTCTCGAAATTCGTCAGCTATGCACTTGTTAGAAAAAAATCCAGATAAAATAATATGGAATATGTTGTCTATGAATCCGTCAGCTATGCGGTTGCTAGAACAAAATCCAAATAAAATAGATTGGCAAGGTTTGTCTAGAAATCCGTCAGCTATGCACTTGTTAGAACAAAATCAAGATAAAATAGATTGGTATTTCTTGTCTCAAAATCCGTCAGAAGGTGCTATGCAGTTGCTAGAAAAGAATCCAGATAAAATAAATTGGGAGAATTTGTCTGAAAATAGGTCAGCTATACAGTTGCTAGAAAAAAATCCAGATAAAATAGATTGGAGTAATTTGTCTAAAAATCCGACAAAAGGTGCTATGCAGTTGCTTAAAAATCATTCAAATAATATATTAATCAATTGGCATTATTTATCTAGAAATCCACATATATTTAACTATGATTATAAAAAGATGAAACAAAACTGTTTAATCTTTAAAGAAGACTTGATGAAAAATCGGTATCATCCTTGCAATATAAGCAAGTTTAAATATTGGAAAGTGGATAGATTTGAGTGAGATTTACATTAAAATCGGCTCTTTTTTTACACAATTATTAAACATGGTTAAATAAAAAAACATTTACACCTGATAAGGGGCTCGAACCCTTGACCACAAGATTAAAAGTCTTGCGCTCTACCAACTGAGCTAACCAGGTAGTGTGATGCTTGTTATATTATTTACAAGACGCTAATATTATATAAACCCCTTGTGACCTAGAATACAAATGAATATCAAGAAATGCTGTCAAACCTAATGTTGTGCGACACAGACTATATTTCACCAGACTTAGAATCTATGACATACGATGTGCTAGAATATGAGGAATTAATGGATTTGAGTTTGACTCTGATTAAAATAAAAAAACAATCGTTTTTTATTTTAAATATTGTAATTATACAATAATGACATCTATTGATACACGTGTAAATAAATTTGCTAAGTTATTGAATGATATTAATAATTCATGTGGTTTACAGCCACATGATACTCCAAGATTAAAACGAGGAGTTGCAACATCATACACATTGAATAGTCGAGGGGGCGAACTTAGTACAGCAGTAAAAAGAATGAAATGGAAAAAGTGTATTATTAAGCAAAATAAAAACCATCACGATATTTTATCAGAAATGGTCCTTAATTTAAAACAAGAATATTTAAGAGGAGACAGAACGACAATCACTAAAGTTAATAATGTTTTAAATAGGGTTCAAAGAGACACTTTAAATGAATTGCTGACTTTAAGTAAAACTGGTGCTCGAATTGGTAATGCGTGGAACAAATCATATGATATTATGAAATTTTTTTACAATGAAGATAGGCATGAAAGTGCAATAAATAGTAATTCACCAATACATGATTATTCAATTAGAAATGTTATGGAAATAAACGAACCAACTGAGGCTGAATCTAATGAAATTCCGGATCAAATAGCTCAACCTATTGAAGCAGAAATTGTAGAACCAAGACAATTATTCATGGGTGGCAAAAAATCTAAACGGCGAAAAAAAAAAACAAATAAAAAAAGAAAAACTAAACGTAAAACTAACAAAAAAAGAAAATACAGTAAAAAACGAAGAAAAATGTAAATATCAATTGATTTATATATAGATATTAAATTAGTTAATAAATATAAGTGTTTGTGCTTTGTTAGCTCAGTTGGTAGAGCATTCGGCTGTTAACCGAAAGGTCCGCGGTTCGAACCCGTGATAAAGCGATATTTTTTTATTTTTACAAACGTAAAATAAAATATTACCAAATAATTAGGCAATCTGTTTAATCGGAATCTCGATTGATACAAGGTAAATAGAATTTTCAGTTGTAACCACATAATCTTTGTTTAGTTTTCTAATCTTTACAATAGGTGATGTATACTCATCATCTGACTTAACCAACAACTGAACTTTATTATCGCCATTTCCACGAATGCCAATAAAGGCTTCTTTACTTACAGATGCTTCCCAGTAGTCAGTAAGAATTGGCTTGTCTTCATCCAAAGATAATTTAAAGCAAAGTGCCATAGTTTCGGCAGAGGGTGTTTTCATGGTATTGGTTGTGGAAATTAGAGCAGACATTGGCTATTATTAATACCATTTGGTATTATATTTAACTGTTTTTATCGCACAAAATAATAAAAACAAAAAAAACTTAAATACTTATAATTCGCCTAAATATTCAACAATTTTTGCTCGCACTGTTTTGCTAATTTTTCGGGATTTATTGGTATTGGGGTCGCTGGTACAAATTTCGTCTAAACATGCAGGATTTTCCTGAATGGCAAAAACTAAATCAAAGATTGTTTTATGGATTTGACAAATAGACTTAGCCGTGGCTGAACTAACACCTGGTATTTGGCTCAACATAATGGCGGTAATGTTTTGAGCATTAATGTTTTCTTTCTTTACCTTTTTAATTACTGAACAATAATCTACAGCCTTATTTTGCTTTTGATTTATTTCTACAATTAAATCATTTGTTAGTTCATTTATATTTTCAATATTTGACTCTATATTATTTGATATGCTTTTATAATATGGGGTCTTTTTCTTCTTAGTCAGTTCACGGCTCAGTTTGTTGGCCATATTGCACACAATATATGCGGTATCATCTAAAGAAGTGCTGTGCATAACGGAAAATCCTTTGTAATAACTAATTGAAAATAAAGCAGACTGATAAATGGTACGGTCTAAGTCGCTTTTTAACTTTGACGCTCCTTCAATAAGATAAATAATATTGTGATTGTGACATGTGTTATATCCAGAAAGTCGATAGGATTGCTCATCGTATCTACCATCTTTAATACTCGACATGAGGTCTGCAACTGTTTTTCGCTCAATAATAACAAGTTCTTTATTATCAGGTGTTGAGTCGTTACATAGAACAATGTCGCCCAAATGTAGGTTGCACTTGGTGAAAGTAAGGTTATTAATATTTTTTAAAGCAAGGATGGACTCGACTCGGGGAATTAAGTCTCGCTCCCGAACGTCTATTTGAATATGAACCATAATTACTTATAATATAATAATGGTTTTATGTTAGTTTGTTCACTTTATTATACTGTCATAATACACAATTCATTCAATCCTCCACGTTTAGTCATTGTATTATTTTTATTAGTATAATATTTTTTACAAAAAAATAATTCAAATTAATTAAACCCATCTACTCCCCAATCTTTAAACTTGGGTATATTGGAAGGATGAAATCTATTTTTTATCAAGTCTTCTTTAAACAACATACAGTTCAGTTTCATATTTTTATAATCATATTTAAATATGCCCGGATTGTCAGACATATATTCCCAATGTATTTTATTTTGATTTTTTTCTAGCAACTGCATAGCATATTTTGTCTTATTTGCAGACAAAGAAAGCCAATTAATGTGCTTTGGATTTTTTTCTAGTAACTGCATAGCACCTTCTGACGTGCTTCTAGACAAATACCACCAATTATGCTTATTTATTTTGTCTGGATCATTTTCTAGAAATTGTATGGCCAATTGTGACGGATTTTTACACAAGCAATCCCATACAATTTTATTTGGATATTTTTCTAGCAACTTTATGGCACCTTTTGACCCATTTGTAGACAAATCAATCCAATTTATTTTATCTGGATTCTTTTCTAGCAACGGCATATAATGTTCTGACCCATTTTGAGAAATATTCGTCCAATCTATTTTATCTGGATTTTTTTCTAGCAACTGCATAGTACCTTGTGACGGATTTCGTTGCAACCAATCCCAATCTATTTTATCTGGATTTTTTTCTAGCAACTGCATAGCACCTTGTGACGGAGTTTCACACAACCAAGTCCAATTTATTTTATCTTGATTTTTTTCTAACAACTTAATAGCACCTTCTGACGGATTTTTAGACAAAATGTCCCAATCTATTTTATCTTGATTTTGTTCTAGCAACTTAATAGCATCTTCTGACGGATTACTTGACAAATACTTCCAATTTATTTTATCTTGATTTTTTTCTAACAACTTAATAGCACTTTTTGACGTATTTCTAGACAAGATATCCCAATCGATTTTATCTTGATTTTGTTCTAGCAATCGCATTAAAGCAGCACACTTTGAATTATCTTGAGACACCCAATTCCAATTTATTTTGTCTGGATTTTTTTCTAGCAACCGGATTGCACCTTCTGACGTATTTTCAGACAAATACCACCAATCTATTTTATCTGGATTTTTTTCTAGCAACTGTATAGCACATTTTGACGTACTTATAGACAAATACTTCCAATCTATTATATCTGGATTTTTTTCTAGCAACTGCATAGCACCTTCTGACGGATTATCACACAACCTATAATTTATATTATTTGGATTTATCCAATCCAATAAACACATTGGTAATTCTAAATTCATTATGTTTGATATGTTTGATATGTTTTAAGTAACACTAATTATTTCATTTTTATTTTAATGCGTTAATTGTTAAAATAAATAAACAAATTAATAAAGATGCTACCATGTTCAAAATGTCAGGAAGAAGCTCAACAAGCTCTTAAAACTAATGGATATTGTAGAAGTTATCAAGGAAATAACTTGAAATGTCATATTCATGAAATTGTACCTTTATTTAAGAGACCTGAACTAAGTAGTTCATCTGGCAATCATACCGACATATACAATAGCGAGTTGTTTACAAAACTTAAATAATAATTATATATTACACTAGATTAATTATTTATTAAAAAGGCAAATACTGAATGGTGGATTCTTCATATTTAGTTACCTTGTACGTTTGGTCGGTACCTTCGACTAAAACTGTGTCGCCTGCATAGACTTCGTCCACACCGTATTCATTGAGTCCGTTTTTCTGTTTAACTAATATTGGTAGTTTTACGTTGTTGTGCTGGTTGGAAATACTGTAGTACTGCCATTTACTACGACTTGTAAACAGGGGGCGACCCATAAGCGGAAGAATATTGTCTTTGGATGTTTCATTAAGAGGAGTAAGAATACCAACCTGACGATAAGCCGTGTTAACAGAACTGGTCGCTACATTAATTGGAACCGTTCCCAAAGGCACTGTAGAACCAGCACCACCAACAAAGTATCGTTCATCGCGTAATGGAGGATTGTATGGGTTTAGCAAAGGGTCTGAAACCAAAGAATTACCTAAACCTAATCCAAACGTGGAACCCATTGTCATGGGTAAGTTGTTATATGGAAAACTTGGCAATAAACCACCAAAATAACCTGCTTGACTGGGCTGTGTATCAACATCAACATTAACATTTATATTTTCCTGTTTATTTGACAAAGACATGTAATAGCATATCCCTGCAAATGCGACCAATAATAAAAAAACAGCAACATTGTCTAAACAAATGAATCCTGGCTGGCACTTTTTAATTCTCATTTTATTCATGCTTAGTTTATTCAAATATTATTTTAATTAATTGTTATGTTAGTTTGTACCAAATGGCCCAAAGATGAGTTCGCTCGTTGTATTTTCTCAAAATATTTAAGAATTTAAAAGAACCCAGTTTGTATTTGCAAGTCCTGCTGCAATATATACTGTAGTTGCAGATGTATTAATAAATATTTGTCCAATATAATCTGGTACCACAGATTCTACTGGTGTTGATGTACCAGTTACAACCCCTGCTAAAACATTGCCATTTCCTGCAAATACTTGTGCTACAGAATTATCGCCAATTACAGCCGTGTTATCAAGTGTTGCAGTAGCATTGGCACCAATTGCAATACGATTTAACGATGTTGTAATATCAACATCTGCATTTGCACCAATACATGTATTTAGAGTTCCAGTTGACGCTATGGTTTCTCCTGCTAAATATCCAATCCCTGTATTTCTAATACCAGAATTAACACTTTCTAATGCTCCAGACCCAATTGCTGTATTAAAATTTGCTTGATTGGATTTCAACGAATCATACCCAATTGATGTATTATGTATTTTATTTGATATACTTAATTGAGCCAATGAGTTTGATCCAATAGCCGTGTTAAAATCGCCACTTACATTATTTGTTAAAGTATTTGAACCAAATGCCGTGTTATTTGTACCTGTAGTGTTTACTAAAAGAGAATTATATCCAACTCCTGTATTATTTGAACCACCAATGTTTGCACCAAGAACACTATAACCAATCGCAGTGTTGTTTATACCAATATTTACAGACAGGGCTTGATACCCAATTGCAGTAATATTTGACGCGGTATTTTGATACGCCGCATTGCATCCAACTGAAGTGTTGTTATCGTATGATCCAGCAGTTGAACCTGCTCGCCATCCAACCGCAGTGTTGTTACTTCCAGAAGTATTTGCATACAATGCTTGCCATCCAACCGCAGTGTTATTGTTTCCAATTGTTCCCTCATAACATGCCTGATGTCCGATTGCTATATTATCTTCACCCAGCGAATTGTTATATGCAGCACGATATCCAATCGCCATTATTTGCTTGGTTGTATTATATCTTAGAGTATCGCGTCCAATAGCAATACAGCCATTAACATTACTCATTGGTGCTGCATTATCTCCAATAGCAATATTATAAGAACCGGTTGTATTCCAATTTAATGTCGTATGTCCAATTGCAATATTTCGGGCTCCCGAACGGTTTATTATCAACGCTGCATTTCCAATTGCCACATTGGAAACACCATCAACAGAAGAAATATTTGATAAAGCTGATAGTCCTATAGCAAGATTAGAATCTCCCTGACAATTTAATAAAGAATTGTTACCAACTGCTGTGGATTGACTTGTATTGGATGATTTTAAAGCATTACTTCCAAATGCTGTATTAGAATTATCAGTATTTCCTAATAACGCATCTTTTCCTCCAGCTGTGCTAGTATCCTCTAAACCAGTGTATACTAGAGTATTTATGGTTGTTCCTCCAACTTTACTTCCAGCAGGCAAGTCAATACTAGTACCTGTGCTGATAATTTCTGCATTTCCCACTTTTATTTTACTTGCAGAAATTTGGGACGACATTTCTGTTATGTTATGTTATGTTATTTTATTTTATGTTATTTTATGTTATTTTATGTTATTTTATTTTATGTTATTTTATTTTATGTTATTTTATTTTATGTTATTTTAATGCATTAATAGAAAATATACCTATACAAGACTATATGTGTTCCGAGATTTAATTAGGAAAAAATCGATACAAAAATAAAAAACAATTATAAATGTATGCTTTATTATTTTTTTACTAAACCCATGAACTTGGTAATGTCTTGATTTTTGTTGGCACTATTTTTTAATGCTTTGATAAATGGTCCAAAGATAAGATCGCTTGTTGTTTTTTCTCTAAACTTAAGATTTTTCTTATTAATTTTCTCCAACAATTCGGCTTCGGTTAATTTATCATGCTTTGGATTAGTTCTTATAACTTTTTCATTTAGTTTAACCTGTTTTTGAAAGAAATTTAAAACTTTTTCCTTTTTTTGTTGTCTCATAATATCTTCTAAAGCCAAGGCAAACATTTGTGATAATGGATTATTCAGCTGATTGGTAATATAGTACCCATAGTCAATTTTGCATGTATTTGCATGTGCTTTGATAAAAGCAGGAGTATCAATACACTCTCCGCCCAGTATTTTTGGTGCGTTTTTTTTTGCCTTGCCTTTGAGTTCTGCGATGCGTTGCTTTTCAGGATTAATAATATATACAAACGGAATTCTGTCTCCCGATGTTGGTTTATTTCCTGGCTCTCGCTCCGCAATGCGGTCTGCCAACACTTTGTGTGCAATACGTTTTGGATTTTTGTAGGATGAGCCCAGAGACTTAGTAATGACTAATTGGTCCATGCCAATTTCTCCAGCCACCAATTTGGTAAGCGTTGTGGTAACAACATTAATTGCTGCAATCAAGTCTTTATTCATCATGATAACATCAGTAACTCGGCCCAACAAGTCTTTGGTAATAGGAGCAGAGTCACGCTTGACTGCTGCTCCGCCCATGTTATTTCGCTTATGCTGGGTCCAGTCGTGCTCGTATTTTTCGCCAACATATCTTTTTTTTGAGGGAATAATAAACGGCCAATATGTTTTTTCATATTCAAAGTCGTGTGGCATTTTAAGAAACTTAGAAACTGTATGACATATGATTTGTGACAGTTCAATGGTAATTTTCACGCCGAGTTCGCCGACAATTGGGGTTTTTGTAACTGGGTCTCGGCAATTTAGTTTAAAGAATACCGAATCTGTGTCTCCATATACATAGGCGGGTTTAATGAGTACGTCGCCATCTTCTTTTGTTGACATAATCATGTCTTTTTCACCGTAGCAGTCTTCAATGATTTTTTGGGCAAAGATAAGGCATTTTCGGCCGATGGCAGTGGTGGATGCTGCCACGTCAGGCTCATAAAATGTACTAGTCTTTGCTCCTGTTTGGCCATATAAAGAATTTGCAGTGACCTTGTATGCGAGCTGACGTTGATTCAAAATATTTTTCATAAAAGGGTCGGGCTCACCAGGGATAAGCTTTCGTGTATCCTTTCTGGCCTTGAGCAGTTCCTTTAAAATCGATGGCAAAATTGCCTCTGTTTGTTCAAAGCGACATACCTTACTACCTGTGTGCAGTCGCTTAGCCTTGGCCTTTGGCTTGAGTGGATTAATGGTCCACGCATAAGTTTTAAACGGAATATCCACGTACTTGTGTCCAGGCAAGTTGTCATAGATAAAATTTCCATTATCATCTTTTTCGCCAACCTCTTTGACCAACTTATTATCAAGGTCATATACTTTTTGCCAAACCTTGCTACTGAGACAAAGGTTGTCGGACTGCATTCCAGATGGGTATAGAGATGCAAAGTCTCCAACTGCAACTGAGTCGTCCAAATATATTCCTGTAAAAGGGTCTAAAACAATGGCTCCTTCATATGCATCATTGCGACTGCCTTTACGAATTACGGGCATTAAAACGCCTCGCTCTCTGCACTTTTTCCCCAAGAAACTCGTTAACTTGATGCCCTGGCCTCGAAATACAAGATAACTCATTGGAACACTGCATAACTTGGACATCTCTGCCAAACCAGTCAGCACATCCACTTTATTAAACAAGTGGTGAACTAGATTACAATCTTGAATACAATATTTTGCAACAATAGCACGAGATGCAGGACCTTCGTGGGTCAGACGAAATATATCCTTGGGTGTTACGTCATCCTTAGCTAACCCCCACTTGACTTTTTTTGCGGTTAGCCCGACCAGGTCATCTGCCGACTGAAATCCTTCAACTTCAAACCATTTTTCTTTGGTATTTATTTTTGTGATGCGGTACTTTTTTCCACCATTAAAGTATTTAGAAGAATGATTTTCCAAAATAAAATGAACCCAGCAG
>Ga0222670_1000842_pt1 | contig 11784 bp, 13 predicted proteins | sample AntAcemetagen732_FD_181148 | JGI IMG/M metagenome (GOLD analysis project Ga0222670, IMG submission 181148) | Saline water microbial communities from Ace Lake, Antarctica - #732 | ecosystem: Environmental > Aquatic > Non-marine Saline and Alkaline > Saline | place: Antarctica: Ace Lake... | reverse complement strand
GATGTTCTTGTAGTTTCAGGTCATACTAAAGGTGCTTTGACAGCTGTTAGACAAATCTCAGAGATGAAAGTTGACGTGAAAATGTTAGCAATGACTCACTGTGATGCTGCTAAATTATCTAAGCAACATGGTAAAGCTTCTGAGTACGCACTTTGTGCTTCTCAATGGCATAAATCTCTATCATACAAAGACAACTACTTTGGTGGTGGTATGAAATATGATGCAGACTTTACTAAAGCATTTGGATATGCACCGCCATATCAAGCTGCCGAATCTTCTGCTGCTTTACTAGTTTTTAAAGATGCGTTCGAAAGAGCACAATCATTTGATACTAAAAAAGTTAGAGATGCTTTAGCTGCAACTGATATGCAAACTTTTTATGGAAATATAAAATTTGCAGCAGGTGGTCAAAACGTATCTAAGCCAATGGTGCTTTTCCAAGTATCATGTAACGATGATGGTAGTGTGTGTGAAAACAAAGTAGTTGCTCCTACAAAATGGGCATCAGCTGAGTTGGTACACCCAATTCCATCTTGGTCAAAAAGATAATACCTAATATGTAAAATGCTCCCTAGCAATAGGGGGCATTTTTTTATAAGCATCTAAAGAATTTATGGATTTTTTAATTTTTCAAGCCCCAATACTAATGGTCCAAGCGTCAATGGATGGAATACTTCTTGGTATTTTGTTTGCATTAATTGCTTACGGCATGGCATTACAATGGGGAGTAATGAATATAATAAACATTGCTCAAGGAGAATTAGTAATCATGGGTGGATATATTGCTTACTTTATGTATCTGTCAGGAATTCACCCAGCCTTTGGAGTGATTGTATCACCAATTATTATGTATTGTGTAGGTTGGGGAATTTACAAGCTTGTTATTAATAAAGTTGTAGATAAAGATTTATTTACATCAATTCTTGCAACTTTTGGAATTAGTATTTTAGCTCAGCAATTAATGAATTTTGCATTTGGAGCAGACGTGGTAGTTGCTCAATCAAATTTTGGAACAACAATGTTGTTTGATAACTCAGTTACACTTCCTAATGCAAAAATATTTTCAGGAGCAGTTTGTGTAATATCTGCAATTATTCTTGTCATCTACATGAAGAAATCGAAATTAGGTAGAGCAATTAGAGCAACAGCTCAGAATGCAAGAGCAGCAAAGATTTTAGGTGTTGATACTGAGAAAGTTTATGCAGCAACCTTTGGTATTAATGCAGCTTTATGTGGAATAGCAGGAGCATGTATTGCAATCACATTTACACTTCACCCTTACACAGGATTACCTTACACAGTTAGATCTTTCATGATCGTAATTATTGCAGGACTTGGAAATTTACCAGCTGTTGCAATATCTGGCATGGGTCTTGGGGTGTTTGAGGAATGGTCAGATTACTTGCTTGGAACAGAATTTAGAATTGCGGCAGTATTTTCGTTACTAGTCATAATACTAGTTTACAGAAGATTTAAATTAGCAAGAAAAAGAGAATATTTAAAATAATGGATAAAAATACTTTTTTATATGCTGGCTTAATAATTTTTGGTTTAGCTGGAGCATTTATATTTCCAGCTTATAAACTTCAGCTATCGTTTCTTTATATATTAATTGTTTTAGCTATGACTTGGGATGTTCAAGGTGGACAGATGGGTTACAATACATTTGGGAATATACTTTTTTTTGGTATTGGAATGTATGTTGCTTCAAGCACACAGATAGCAATGTTCTTCTCACTTGCTGAATGGACAGATGCTGGTGGAGAAAAAACTTTTGTTCATACTATCCCTCAATTTTTTCAGGGTTTTGGAGTTGGTATATTATTAGCGGGAATTATTCCGACAATAATTGCAGGAGTAATTGGTTATGGAATTTTAGGTTTAAGAGGACACTACTTTGCAATTTGCACATTAGCATTAGGAATTGCGGCTGGTGAACTTGCAGGTGGAATTGAAATAATTGGTGCAGGCCAAGGAATGACTGTTCCAGTTTGGCCAAAAGGATTTGGATCTAATGCATCTTCATCTCAATTTTTATATTATCTAAGTTTTGCTCTAGCACTTGCAACATTTGTTACTTTGAAGTGGGCCTACAGCACAAGATTTGGTTTAGTTTTAAATGCAATAAGAGACAATGAAGACAAAGCTGAAGCAATGGGAATTCACACGATGAGATACAAAATTATTGGCTGGATGGTTTCTGCATTCTTTGTTGGAATAGCAGGAGGATTAATGGGTCATATCAATGGTTACATTGAACCAACTGAAATTGCGTTTGCTGGACCAACGTTTGGTGTGTTCATGGTTTTAATGGCAATCCTTGGAGGTAAAGGAACTTTATGGGGCCCACTTGTTGGTGCAACTTTATTTCATTTATTTAAAGAAGGCTTTTGGACTTATTTCTTGGGTTGGCAGTATGTTGCTCTTGGAGTTTTAATTATTGTGATCGTAGTTTATTTTCCTGAAGGCGTCATGGGATGGTTAAGAGAAAAATACCCTGAAAGATTTGGTGAAGTTGTCGATGAAGCAGACCTAAAGGCGCAGGTGGAATTAAAGTAATGGCTATATTAGATATATCAAATGTAAGTAAGTCTTTCGGCGGTGTTAAAGCTAATGTTGATATTTCAATGTCAGTTGAACAAGGTGAAATTGTTGGATTAATTGGTCCAAATGGATCTGGTAAAACTACTTTATTTAATTCAATAGTAGGAACCTATCCAATCGACAATGGTTCAATTAAATTTGACGGTACAGAAGTTTCAGAACTGCCAGTGCCGGTTGTTGCAAAGCTTGGACTTCTAAGAACTTTTCAACAAACAAGGATTTATGGTAAATTAAACTGTATTCAGAATATGTTAATCAGTAACAAACCTGAGAATGATGGAATATTATCAGTATTTCAAAAGATACCTTCTGATTTAACAGATAAGGCTGAGACGTTATTAAAATTTGTTGGCCTTCATCAAAAAAGAAAACTTAGAGCAGGAGATCTTTCTTTTGGGCAGCAAAAATTACTAGAACTTGCTATGGCACTAATGAATGAACCTAAGATGCTTTTATTAGATGAGCCAACAGCTGGAATTAATCCAACATTAATTAATGGAATTATTGATCGTTTGATCAGTGTTAATAAGGACTATGGGATTACTTTGTTAGTTATAGAGCACAACATGAAAGTAATTATGAATTTAGCACAAAGAGTTTTTTGTTTAGCGCATGGTCAAATGTTAGTAAACGGAACCCCAAATGAAATTAAAAATGATAAGCGTGTGCTAGACGCTTACTTGGGAGCACAATAATGTCAAATCAATATGATGTGTTAGGAAAAGCGCCAGGACCAGAGGATTTAAAAAAATTGTCTCCAGACAATAATCACTTAACTATAAAAAAATTATCAGCTGGTTATGGTAAAATGGAAATTCTTCATGATTTTAATTTAAATGTAAGTAAAGCTCAGTCATTATGCTTGATTGGACCAAATGGTGCAGGGAAATCTACAATACTTCATTCTATCTATGGATTTACAAATATTTTTTCAGGACAAATTGAAATTGATGGAAAAGAAATTACCAACCTAACGCCAGCTCAAAAACTTACATCATGTGGAATTGCTTATATACTTCAAGATAATTCTGTTTTTCCAGATATGACTGTTGAAGAAAATTTATTGATGGGTGGCTATTCTAAAGAAAATACTGACGAATCTTATCAAGAAGCAGAAAGAATTTTTGAAAAATATGAAAGATTAAGAAATAGAAGAAATCAACCTGCTAAAGTTTTATCAGGTGGAGAAAGAAGATTATTAGAAATTTCTAGAGCATTAGTTATGAAGCCGTCAGTATTGCTTGTTGATGAACCATCCATTGGATTAGAGCCAAGATATATTGACATGGTTTTTGAAATTTTAAGAGATCTTCAACAAACAGAAAAGAAAACAATTATTTTAGTAGAACAAAATGCCAAAAAAGGATTAGAGTTTGCAGATATTGGTTACGTTTTAGTATCAGGACAAACTGCGATTGCTGGCAAAGGGGATGATTTATTAAAAAACCCTGATGTCGGTAGATTATTCCTTGGAGGTTAATGATTAATAAAGAGTTTTTCTTTAAAGGTTTTAAATCAATCCTAGCTCCAGATAGCCCGGCTCTTGCACTTAGTTGTTGTTTTATCGCTATCGGTGCACTTCTTAAAAATTTAGGATTTAATATTCAAGAAAGTATTTTTTCAACAATGCTCACTTATGCTTTGCCTGGTTCATTGGTTATGGCAGAGTCGTTATTAGTTGGAGCATCATTATTAAATATTTTTTTAGCAGTATGGTTTGTTAATGCACGACTTTATCCAATGGCAGTTTCTTTATTCCCATTAATGATGCATAAAAGCCAACCTAAGTGGAAATATTATTTTTCATGTCATTTTATTGCTGTGTCGGCATGGTTAATAATGAAGAATAATTATAAAAGTATAGAAAAAAAACACAGAATCGATTTCTGGATTGGAATTGGTTGTGCAACCTGGACTACAGCAGTAGTAGGCACTTTTATTGGTTTTTATGCTTCAGATTATTTAGATAAAAATATGATGATGGGTTTAGCAATTTTAAACCCAATTTATTTCTTATGTATGATGGTAAGTGCAATGAAAACTATTCAAATTACAATTGCAGTAATTTTGGGCTTAGTATTAGGACCAATTTTTTATTTTTTATTGCCAGAGTGGTCAATTTTACTAGGTGGGCTTTTTGGTGGCACAATTGCTTATTTTATAGGAGAGCTAAATGTCAACTAGTGTATTTCTTGCAATCTTAGTCACATCCCTTGCAACTTTTTCATCTAGATTATTGGGTGTAATTTCATCAGAAGGAATAAAAGAAACTTCAAAGTTATTTAGATGGTTTAATTGTCTTGCTTATTCAACACTAGCAGCATTAATAGCCAGAACAATTATATTTCCAGTAGGTGTTTTGTCTGATGCTAGTTACCCAAGTAGAATTGTTGTGGTTTTATTTTGTTTATTAATATTTTTTATTTCAAAAAAAAATTTTGTTTATCCAACCGTGATTTCTGCTATTATGATGACATTACTAAGCAATTATCTCTAATGGAAAATATCTCTGGAATAACAATAACAGAACATCAAGATTCAAAAAGAATAATTGATATTAGAATTGAAGATGAAATTTTAGATAAATTAATATTTCCATTCAATAAATTTGATATTACTGCTTTAGAGTACAAACCATTTACGCGATTTACTATTGCTAAAAGTTTAGATGATTTAACTTCTAATAAATTAAGCAAACTACTTAATTCAATAGTCAGAGACAGAGACACAGGTTGTTTTATAATTGGAGCAAAAAATATAAGCCCAAAAATTAATGATACTTTTTTAGTTAAACTATCAACTGCAATTGCTTATTTAATCGGCAATCCAAACCATGATGCAATGACTGGAAAATATTACGCAAGATTTTATGTTAAACATGAAGATAAAAGTGACTCCTATTTAAGAAAAGCCTATACAAATATGGATCTTCATACAGATGGCACATACGTTAAGGAGACCACAGATTGGCTACTTATGACTAAAATTGAAGAACAAAATGTGCGGGGTGGAGAAACAGCTATGCTTCACCTTGATGATTGGGAACACTGTGAGGATTTATTCAATGACCCTATTAGCAAACAAAATTTAACTTGGGGCTCTCCTAAAAGTAAAAATATAGAATATAAAGTTGAACATCCAGTTTTCTCAATTGATAAAAAAGGTAGCCCTAAAATTTCGTATATTGACCAATTTCCCGAACCTAAAAACATGGAACAGGGTATTTTTTTACAAAAATTATCTGACGGATTGGAGGAAAGTAAAAATAAAGTGATTGCTAAACTAGGCCCCGGATCAACGATAGTGGCAAATAATCATTTTTGGTTACATGGGAGAAGACCATTTAAAGAAAATAAAGAATTAAGTAGAGAATTATTAAGAATCAGAGGTTCTTTTTTTTAGGAAAAATCAAAGATAATAACAAGATATAATAAAACCTTAGGTAGAATTGACTATTTATTTAGATTTATTATAAAAATTCTACTTTTATAAGGGTTTTTTAGTTGTAAATTTGCAACATTAAGTAAATTAATCAATTTTACATTAAAAATGATTGTTAATCCTAATGAGGAATAAATATAATTCTTCGTATTAATATTAATATTAATAAAAATAAATAAGGAAAATAAATATGAAAAATTTAATAAGTGCAATCTTATCAGTTTGTATGCTTATGACTGTAAGTTTTGCAGCAAACGCATCAGGTTTTGGTATGGGTGTTACTGTATCAATGAATACTATGGATACTGCGGGTAAAGAAGATATTGACAGTAACAAGACAATTGATTCTACGAAAACTGTTTCAGATGACTTTACAGTAGGTTCAATTTTTGGAGAGTACACTTCAACTGGAATTGCTGGTTCAATGGTAGCAATGACAATTGGTGTGGATTATATTCCTTTTGAAGCTGATATTGAAAAAAGATCAATTACTCAATCGAGTTTAAAGGCTATAGCCGATGGTGCAGCAACAACTGGTACAAACTCAGTTGAAGCTACTGTGAGTGATCATTATACTATTTACCTGCAACCTGGATTCATGGTTAGCGATAACACAATGTTATACGGTACCCTTGGATATGCTACTGCGCAAGTTCATGGTAAATCGGTTTCTATATCTAGTACTGATATTAGCCAAACTTTAGATTTAAATGGAACGGTTACTGGAGCTGGTGTAAAGCATATCAGAGATAATGGTATTTTTATAAAATTAGATTATAAAGAAACGGATTATGATAAAATTCATTTTACAACATCTAATAACACTAGAGCTACAGCTGATTTAAGTAACTCAACATATGCGCTATCAATTGGTAAGCAATTTTAGTTAATTTAAATTACATTTAAAAATTTAAAGCCCCTTAATTGGGGCTTTTTTTTTATAAAAGTAAAAATTACTGGTATATTGGTTCCTATGAATTTAGGATTTATTGGAACAGGAAAGATAGCAAGATCAGTAATAACTGGAATTTGTAATTCCGAAATATCTTACAATAAAATTTTAATTTCACCACGTAATAGAAAAGTTGCAAATAGTATTAAAAAGAAATTTAAAAAAATTATTATTGCCAAAAATAATCAAGAAATAGTAGATAATTGTAATTGGGTACTTCTATCAATTACACCTACTGTTGGACGAAAAATTATTAAAGAACTTAAATTTAAATCTAATCAAACTGTTATTAGTTTTATTTCAACAATTACTCTGACACAGTTAAAAAAAGCAATTAAAGTTAAAGCAAAAATAATAAGAGCCATACCTTTACCTCCTATTTCTCTTAAAAAAGGACCAGTGCCTATTTGTCCACCCAATAAAAAAGTAAAAGATTTTTTTAATAAAATTGGCACTACTGTTGAAATAAAAAATGAAAAATCTTCAATAAATTTTTGGTCAACCTCTGGAATGATGGCACCATTTTATGAATTATTAAGAGTGATGACTGACTGGTTGGTTAAAAGAGGAGTTAAACGAAATAATGCTCAAAAATATATAACATCTTTATTTTTAGCATTATCAGAAGACGCGGCTGTTAACTCTAAAAAAAATTTAAAATATTTAGTAAAAGAGTCTCAAACACCTAAAGGATTAAACGAACAAGGTGTTAAAGAACTTACCAAAGCAGGTTTTTATAAATCTTTAGAAAAGACACTCAACAGTATACATAAAAGATTAAATAAATAGATTTCATGGATCAAGAACAGAATATTTTACAAGTTGAAAATCTATCTAAATATTTTGGAGGGTTAGCAGCAGTTTCAGATTGTTCTTTAAAGATTAAAAAAGGATCTATTACGGGTATTATAGGACCCAACGGCTCTGGTAAAACTACCTTATTTAATTTAATTGCTGGCAATTTAAAATCTTCACAAGGAAAAGTATTATTTAATAATGAAGACGTGACAGATGTTCCTTCCTATGAATTATTTTCTAAAGGAATTTTAAGAACGTTTCAAATAGCCCATGAGTTCACTAATCTTTCTGTACTTGAAAATCTAATGATGGTTCCTGCAAATCAGTCAGGTGAAAATTTAATGACAGCCTTACTGAAACCAAGTTTAGTTAGGACTGAAGAACTTAAAGTTAAACAAAAAGCACAAGACGTAGTTGACTTTTTAAATCTAACTCATTTATCAAATGAATTAGCTGGAAATTTATCAGGTGGTCAAAAAAAGTTATTAGAACTTGGAAGAACCATGATGGTTGATGCAAAACTAGTATTGCTTGATGAAGTAGGTGCGGGGGTTAATAGAACATTACTTAAAGATTTAGGGACTGCAATTCTTAAGCTAAATATGGAAGAAGGTTATACATTCTGTATGATTGAGCACGACATGGAGTTTATAAGTAGATTATGTGACCCAGTTATTGTTATGGCAGAAGGTTCAGTTTTATTTGAAGGGACTGCTGAAGAAGCTAAGAAAGATGAAAAAGTTATAGAAAGCTATTTAGGTAGAGGATCAAAATTAAAGGATGAAAATTAATGGCTTTTTTTGAAGGTTTAAAAATGACAGGTGGTTATGGTAATGGACCTGATATCATTAATTCTTGTTCGGTTGATGTAAACAGGGGTGAAATAGTTTCAATTCTTGGACCTAATGGTGCTGGTAAATCAACAGCCATGAAAGCATTACTAGGTCTTTTAAGTTTAAAATCAGGCTCAGTTATAATTGATGGAAAAGATATTTCAAAACTTTCACCACAAGATAGGGTGAGAGAGGGTATTTCATTTGTACCACAGACAAAAAATGTATTTTCTGGAATGAGTGTTGAGGAAAATTTAGAGATGGGGGCTTATTTAAGAGATGACAATTATCAAAATATTATAGAAGAAATTTATGAACTATTTCCAATATTGAGGAAAAAAAGAAATCAATTAGTTGGAGAATTATCAGGAGGTCAAAGACAGCAAGTAGCTCTTGGAAGGGCATTAATGATAAAACCATCTGTGTTAATGTTAGATGAGCCTACTGCTGGAGTTTCTCCAATAGTAATGGATGAATTATTTGACCATATAATTAAGGTGAAAAGAACTAATGTTGCAATTTTAATGGTAGAGCAAAATGCTAAACAAGCTCTTAATATTTCTGATCGAGGATATGTGTTAGTTACAGGTGAAAATAAATATTCAGGAACAGGACAAGAATTATTAAATGACCCAAGAGTAAGAAGCTCTTTTTTAGGTGGATAGTATGGAATTTTTAAACGCAATTATATTACTATTAAATTATATTTTTATGCCAGCACTTACGTATGGCTCGCAACTAGCATTAGGTGCAATATTTGTAACTTTAATTTATGGAATTTTGAGATTTGCTAATTTTGCGACTGGAGACATGATGGCTTTTGGTACAATGGTTACAATATTGTTCACTTGGTATTTCCAATCACTTGGAATTTCTTTAGGAGTTTTACCAACAGCATTACTTGCCATCCCTTTTGCAATTGTTTTAACAATTGGGTACATGCTCTTAGTTGATAAATTTGTTTTTAGGTATTATAGAGTAAGCAAAAGCCCTCCAGTTCAGCTTGCAATGGTTAGTATTGGTGTAATGTTTGTAACACAAGCAGTAGTTAGAATAATAATTGGACCATCAGATCAAAGGTTTTTTGATGGAGAAAAATTTATTATTAAAGCAGGTGAGTTTAAAGAAATGACAGGACTTAATGAAGGTTTAGCAATTAAATCTAGCCAGGTATTAACAATATTTGTAACAATTGTATTAGTTTCTATTTTATTTTGGTTTTTAAACAAAACTAAAACAGGAAAAAGCATGCGTGCTTATTCTGATAATGAAGATTTAGCTTTATTATCTGGGATTGATCCCAAAAGAGTGGTTATGATTACCTGGATTATTGCTGGTATTTTGGCAACAATTGGTGGGGCTTTATATGGTTTAGACAAAAGTTTTAAGCCATTTACCTACTTTAATAACATGTTACCAATTTTTGCTGCAGCAATTGTTGGGGGGATTGGAAACCCGTTTGGAGCATTTTTAGGAGGGTATGTCATAGCATTTTCGGAAATATTCTTAACTTATGCTTATAAAAAATTCTTTATGTATATTTTACCAGCAAGTATGGAACCAGAAACTTTAGTTCAGCTATTATCAACAGATTATAAATTCGCTGTATCATTTTCTATACTGGTGATCGTTTTACTTTATAGACCTAACGGAATATTCAAAGGGAAGGTACTGTGAGAAAGCACTTAAATGTGATTACAGCCTACACAATAATGATGGGTTTAATTATCTTAGTTGGAATATTTCAATCATGGAATGTAGCTCTATCAATTTTTAACATGTGTTTGATTTCTGCGGTAATGACCATGGGTGCAAATATTCAATGGGGGTATGCAGGTTTAATTAATTTTGGTCTTATGGGTTACGCAGCATTAGGTGGATTAGCTGCAGTTTTGATATCTGTTGAACCCGTACAAGAAGCATGGGTTGCAGGTGGTTTTAGTATTTTAATGTCTTTGTGGTTAATAGTCGTGATGGTCTTTGCAATACGTTTTGTATTAAAAAATTTTGAAAAATCTAAAATTAGAACTTATGGTATTGCTACAATTATTATTGCTGGAATTATCATTATAAGAGTTACATCAGAGACAAGTATTGAGGCTATTGAAAATGTTAACCCTGCCACAACAGGATTTCTTGGTGGATTAGGATTGCCAATTATGTTTTCTTGGATCGTAGGTGCATTTTTTGCAGCAGGTCTAGCTTTTATAGTTGGTAAAGTTGCGTTAGGTTTGCGGGCAGATTATCTAGCTATTGCAACATTACTTATTTCAGAAATAGTTATAGCTATTATTAAACATGAAGATTGGTTAACAAGGGGAGTTAAGAATGTAATTGGACTGGATCGACCAGTACCTTATGAAATTGAACTCCAAACTAAAGAATGGTTTATAAATCTAGTTGCAAAGTTTAATTCTGGGAAGTTAGATTTAATCTCGAGTATTACAGATAAACAAGCGGCTCTTAATCAATTAGTAATTGAGGGATCATCAGTTTTTGTAAAACTTTGTTATTCAGGTTTATTTTTAATTGTTGTTATAGCTTTATTAATAGTTACTCAAAAAGCTCTTTACTCTCCATGGGGAAGAATGATGCGTGCGATAAGAGATAATGAAGAAGCTGCCAATGCAATGGGAAAAAATGTTGTCAAACAACACTTGTTAATTTTTATTTTAGGCTCAGCTGTAGTTGGAATTGCTGGTGCCATGTTAGTTACTCAAGATGGTTTATTTACACCAGGTAGTTACCAGCCTATGAGGTATACTTTCTTAATTTGGGTTATGGTAATTGTTGGAGGAAGTGGAAATAATTTTGGAGCAATTTTAGGTGGTTTTGCAGTTTGGTTTTTATGGATTGAGGCAGCACCAATTGCATTATTCTTAATTAATCTATTTACAGCAGGTTTAGCAGACACACATTCATTAAAGATTCATTTAACTGAAAGTGTTCCATACTTTAGGTATTTAATGATGGGTATGGGTCTTTTACTGATCATGAGGTATCGACCTAAAGGTATACTTCCTGAGAAAATCGAAATAAAATAAATTTATTATGAAATATATTATACTTGGGGCTGCAGTAGCATGGGCTATGTACATCGGTGATAAATATTTTTTTTAATGAATAAAAACTTATGGCTGCTAATTTTAAGTCAGA
>Ga0222670_1000839_pt1 | contig 11808 bp, 10 predicted proteins | sample AntAcemetagen732_FD_181148 | JGI IMG/M metagenome (GOLD analysis project Ga0222670, IMG submission 181148) | Saline water microbial communities from Ace Lake, Antarctica - #732 | ecosystem: Environmental > Aquatic > Non-marine Saline and Alkaline > Saline | place: Antarctica: Ace Lake... | reverse complement strand
AAATAAGTAGAAAAGGAAATAATAGAAAATAACTTGATTCAGTGTATATCCTGTATTGAGTAGTAGGATCGCAACAAAAACTGAAATCACAGCTTGCGCCAGCATGTGAAGCCAAACTGAACGTTCGTAGATCCAAAAATCTGAATGGAATAGATTCTTTATTCTATTATTGAAATGAAGTCGAAAAAGCTGCATTACTATTCTTCATTAGCTTCAAGCATTTTGAACGAAAGCATTTCCAGAGGTAAATATGGTACGCTTGCAAATTTTGTTTGCTGTAAAGCCTCTAGCAAGTTAGTTAAAAATCCTGCATTAAGTGTAGCACCTTCTTTCCCCATCAGTGATTCAACAAATTTATATTCACGTTCTGAAATTTCTTTTTTCAAACTTGTGCGCATTGTTTTACTAAAACGCATGAATAATATCAGTCGCACTTTTCGAATAACAAGTAATAGAAAAGTAGATGCATTAAATGAACCTTCTTTTAATGCAGTAATTGCACCGAGCAATGTATCAGTATCTCCTGTTGTCGCTGATTGTACAAACTGCTCAACCAACTCATCTTGCGGTACACCCAGTACTGGTTCAACAACATCTCGAGATATTTTTTTATCAGTAACTGACGATAGAACTTTTTGCAAAACACCTTGTGCGTCACGGAATGATCCGTCAGCAAGTAGACTGATAATTTCAGCCGCATCTTCAGCTAACTCTCGATCTTCTTTTTTAGCCACACCTTTAAGCATTTCAACAAGTATCTCTTGTCCTGGAGTATTGAACTGGAACACCTGACATCGCGACACAATCGTATCTAACACCTTATGTAGTTCAGTAGTCGCTAATATAAAGATAACGTGCTGTGGCGGCTCTTCTAATGTCTTGAGTAACGCGTTAAAGGCATCTTTGGTTAACATGTGCACCTCATCTATGATGTAAACCTTGTATGGAGATTCTAGAGGTCTCGTTGCAACTGCATCACGCAATGCACGAATATCATCAATACCACGATTAGACGCGGCATCAATTTCATAAATATCATTTTTAGTACAGCCAAGTTCACCAGCAAAGATTCGAGCGATCGAAGTCTTTCCAGTCCCGCGAGTTCCTGCAAACAAATAGGCGTGCGCGACAGAATCAGTTTTCAACGCTCCTTGTAGCGAAGTAATAACATGGTCCTGCCCTAAAACTTCATCAAATTTTTCAGGCCTGTATTTTCTATATAGTGCTGTGTATTCCATATAGACACCAGTATATCAGAGATAAGTATTAGCTCAAACGAGAGAGAAAATCTTTCGTTATTTTCTCTATCTCTTCATACGTCTTTTGTAACATCAACTCATTACGCAGCTCTTTAGCGCCCACAAAGCCATTACAATACGCCTTATAATGTTTTTTCATAATATTAAAATTCTTGTGTTCACCCAACAGTTCTACATATAGTTTTGTATGCTCTAACATTACAGTTAACTTCTCTTCTATACTTATCTCACCTTTTTCACTATCAAATAACCAAGGATTTCCAAAGATTGCACGCCCTAACATAACACCATCACAACCTGTTTCATCAACCTTGTTTTGAGCATCAATTAAATCAGTCGCATCACCATTTCCAAAAATTAATGTTTCTGGAGAAATTTGGTCACGTAGCTCTACGATGCGTGGCATCAGATCCCATTTAGCTGGAACCTTTGACATGTCTTTTCGTGTTCGCATATGAACAGTTAAAACTGGAATTCCTGTCTCAAGTAACGCAGGAACCCATGTATCGATTTCATTAGTATTAAACCCGATACGAGTCTTTACCGATACAGGCATATCACCTGCTGCATCTTGAGCTGCTCGAATCACTGCTTGAGCTTGCTCAGGTTCTTGAATCAAGCCACAACCTGCACCTTGCTTTACAATTGTTCGCTCAGGACACCCCATATTGATATCTACACCATCAAATCCCATTTTTTTACATAATAATACAGCATCATGCATAGCTTGAGGTTCATGACTAAACAGCTGCGCAACGATTGGTCGCTCGTTCTCCTTATATCGCAAATCAATCGCAAGTCGTTCTTGAGCATCTGGATGATTCAAACCATCTGCTGAAACAAATTCAGTCCAAAAAACATCCGGTCCACCACCTTGCTCTCCATGACGAGAATATTTTGCAATGATCTGACGAAAAACGACGTCAGTAACATCAGCCATAGGTGCCAAACTAAAGACGGGTAATTTTAAGTTTTTCCAAAATCCGAATACAATATTCATGAACATCAAATGTTACTTATTTGAAGCGAAACAGCAACTTTCCATCGAATCGCAAATCAATATACTGTAATAAATCTGCTTGCGTATCAAATTTATCTTTAAAGGTTGTATGTCGTAATAAGAGATTCAAATTCTCTTCTAATATATCGATTGTCATAGTTCGTGTTACAAGTAACTCGGTGTCCTTTAATAAAACCCCTTGCAACTTCTGAAGCGTAAAAACAATGTCCATCTCTTCTCCAAATGTAATAGTTTCGATAGTACTGTTATTGCTTTCGAGCATGTTGTAAATCGCTAACACTTGATCAAGAATATCTGGATCAATCTTCTTTTCTCCCAACACTGCATCCAGAGAACTCGCCGGTGTGACAAACATTGGATACACCCCTGGCGAAAAATATGGAGCTTTTGAAAAAATATGACCTTGCTCATCCATAAACCAACACGAGCGCGTCAATGCTGTTTCGTCAATATTGCACCATAAAAATGCTGGGTCCCACTCATCAATCGTAATAACTAATTGATCAAAGTTTTTGGTTGATAAATTAATATCTTTAATACGGTCAAAATTTGTATGTAAATTATTTTTGATTTTTTTATTAGGTAACGTAATCCATGAATCAAGAGGTACGAGCCAAAATTTCTTTTGCGCAAGAATATCCTGAACTTTTACACCAACGTCATGAGGATGTAGTACGTGCGTACCTTTAACTGTTATGTGCGAAATTTGGAAAAATGGTTTATAGAGAAGTAATACAAACAAAGCAACAAGTAGAGCTATCAAAAAAAACCACACACCAATCCATGTACCTATGCTGTATTCTGTATTATTTTTTTGTTTTCCACGAAGAGCGCTTCGTGAAACTTTTGATTGCACCATGTGGTACTAGTATACTATGAAATTCGCTCAGCTCCACCCATGTATGGACGCAATGCTTCTGGAATTAAAATAGTCCCATCTTCTTGTTGGAAATTTTCTACTATTGAAATAAGAATACGGGGTGTTGCAATAGCAGTATTATTTAGTGAGTGAGCAAATCGCATTTTACCTTGCTCATCTTTATATCGGATATTAAAACGTCGTGTTTGAAAATCATGAAAATATGAAGACGAATGAGACTCTCGATACTTTTCTGCTGTTGGTACCCACACCTCGATATCGTACTTCTTTACTTGCCCGAGACCAAGGTCGCCTCCACAGTTCAAAACAACTTGATGTGGCAAACCAAGAGACTGTACAAACTCTTCTGAGTTTTTTGTAATTTCTTCATGCCATTTTACTGACTCTTCATGAGATGCCTCACATAAAATAACTTGCTCTAATTTATAAAATTCATGCATACGATACAACCCTTTCGTATCAGCACCGTAGCTTCCAGCTTCACGCCTGAAACAAGGAGAGAATCCAATATATTTTTTAGGCAACTCACCTTTATCCATAACCTCATCTGAATGAAACCCCATAACAGGAACTTCTGAGGTCCCGACAAGGTAGTCATCATCTTGAGTCTTAAATATATCTTCAGCTTCGTTCGGTAAATGCCCTGTTCCGTAAAAATGTTGCGGTCGAACGATTGTCGGTACTATCATTGGTATAAATGATCGCTTACCAAAAAATTCACGTGCATAGTTCCATAATGCCCACGACAAATCTGCACCAGCACCTTTCAAAAAATATCCACGGAATCCATGCACTTTTGTTCCTCGTTCAAAGTCAACCATATCTAAACCAGTCATTAATTCAATGTGATCTTTTGGAGTAAAGTCAAACTGAGTTTTTTTACCCCACTCTTTTATAGAAACATTATCCTCATCGCTCTTTCCTTCTGGAACTGAGAGATCGGGAATATTAGGAACCTGCAGCATTAACGTCTTCCAGTCTTGCATGATCTTTTTCAGGTCTTCTTCGTGTTTTTGCAGATCTCCTTTAAGTCCACGCATCTCAGTTATTAACTGCTCACGAATTTGGGGTGTTTCTGCTGTAGCAACATTTTTTGAAACAGCATTTTGCTCAGTCCTTAATGTTTCAACAGTGTGTTGTTTTTGGCGACGCTCAGTATCTAGGCGCATTAATTCATCTAAATCAACTGGAATATTTTTTTTCCTCGCTGCCTCTTTGACGATCTCTAAATTGTCTCGAATAAAATTAATATCTAACATATATGCTCTGTATCATAACAGAAATGCTTTGCTTGTAAATGATTTTACCTTTTCTTTAACTCATTATTGATAACCTATATATATGAGCGAAAAAAGTACACCAACATCTATTCCGATAATCCTGCAAGAAATACCTGATAAGCCTAAAAAACTTTACGTTCGAGGTACTTTACCTGATTTTGATATATATACATATCTTACTGTCGTTGGTTCTCGCAAATACACCACTTACGGTAAAGACGTATGTGAAAGCTTGATTAAGGGATTACGCGGCTACCCTATTGCTATCATCTCTGGCCTTGCACTTGGCATGGATACAATCGCTCATCGTACTGCTCTCGACAATGGATTAAAGACAGTTGCATTTCCAGGATCGGGATTAGCTGACAATGTTCTCTACCCTGCGAGCAACATATCGCTTGCAAGAGAAATTCTAAATTCAAGCGGCGCTCTTGTTTCGGAGCTTGAACCTGACACACCTTCTGCAAATTGGACGTTTCCCAGACGTAATAGATTAATGGCTGGTATATCAAAAGCAACGCTTGTCATCGAGGCGAGCAATAAATCTGGAACACGCATAACAGCAAGACTTGCGACTGAATACAACCGAGATGTTTTAGCGGTACCTGGATCTATTTTCTCTGACAGTTCTACTGGTACCAACCAACTAATTCGTGAAGGTGCGACTCCAATTACAAGTGTTACTGAATTATTAGAAGCACTTGGCTTTGAAGAGTCTAGGACAGCACCTCTGGATACCATGAAACATTGTAGTGACGAAGAAAAATCTGTCTTACAATTATTAGCATCACCTATGCCACGTGGAGAGCTGATGCGACAACTTAATATAAATACGAGCGCGGCAAGCGCGCTACTATCAATGATGGAAATTAATGGACTCATAACTGAATCAATGGGAGAAATTCGTCGTATATAGAAACAAACAATTTGCAAAAAAAATAAAAGGATGTTACTAATTACGTCTATATGAAGACATTAGTAATCGTTGAGTCACCTGCGAAGGCAAAAACAATTGAAAAGTATCTTGGAAAAGATTATGTAGTTCGCGCATCAGTCGGACACATTCGTGACCTTCCTAAATCAAATGATAAAGCTTTAGATATCGAAGCTGGTTTTGTGCCACACTATGAAGTCTCTCCTGCAAAGAAAAAAGTTGTTGCAGAGCTTGTGAGCATGGTAAAAAAAACATCAGAAGTTATTCTTGCGCCCGATCTCGACCGTGAAGGAGAAGCCATAGCTTGGCACCTCCAAGAAACATTAGGTTTAAAAAATCCAAAACGAATTGTCTTTAACGAAATTACAAAAGAAGCAATCCAGGAAGCCATGAAGACTCCTCGGACTGTAGATATGAAATTAAAAGAGGCTCAGGAGGCGCGTCGTGTTCTTGATCGCTTGTTTGGATATGATTTATCAGGATTGATATGGAAAAAGGTTCGCTACGGACTATCTGCTGGACGCGTTCAATCGCCTGCACTGCGTATTATTATGGAACGTGAACGAGAAATTCGTGCATTCATTCCAGAAGACTACTGGGTGCTCACTGGGAACTATTCAAAAGACAGAAATCAGTTCTTACTAAAATGTGACAAAGATCAAACTGAAAAATCAGAAGTTGATCGAATAGAAAAAGAAGCCAATGCTGGAAAATGGTCAATTATTGCCGTAAAAGAAACTAAAGGTCAGCGGAAGCCAAATGCACCATTTACTACATCAACATTACAACAATCTGCATCAACACGACTAGGCTTTGCGCCAAGTCGAACAATGCGTGCCGCACAAAAACTTTATGAAAAAGGATACATCACGTATATGCGTACCGACAGTCGCAATTTGTCTAAACAAGCAATGGGACAAATCTTATCGCTTATTGAAAAAGATTTCGGTAAAAATTATGCGGAAGCACGTGTGTATGGAAAACAAAGTAAAAATGCACAAGAGGCTCATGAGGCTATTCGTCCAACTGATGTATCTAAAAAGACTCAAGGCACAACTGCTGAAGAGCAAGAATTGTACCAATTGATTTGGGAACGAACTGTATCAAGTCAGATGGTTGGAGCAGATGTTTTGAAAACAAAAATTTCAGCGAATATCCCAGGTGAGACTATTCCTAATTTCTCTATTAATGGACAGCAAGTTATATTCCCTGGATGGTTGGCGGTTGATACTCGGTCTCGATCAGAAGACGTTGAGTTACCGAAACTAGAAAAAGGTGACGCTATTAATCTTGAAGAACTCGTAATTGAAGCAAAGCAAACAACACCACCAAACAGATACAGTGAAGCTGGACTGATTAAAGAATTAGAAAAACGAGGAATCGGACGTCCATCAACATATGCCAGTACAATTAAAACAATTGTTGACCGTGGATACGTAGAAAAAGAAGGACGAACATTATTCCCGACGGATACTGGAGATGTAGTAAGTTCATTTGTCGAAGAACACTTTGGCTCGTATATTAGTGATGACTTTACAGCTGATATGGAATCAAAACTAGATGGTATTGCCGCAGGTGAAAAGAAGTACGTACCAACATTATCTGAATTCTACACGCCATTTCATAAACAAGTCGAATCGAAAGAAGACATTCCAAAATTAACCAACCTTGGTGAAGCTGATGCAAAATTCAAATGTCCGACATGTAAATCATCAATGGTTATTAAATTGGGGCGTGGTGGAAAATTCTTGTCATGTTCAAAATTCCCAGATTGTGACGGCGCATTAACAATTGATGGTAAAGAAGCAAAATCTACTGAACCAATCGGTGTACATCCAGAAGAAGACAAGCCAATCTATGTAATGAACGGACGATTCGGACCATATGTTCAGCTTGGTGAATCACCAGCCATTCCAAAGAAGACTAAATTTGAAAAAGGTCACAAAAAAACTGACGAAGAAAAAGCATTAGTTAAAAAAGAAAACGAAGCGGTTAAAATTGCTAAAGCTCTTCCGAAACCAAAGATGGCCAGCATTCCTCCACAAATTAATCCAGATGAAATTACATTAGACGAAGCGGTTCATTTATTAATTCTTCCGCGAACACTAGGAGAACATCCAGACGATGGCGAACCTGTAATCACCAACATCGGACGATTTGGACCATACGTTGGGCACAATCGAGACTTTCGTTCAATTAAAAAAGCACAACCATACACACCCTATGATATAACATTTGAACAAGCGATCGCATTATTGAACGAACCAAAATCACTACCAAAAGGTGTCGAATTATTCAAAGAGCTTGGAAAACATCCAAAGACAGGGAAAGATCTGCGATTACTAAAATCAAAATCAGGATACTATATTCAAAAAGGATTAAAGAGATTATGGTTAGATGATAAGCAAAATCCAGAGAAGTTTACACTCGAAGATGCAGTAAAGCTTTGGTCAATGTAAAATAAAAATACCCACATTTGTGGGTATTTTATGTTTACTACTCATCTTCGATATCGCGAAAGATGGAATCTCCAGCATCAAAATTTATTACTTTTGACTTAAAATTAATACTGCGACTATACTCTCTTTTTCTATTTGGACTAAGGCTCTGCCAGTCTGTACGCTTGATAATCAAGCGAGTAATGGCTTCTTTGTATTCAAAGTATTGATATACTTTGAAACAACACTCTAATGTTAACGCCTTATCTCTGTCACAGCTGATTAACCAGTCCAACCAGCTCTGTTTAGGTTTTTTCATTAATCTATTATTTTTACAATATAGATACTAAGTAAATCATAGAGTCCAGAATGCAGGATATATTTATCCTCTGAAATAGTTGGTCCGTATACCCTGTCAATAATCATGAGCTTCATACTATTATCAAGGTCAGGCTCAAGCGGCTTCAATGAGTCGAGCACTTGCTTTTCACAACATTTTGAATGGTCGCACTTGCTGTCACTCAATTCCTGCTTTTCATACAAGCAATTAACAAGCTGATCAGATAAATAATCAATCTTGTCATAAAAACTACATGCGGTAACAATTGAGAGAAACGAGATAATCCCCAAAACAAGGATGAGTATATTCTTTATCATAACTATATTTTTAAGGTTCAATTACAAAAAGCACAATATAATAAATATTGTGCTTTGTCAAAGTATGTATTTACTGTTTATTCTCCGTAAAATAGTCGCATCCGCTTTTCTACTACTGCCTGCACCGCATCACGAACTCCTTTCATGTATCGATATGGAGTAGTACTGTCACTTTCTGACAATGCTTTTTCGAGTGCTCTGCGATATGCAACACGTAGTTCTGTTGAAATATGTACCACTGAAATCCCAGCTTTAATTACTGCTGTAAAATCCTCGTCTGCTGAGCCTGAGCCTCCGTGTAATACAAGCGGGACACCTCCTTTTTTACGCACCTCAGACACACGTTCTGGATCAAGGCGTGGATTCCCTGTTTTAATAACCCCATGTACGTTTCCTACAGCCGGAGCTAGTAAGTCTACACCTGACTCATGTACAAACGTATCAGCTTCTGCTGGGTCGGTCATAGGTGCATCTTGCACTTCCTCTGGCAGTGACTCTTTTACACTTGAACCAACACCGATATATCCTAGCTCGGCCTCAATTAATGTATCCGCATCTGATTCATTTCGATACATTACAACATCACGTGTCATTTGAACGTTCTCTTCGAATGTCTTATCTGCTGCATCGATAATAACCATGTCATACCCTAACTCCACTGCCTCTTTAGCTCGAACAATGTCATGTATATGATCGGCATTACTAAACACCGGATAATCATATTGCTCACGTAAACTTCGAATAACTTCTACAAATTGCTTAGGACCAAAGAAATCTCCCTCACCTTCTGATGTTCCAATAATTACAGGAACTTTCTCACCTGCATGATCTGAAAATCTTTGCGCAGCATTAAACACCCCCCATAGCATATCTATAGTTGTAATATTAAAATGTCCAATGGCTTTACCTTTTGATTCGTAATCTAAAATATATTCACGTAGTTTTATCATACTACTAATTATAACATGTTATAATCTTGAGCATATGTCATTATTTATTGAACTTAGTATTTTGATCGTCATTGCAACACTCGTTGCAGTAGTTATGCGATCCTTGAAACAACCATTATTAATTGGTCACATTATTACAGGAATCATCGTAGGACCAATCGTCCTATCTTTTATTACTTCAACAGAAACACTTCACTTGTTTAGTGAAATCGGTGTTGCAATTTTATTGTTTATTGTCGGGTTACACCTGCACCCCAACACCATGAAGAAATTTGGGAAGGTCTCACTCATTACGGGTGTTGGACAAGTCCTATTCACATCGCTCGCTGGTTTTTTTGTGTGTCTTGCACTAGGCTTCACAACCCTTGTTTCAATTTACGTCGGTATAGCTTTAGCATTCAGTTCTACTATTATCATTATGAAACTCGTAGCTGATAAAGGAGACATTGAAAGTCTATATGGGAAAATTTCCATTGGGTTCCTCTTAGTACAAGATATTATCGCCATTCTCTTACTGTTTTTTATCCCTATTATTGCTGAGGGTAATTTTACTATTACTACTGTCGGAATACTGTTAATAAAAATGATTGCTACGTTTGGTATTCTTTATTTTTTTTCACGCAGATGGCTACCAAAGATTTCAGACTTTATGAGTCACTCAACAGAGCTACTATTCCTATTTACAATTGCATGGGGGCTAGGTGTGGCAGCTATTTTCAAAGTACTTGGATTTAGTATTGAAAGCGGTGCACTAATTGCAGGTATTACACTTGCTAGTTTACCGGCTCGCGAAGAAATAGCTGCGCGATTAACACCTTTGCGTGATTTTTTCATTGTAATGTTCTTTATTCTTTTGGGAGCACAAATGGAGATTACTAGTATCGCAGTTCTCATTGTACCTGCGATCATCTTGTCATTACTTATCCTTATTGGGAACCCTCTTATTCTAATGAGCATCATGGGAGTACTTGGCTATAAGAAGAAAACTAGCCTTCAGACCGGATTTACAGTAGCGCAAATTAGTGAATTCTCTCTTATTTTAATTGCACTCGGGTTCAAGCTAGGTCATGTTGACCAGACAATTGTATCATTGGTTACACTCGTTGGGCTTATTACTATATTTGGGTCAACCTATCTTATTCTTTACTCAGATAAAATATATAAATTTCTTGAAAAATTCCTGAGTTTTTTTGAACAAAAGAAAACGAGTGAGCCAACATTTACTGAAAAAACATACGATGTCATTTTATTTGGATGTAATCGTATTGGACATAATTTCGTAGAAGAATTACGCAAATCACCTTCTTCATTTCTTGTTATTGAGCACGATCCTAGTATTGTAAAAAAACTTACCGAACAAAACACTCAAGTCCAATTTGGTGATGCAAGCGACGTCATGATGCTAGAGTCACTACCATGGGTAAAAAGCGAGGTAGTTATCTCGACGATACCGAGACAAGAGATAAATACTCTTATTCACCAAAAAGCACGCGAAGCAAACCCGGATGTAATATTCATCACTGTTGCAAACCGTATTCAAGACGCAATGGAACACTACGAACATGGTGCTGATTACGTTGTCTTACCGCACTTTCTAGGTGCGCACCATGCAGCTGAAGTTGTAATGGATCTTAAAAATAATAAAGGTGCCTATACAAAACTTCGCAATAAGCACATCGATAATCTCAAACTACATCTTGAAGCTGGACACGAACATCCTTAAGCTTTAATTAAATAGTGTGATAAAATAATGACATGTTAAAACAATCACGACTTGATGCACTTGCTGATGGAATATTTGCTATTGTTATGACCTTGCTGGTTATTGAGCTTCGTATTCCTGAAATTTATCAGTATGCAACTGAAACTGAGCTTATTGGTTTTTTAATTGAAAAGCTGCCGCTGTTTATCAGCTACATGCTTTCATTTACACTTTTGTTTGTATACTGGCGAGCTCATCATTATATTGCGTCAGTATTAGCACGAAATATCGATCAAAGACTTGCTGCAATTAATGCATTCTTTTTAATGCTTATTGCACTTGTTCCTTTTTCTACACATCTTATAGGTGCATTCAGTTACTCTCAAATTGCTATTATATTTTACGGGGGAAATATGATACTAATCTCAATAACCCTTCTGTGGATGCGCCTTTATATTCGAGACTCTCGCACTATAGATAACATTGAAGTAGATCATGCTAGCGAAGTACGCGGAATGATGCGTATTATTATGCCAGCAGTCATGGCAACTGCTGCAATTGGATTATCATTTATAAATACTAACTGGTCACTTCTTCTTTTCTTGATTGCAATATTCTTTAACCTTTCTGACTCTTCACGTCTTGTATATAAAGTATTTAAACGTCTTAATAAATTCCTAGCTATAG
>Ga0222670_1000838_pt1 | contig 11812 bp, 10 predicted proteins | sample AntAcemetagen732_FD_181148 | JGI IMG/M metagenome (GOLD analysis project Ga0222670, IMG submission 181148) | Saline water microbial communities from Ace Lake, Antarctica - #732 | ecosystem: Environmental > Aquatic > Non-marine Saline and Alkaline > Saline | place: Antarctica: Ace Lake... | reverse complement strand
TTTAAAAATTGCAAAAATTAAATTTGGTATAAATTCTGATATTATCAGATTGACAAACTCATATGGATATCCAACTTTATTATCAAATGACTGTTGGTGGCTTGTTGTGAATGATTTATGTAAAAGTTTTGTTAAATATAAGAAAATTATATTAAGCTCAGATGGTAAATCATTCAGAAATTTTATACATTTAGATGATGTTACTAAATTTATAAAAATATTATTAAATAAAAAAAAACTATCATCTGAGATCTATAATTTATCATCAAGTGAGACAATCCAAATAAAAAAGATTGCAAAAAAAATCTATAATAATTCAAGTGATAAAAAAAAAATAAAACTATTTATAAATAAAAATAAAATTATGAAATTTAAAGATTTAAAATTTGAAAATCCTCCTTTTAAAATTTCTAAAAAAAAACTAAATACTCTAGGTTTTAGACCTAATATCACTCTTGATAAGGGCATTGAAAAATTGATTAAAGAGCTCGAAAAAAGTAAAAGATAGGGGCTTATCAATTGATTAAATTAATAATAAAAAATGTAAGTAAAAAAATAAAAATATACTCGATTATTGCAGTATTATTTATGTTTATTTCAGGCATGCTTGATATCATAAGTATTGGAATTGTAATTCCTATTATTACATTATTCATTGATCCAAGTGTTTTTTCTAGCAATAAGATTATTGCCACAATCACAGATCTACTCTTAATTGATTCAAATGAAATAGATGCCTTAAAATTAATAACATATTTTATAATAATCGTAATATTATCTTCACTATTTAAGATTGTTACACTTAACTTTAGCCTCAGGTTATCTAGAAAAATTGGTGCGGAAATTTCGTCAAAAATTTTTAAAAATATTCTTATGAGGCCCTATAAAGAAAATTTATATAGTAAATCAAATGAAATAGTTTCATCACTTACTCAACGAGCTGACAGTTTGACTGGTTTAGTATACCAATTTTTTTCATTTATGTCTGTTTGTCTTTCCTTATTTATAATGTTAATTTTTTCATTATTCATAAATGCCAAATACACAATAGTTTTAACCTTTTTAGTTTTATTAATTTATATAATTATTGGTACTTTTTCCAAAAGGGTTTTGAAGAGTAAATCTAAGATTTTGTATCTAGCTGTTAATGAGAGGACTAAAACAATGCAAAGTGCTCTAAATAACTTAAGAGAAATTATACTTAATTTTTCTCAAGATGAATTGAGCAAAATTTTTTCAAAATCAGAGACATCATATAGAAAAACAGAAGCACATGTGGCTTTTCTCTCTATATTTCCAAGGTATTTATTGGAAGGATTGGCAATAATAGCTCTAAGTATTTTTGCATTAATATTATACAAACTTCAAAATAATAGCTCAGAGATATTAATAATTTTAGGAACAATAGTTTTTGCAACGTCTAAATTACTGCCTATTTTTTCACAAATATATAATTCATGGTCAAGCTTTTATGGTTATCATAAAACTTTGTTAGATGTGACGGATCTAATTAATATAAAACATGAAAATAAATTTGTTAGAGAGATTGAAAATTCAAAAAGATTTAATTTTAATAAATATATTGAATTTAAAGATGTTTACTACCAATATCCTTATTCAAAAAACCAAATTTTAAAAAAATTAAATTTCAAGATTAAATTGGGAGAAAAAGTTGCAATTATAGGAAAAACCGGCAGTGGAAAAAGTACTATCATCAGTTTATTATGTGGTTTATTAGATGATTATAAAGGTAGCATCCATGTAGATAATTTAGATATTAAAAAAATCAATTTCCAGGAATGGATAAAGAATATCTCACATGTTCCACAAGAAATATTTTTATCAAATGATACTATTTACGATAATATTAAATTTTTAAATGAAGAAAACAAAGAAATAAATAAAAAAGAGATACTTAGAGCAGCTGATTTGGCTACTGTGACAGAATTTGCTGACCAAAAAGAAAATAAGATTAATACAGTAGTTGGTGATAATGGAAAAAATCTTTCAGGAGGTCAAAAGCAAAGAGTTGGATTAGCAAGAGGTTTTCTAAAAAAGACGAAAATTTTAATTTTAGATGAAGCAACTAATCAATTAGACAAAAAAACTGAAGAAAAAATATATAATAATATAGAAAAAAATTTTCCTAACATTACTTTAATTGTTATAACTCACAATCATAATTTACTAGATTTTTTTGATAAGGTCATAAATTTAGATGAAGACGTGTCAACTATCACTAATACTTAAGTCAAATGGTAGAGATATCCTATCTTCAGTAGTTGCCTGATTTTCAACGGAATGCTTTATATAAGAATTAAATACTATTAAATTATTATTTATTGGCTCAATAATAATTTCATTATTTTTATGTATTATTTTTTGATCAGTATTTTTATTTATCAAATTAATATTTTTTTGAGGATTAGAAAGCATTAATTGTCCAACTTGTTTATATTGATTGGGAACTTTTAAATAAAGAATTCCTGAAAAAACTCCCTCAGGATGATTATGTTTAGCTAACTTTATACCTTTTGAACTTATAACAAACCACATTTTATTAATATATATTTTTTTTTTTAATTCACCAAAAAAAGCTTTAGGAATATTATCGTTTATATATTTTTCAAGAAATATCTTTAAATTTTTAAATTGATCAAGAAGATGTAAATTATGTTCTGACTGGTAATATTTGTAAATATTAATCTGCTTTTTATCACTATATCTATTTGTGGGAAATTGCTTTTGATATTTAAATATTTCATCTAGTATATTTATATTTTTATTGATCTTTGTGATATAAATTGAAGGAGGATAATAACTAAAACTTTTATCTTTTATGCTAATATTAGTTGTTTGAGAAAAAAATTTAAAATAATAGTCAGATGGATCTTTATTTTCATATTTGTAAAAAAAGATATTTCCAATCATGAAATTTATTAATGGATTGTTTAAATTATTTTTATTTAATTTTATTAAACTTTTTAAAGAAAGATTAAGAAAATTATTATCTTCTAATTCTTGAGCCAACTTAATACCATTTGATAATTTTTTGGGAAAATAAAAGTAATAGCTTAAGATATTTAATGGCAATTTAAGAATAGATAAAATTTTCTTTATACAATTAATAATAAATCTAAAAAAAATATGCATAATGATGTTATCTATATTAATTCTTATTAAGGTAATATAAAGACTATTTATGAATTTTGATGTTCCCATATTATTTATTACATATAAGCGATTTAGAACAGCGATTAGGGTTTTTAACCAAATAAAAATCATTAAACCAAGCAAGTTATATTTTGTAAGCAACCAAGCAAAGACAAAGCAAGATATTAAACATGTTAAAAAAGTTAGAAATTTATTAAAAAAAATAGATTGGGATTGTAAAGTTATGTTATTATATCAAAAAGAACATTTGCCAGTTTCCAAATCAATACCAAGCGCAATTGATTTTCTTTTTAAGCACGAAAAACACGGCATAATATTAGAAGACGATTGCTTGCCATCTAAAGATTTTTTTTTATTTTGTAAAAAAATGCTGAAAAAATATAAAAATAATAAAAAGATAAATGCAATTTGTGGTAGTAGATTATGTGAAAATGATGATGAGGCTTACCTTTCTAAATATAATCATGTATGGGGTTGGGCAACATGGAAAAGGTCATGGAAATTTTTTGATCCTGAAATAAAATTTTGGCCCAAATTTAAAAAATCTAGAAAATGGGATCTAATACATTCAAATAAAATAGAAAAATCATATTGGAACAATATTTTTAACAAAACATATAAGAAAAAATTAAATACTTGGGATTATGCTTGGACTGCTTGTGCTTGGTATAAAAATCAACTGTCTATTATACCACCAAGATCTTTAATTCAAAATATTGGCAATGGGCCTGATGCAACTTGGACAGTAAGCAAAAAAAAAAAAATTCTTAAAAAAGAAATACATATTAATAAAGATATTGTTTATGCTCAAATTAAACGAAACAAGATATTAGATAAGGAAGTTTTTTTAAATCATTTTAATGGAAAATATTATGGATATAACGATAGATTAATTTATATATTAAAAACATTAATTAAAGATCCTTTAACATTCTACTATAAGTGTAAAAGAATTTTTTTAAGTTTTACAAAATGATAAAAAATATTATAAAATACATATATTATTTCTTTTACCAGTTTTTTTTTTCTAATTTTCTAATACTAGATACTATTATTTTTAAAAAGAAAATAATTTTTGATAAGAAAAATAAATTTTTTTTTTCACAATTAGTTAATAATAAAAACGATCTAAATACGCTTAGACAAATATATATTAAAGAAGAGTACAACATTAGAAATTTTAGCGCATTTAAAACTGTACAAAAATTTTATGATAGTATAATTGATGCAAACAAAACTCCTTTAATTATTGATTGTGGTTCAAATATTGGCGCAAGTTTAAATTATTTTTATTTAATGTATAAAAAATCGAAATTAGTTGGCATTGAGGGTGATATAGACAATTATAATATTAGTAACAAAAATATTATTTCCAAGAAAATTAAAATTTACAACAAAGTTGTTAGCTCTGATAATTGTAATTATCAAATAAAAGATGAATCAATTAAAGATGGAAGATCAAAATCTTTTATAAAAAGTGATAATGGTATAATGAAATCAATATTACTTGATGATATAATAAAAGAATACCCAAAAGAAAATTACATCCCTTTTTTAATTAAGATAGATTTAGAGGGTGCAGAAAAAGAATTATTTAACAAAAATATTGAATGGTTCAGACTTTTTCCTATTATAATGATTGAAATTCACGATTGGTTAGAACCATCTAAAAATGTTTCCTCAGGATTTTTAAAAGAAATTAATTTATTAAACAATAAAGATTTACTAATTAATAATGAAAATTTAATTGTAATAAACTATAATGCTTTGAAATAATGAAAATATTAATAACTGGTGGTTTGGGCTACATCGGGTCTCATTTAGCGGTCAAATTATTACAAAAAAAATATGACATAACAATAATAGATAACTTAGAAAATTCAAAAATAGATATAATTAAAAAAATTAAAAAAATTACAGGAAAGAAAGTTAAATTTCATAAAATAGATTTATTAGATAAAAAAAAATTATTTTTATTATTTAAAAAAAATAATTTTGACACAGTTTTTCATCTAGCAGGACTCAAATCAGTTAAAGAAAGCGAAATTAATCCAGAAAAATACTTACAGGGAAATATTGTCACAAGTATAAATTTATTAGATGTTATGATAAAATTTAACGTAAGAGAAATAGTGTATAGCTCAAGTGCTACTGTATATGGAGAGCAAAAAAAAAACGTATACCATGAGAGAATGAAAACAAATCCAACAAACTTTTATGGATTTACTAAAAAAGCAATTGAAGATCTTTTAATTGAATTAAATACAAAAAAAATGATTAAATATGTGATACTAAGATATTTTAATCCTGCGGGTTGTCATAAATCGGGTTTATTAGGAGATGAACCTAATGGAACAGCTAACAACTTATTTCCATTTATTTTACAATTGATCAAAGGGAAGCATAAAAAGCTAAAGATATACGGAAGTAATTTTAAGACTAAAGATGGAACTGGAGCAAGAGATTATATTCATATTGATGATTTAGTAGATGCGCACGTAAAGTCACTGAAAATAATAAAGAAAAAAAAATCAGAAATTCTTAATATTGGAACGGGTAAAACTTATACTGTATTAGAAATTGTTAAAACATTTCAAAATTATTTGAATTACAATATAAAATATGAATATTTTAAAAAAAGAAAAGGTGACCTTGCAATTTATTTTAATAACATAAAAAAATCTAAAAAAATTTTAAACTGGGAAGCAAAAAAAAATTTAAAAGATATGTGTTCTTCAATTTATAGATATGGCAACAAATAAAATAGATTCAAAATTAGACACTGTTGTAATACTGGCTGGAGGTCTTGGAACTAGACTTGCAGAGGAAACAAAAAAAAAACCTAAGCCAATGGTTGAGATTGGTAGGAGGCCCATATTATGGCATATAATTAAACATTATGAACATTATGGATTTAAGAATATTATAATTTGTGCTGGGTATAAAGGAGAAATGATAAAAAAATTTTTTAAAAAAAATATTTTTAAAGATATAAAAATAAATGTTATAGACACAGGCTTAAATAGTCTTACGGCAAGGAGATTAATAAAAGTAAAAAAAATACTCCCTGAAAATTTTTGCCTGACATATGGAGATGCTGTCGCTGATATAAATATAAAAAAGTTAGTGAAGTTCCATTTTGATAAAAATTCAATTTTTACTATTAGTGGTGTGATACCTGTCAGCAAATATGGTTCTATAAAATACGATAGAAGTAATAAAATTACAAAGTTTATGGAAAAAAGTGACTTTATTGATAACTTTGTAAGTGGCGGTTATTTCGTATTAAATAAAAAGATATTTAAATTTATAAATAATAAGAAAAACCTAATGCTTGAAAAAGAACCAATGACCAATATTGCCAAAACTGGAAAAATGTATATCTATAAACATAACGGTTTCTGGCAATGCATGGATACATTGAGAGATAAATTATATTTAGAAGATCTTTGGAAGAAAAATTCAAGATGGAAAATTTGGAAAAATTAAAAAAAAAAAATTTTTTAATTATTGGATCTGATTTTTTTTTATCACTCGAAAGAAGTTATTTAAGGGCCTTTAAAAACCTTAAAATAAACAATGTAGATTTTTTTAGTCCTGACAAAAAATTAGCTTTAAATATATTAAGTAGGTTTAATAATTCAATAATAAAAAAAATTTATTTTTTGATGTATAGAAAAGCTGTGAAAAATTTTATAAGCAAGGGCAAGAAATATGATTATATTATAATATTTAAAGGGCTCCAATTAGACCTTGCATACCTTAATGCATATAAAGAGTACCAAAAGTCTGCTAAATGGATCAATATTTATACAGATAATCCCTTTAATTTGGAGTTTGCCTCTTGTTCAAACCATGAAGTTTTAAATTCTGTGAAGTTTTATGATTTTTTTTGTACTTCATTTTCTAAAATGTTAAATTTTAAATTAAAAAAATTAAAAGTAAAAAAAAATATTTTTTTACCATTTGGTTATGATCGGTATTTACATAGAAAACTAAACTTAAAAAAAAAAGCGAATATAAAAAATAAAATTAATTTTGTTGGCGCGTATGACAAATATAGAGAAAATTTCTTAAATAAACTTAATGTAAAAATTGATATATTTGGTCCAGGTTGGAGTAAAATGAAAAAAATAAATAAAAATATAAATATTTCAAGTGGCATAATACATGGAGAAAATCTTAGTAAGATTAACAATGAATATGCAATAAGTCTCAATATTATGAGAAAACAAGACTTAAACTCTCACAACATGAAAACTTTTGAAATACCAGCTATGAATGGATTACTATTAACACGCAGAAACACAGAGCAAAATATTTTTTTTAAAGAAAATGTATGTTGTTATATGTATAAAGATCTTAAGGAATTAAGAAAAAAAATCAAATATATATTGGCCAATCCAACTAAAGCAAATATAATTAGAAAATCAGCTCATCACAAAGTAAGACAATTTTCATATGATGAAAGATTAAAATCTTTATTATCAAATATGTTATGAACCCATATAAAAATATAACCCTTTATTTTTGGATATGTCTGTTATCTGTTGTTGGTTTAATCATAAATCGTATTTATTTAGGAAATTTTGGTTTTAGATTTGATCCTTTAGATCTTTTTCTATCTACACTGTTTATAATTTTTTGTATTACAAGTTTTTTTTTCTTTTTATTAGAAAATAAAATAAAAAATCAAATTCCCTTTTTTCCATTAATAATTTTTTATTTATTTATTTGTTATGGTTTTAGTTTCGAGTTCATAAACAAAAGTTTACTAACAATGGAAAAAGATGCTCTTACTAAAACATTGTTAATTATTAATTTGGCAATAGTTTTTTTTAATATTGGGTATTTTTCTTTTAAAAATATATTTAAATATAAACTACCTGAATTTGAATACAAAAACTATAATTACTTAATAATTCTTTCTCTTTTTTTTTCCATAATAATAGTTTTAAATACATTTATAAACTTTATCCCAAATAATCTAAATCAGATAATAATACCAATAACATCTATTTGTTGTTCAATATTATTTTATAAAATTATTTATGATAATAGGAAAAGAAATTTATTTTTGTTATTACCAATAGTTATATTAATATTTTTTGAAATCTTAAAATCATCCTATGTCTATCCCGCAATGCTGTCTTTACAATATATTGTAATTTATTTCATTATCAAAAAAAAAGTTCCAATAATTGAAATTTTTTTAATCTTTTTAATTTTCTTTTTTTTACATTCATTTAAAGGCGAATATCGTAAAGTAATGAGATTAAATAAGAATGATGTTGATGTTAGTAAAAGAATAAAAGTTTTTACAAACTTACACCTCAATAAAATTTACATTCAAGAAAATGAACATACTAAAAAAGTTAAACCAAGTGATAACTCATGGAGGCTATCTCACTCATTTAGCTCTCTATATACACTTGCCAATAAAACGCCAGAAGAAATAGGATATCTAAATGGTGAGACATATTCAATTCTTATAGCAAAATTAATTCCAAGAATTTTTTGGGCAAATAAACCTAACGATGATTTAGCAAATAGAATAGGAAGAAAGTATGGAGTATTAAATGAAAAAGACTACGGGACATCTTGGAATTTACCCATAATAAATGAAGCTTATATTAATTTTGGTTATAGTGGTATTATTTTTATCATGTTCATTCTAGGGTTATTAGTGCGATCTTTTACAAATTTTTTTTCAAATAAAAGCTTTAAAAATTTAGAAAGTCATATTGGTATTTATGTTTGCTGCACAACATCCTTCTGGGAAAGTCATATATCAATTACTTATGGAGGAATACATTATCAAATATTATTTCTTTATGCCTTAGGTATATCATATTTTGTGTTATTGAAATTTTTCAAAAAAGTATAAGCATTTATATGAAAAAAAAAATTCATCTATTTTTTAGAAAACCAATTAAAGGACAGCACTATAGTATAGAAAATTGGTATTATGAAATAATAAAAAATTTTAAAAACAAAAATATAGAATTTATAGTTAAAGTATGCCCACTAGAAAGTACGGGCGTTTTGAACAGAATATTTATTACATTTTGGGCATTTTTTAATCAAGGCGATGTCAATCATGCTTGTGGTGATATTAATTTCATTTCACTATTTTTGAATAAAAAAAAAACAATTAATACAATTCTTGATCATCATTCATTAATTAGATTAAAAGGTATCAAGAGATTTATTTATTATTTTTTTTGGGTTAAAATTCCATCCATAAGAAGCCATCATCTAATTTGTATCTCACAAAAAACTAAAAAAGAGCTTATCCAATATACAAATATAAATAAAAAAAAAATATCAGTAAGTGATGTTTGTATTAGTGATTTATTTAAAAAAGATATAAAAAAGTTTACTAAAAATAACCCTAAAATATTAATCGTTGGCACGGGAATTAATAAAAATATTAAAAATATTTTAATTTCATTGATTAATATACATTGTGAATTGATAATAATTGGAAATTTAAATAATGAATATCTTGGGATCTTGAAGGGCTATAAAATTAAATATCAAAATTATGTCTCCCTTAAGCATAAACAAATTTTGAAGAAATATATTGAGAGTGATATTTTACTTTATGCATCAAAATACGAAGGTTTTGGAATGCCAATATTGGAAGCTCAAACTTTAGGAAGAGCAGTCATTACTAGCAATTTGGATCCAATGACTTATGTCGGCGGCAAAGGAGCACTTTATGTTAATCCAAAAAACATAAAAAGCATTAGAAATGGAGTTAAACAAATTATTAGCAATGGTAAACTAAGAGATAAACTTATTGCGAATGGTTTTGAAAATATTAAAAGATTTAAGAAAAGAAATATTTTACAAGGACATTTAAATTGTTATTTCAATATCTTAAAACATAACTTATAATTTTAACAATATAATGAAAATATCAATAATTGTTGGTGGTAAATTTCATGCCTTTAATTTAGCCGAACAAATAAATAGAAAAAAATATTTACAACAAATAATTACATCTTACCCAAAGTCATATCTTAAAAAACATGGAGTTAATAAAAGTATAATTGATAGTATTGTTTTAAAAGAAATATTATTAAAGATTTTTAATAAGATAAATTTCTTAAATCATATTTTTGACTATAATTATTTTTTATGTGAATATTTTGATAATAAGGCTTCCAATAAGTTAAACTATGACGAAGTTAATATTTTAGTCGGCTGGTCAGGATTTAGTAGAAAATGTTTTATCAAAGCAAAAGAATTTAATTGTATAAAAATTTTGGAACGAGGATCTTCTCATATTAAATTTCAACATAAAATTTTAACTGATGAATATAAGAGTTTAGGAATTAAACCTAATGTCCCCAGCAGCAAAATGATAAAAAAAGAAATTGAAGAATATGACTTAGCTGATTTTATTTGTGTTCCAAGTCAATATGTAAAGGAAAGCTTTATAAAATATGGAATTAAAGAAGATAAAATTATTAAAGTTCCTTATGGAGTTGATTTAAAAGAATTTCATCTAATTAAAAATGAAAAAAAAAAAATTAATAATTTTAGAATAATTAGCACAGGGTCAATATCAATTAGAAAGGGATCTCATTATCTACTTGAAGCTTTTCTCAATTTAAATCTACCAAATTCAGAATTAGTTTTTGTAGGTGATGTTAGTCCTGATTTTCAAAAGATTAAAAAAAAATATTCAAAAATAACAAATATAAAATTTGTTAAGAAACAAAAACAAGAAATATTAAAATATTATTATAATAACTCAGACCTTTTTGTTTTATGCTCAATAGAAGAGGGTTTGGCCATGGTTCAAGCACAGGCTATGGCATGTGGATTGCCAGTAATATGCACAACAAATACTGGTGGTTCTGAAATTGTTGATGATGATATTAATGGATATATTATACCAATTAGAAATATTGAAATCTTAAAAGATAAAATAAAAATTTTATATAATGATAGAGACAAACTTGAAGAAATGAGCAAATGTGCTCATGCAAAAGCAAATAACAAATTATCATGGGAAAATTATGGAGATAGAATGTTAAAGATATACAGTGAGTTAATGCAAAAAAAAATTAAGAACTAATAGAAAATTTCACTAATTTTTTTTGCTTGTACATCTATAGATCTAGTTAAGTTGATAGTGTTTTCAATTTCATTAAATTTTATTCTTAAGTCATTATAATTAACAAATATATCTTCAATCTTATTTTTTAATGAAACAATATTGTCTTGCTCAAAGATAAAATCTTCACTAATTAAGATTTCAGGAATTGCTCCAACCCTCGATCCAATTACAATAGATCCACAAGCGGCTGACTCTTGTATAACTCTCCCATATTGTTCGTTCCATTCTGATGGTACAATAGAAAGGTCTGTTTGTTTCATAAATTTATTAATGTTGTTGTGATCACATTTTATTATTTTTAATTTTTTATTTTTTTTAAGATTAATTAAATAAGGTTTTATAATTCTGTAATAATTTAAATCATTAACTTCAAATAAATCTAAATTAAAAACCCAATTATCAAAACTTAATAATTTTAATGCTTTCAATAAAGTATGAACTCCTTTTTTGCGTTCAATTTTACCAAAATAGGAAATTCTAAATATTTTATCTTTTGGCAACCTC
>Ga0222670_1000834_pt1 | contig 11889 bp, 9 predicted proteins | sample AntAcemetagen732_FD_181148 | JGI IMG/M metagenome (GOLD analysis project Ga0222670, IMG submission 181148) | Saline water microbial communities from Ace Lake, Antarctica - #732 | ecosystem: Environmental > Aquatic > Non-marine Saline and Alkaline > Saline | place: Antarctica: Ace Lake | collected... | reverse complement strand
CTAATGAATAAAACTCATTTTTATTATTTGAAAAAATAATCATTTCTTGATTTGCAATAATACTTGAAGTTCTTAATAAAAATGTATCTTCAAAAATTGTTGAATTTTGTGTTGGTGTCTGCCATAGCATATTACCATTACTAATATTAATGGCTGTTATATTTCCAGAAGAGTCATTATAATATAGAACCTCATTTACAATAACTATTGAAAGTTTTTTTTGTGATTTTATAAATGTATTATTACCTTTTACATTCCATATTTCTGTACCATCTTTAATAGATAAGCATCTTAAAATATTGTTAAAATCAATAATGAAAAACATATCCTTGTACGTTTTTATTTGTGAATTAAATGGTGATTGGTTGTATCTGGACCATAAAAGTTCCCCATTTTTTAAGTTTATAGCGTAATATTTGGATATATTATCAGCTATAATTAATGTTTCATTTTTTTTTGCAAAAGTTAAAACTGGTCTTAGCTTTTTTTCTTGTTTATTATAATAATTTTTCTTCCAAATAATATCTGAGTTTGAATCAAATTTTATTATAGAGCCGTTATTTTCGAAAAAAACTAAACTGCTGTTATCAAAAATAAGCTCTGGCTCATAATATTCAAAATTATTAATTTTTGAAAATTTATATTTTGATACTTTTTTAAGCTCCCCATCGTAATTTACTCTTCCATTGTTATTGGTTAAATTATTTGCAAAGCTACTATTTGTTATTTTTGATTCTAATTTTACCTCTAAATTTGAATTAAATTCTTTCTCTAAAACTTCCTCTTTAGTAAATACTTGTGTTGACTTGGTACTTTCTAAAACTAAATCTTTTTTTTCTGTCCATATCCCTGATTTAGTATCAAATGAGCAGGCGTTCAACAGTAATAAAATAAAACTTAATAATAAAAATTTATTCACTAAGGTCTCTATTTATTCTTTTTTGTGATGCTAGTTTAATATCTCTATTTGCTTTAGGCAGTGCTAAAATCAGGTTAAAAAATTCTTTTGCTTTTTGGATTTCACCTTTTGCATAAAAATATTCAGCAACAAGATATAAAGAATGGGATTTCCATATACTTTCTGAATTAATTAAAGGATTTAAAATTTGCAACAATTCACTCTCTGACACAACATTTGAATTAAAAAGTCCTTTTTTGTATATATTTAGATTTTTAATTTCTTCTTCTAATTTTGTTTTATTTATTAACTCGTCAAATAAATTGTTAATTTCTTCTTGGTCATTTATTAAATTATTATCTATTAAAAAATACAATGCGAGTGGTGAGTAAGTGGTGTCGTTTTCTCTAACTATATTTATTAAGTCTTCAATTTTTTTTTTAGAATCACCAGTCTCTAAATTTATTGTAGTTAAATTGAATTTATTAGCTAAATTAATCTTTTCTTTTTCTTTAAAGGAATCAAAAGAAAAATAAATTATTACTAAAATTAATAATATTGAAGTACCTATAGTTAAGTTTTTTTTATTATTAATGAAAAAATTTTTGACTTTTTCATTTCTTGTATTTGTGTCAATTATTGAAATTTCTTCATCCATAATTAAATCATATTTCTTAAAACATATTGAAGTATTCCACCATTTTTATAATACTCTAATTCGTTATTAGTGTCTATTCTACATAGAGTTTTGATTTTTTTAATATCTCCTGAGGCATATTTTATTTCAACCTGAACATGATCTGATGGATTTATACCCTCTTCTATTTGAAGAATTGTTATTAACTCTGATCCAATTAATTTTAAGTTTAACCTATTATTTCCTTCAGTGAATTGTAGTGGTAAAACACCCATTCCAATTAAATTAGATCTATGAATTCTTTCAAAGCTTTCTGCTATTACAACTTTTACACCTAATAATTTTGTTCCTTTAGCGGCCCAATCTCTTGACGACCCTGTTCCATATTCTTTTCCGCCTATAACCGCAAGGTCTGTGCCTCTTTTTTTATATTCCTCTACAGCATTATAAACTGACATCACCTTTTCATCTGGATATAATTTTGTAAACCCACCTTCTATTCCTGGCACCATTTCATTTCTTATTCTAATATTTGCAAAAGTTCCTCTCATCATTACTTCATGATTTCCTCTTCTTGATCCATACGAATTATAATCTGTTGGTAGTATTTGATGTTTCATAAAATACTCACCTGTTGGGCTTTCTTTTTGAATATTTCCTGCTGGAGAAATATGATCAGTTGTAACCATGTCTCCTAAAATCAAAAGTGGTCTTGCATCTTTAATGGGTTTAAACCCCTCGGGCTGATCAGATAAATTTTCAAAGAATGGTGGCTTCTTTACATAAGTTGAACCATGGTCCCAATTGTAAATACTTGTATTTTCAGTTTTGATTTCTTGCCATTGTTTAGGTCCCTCTGAAACATTTGAATACCTTTTAACAAACATCTCTGCATTTAGAGATTCTCTCAATGTATCTTCAATTTCCTTATTTGATGGCCAAATATCTTTTAAAAAAATATCTTTACCGTCTTTACTTTTTCCTAAGGGTTCTTTGTATAAATCAAATTCCATATGACCAGCAAGTGCATAAGCTACTACAAGTGGTGGTGATGCCAAATAATTTGCTTTTATATGTGGAGATATTCTTCCCTCAAAATTACGATTACCTGACAATACTGATACTGCATATATATTTTCTTTTTCAATAGCTTTAACAATTTCCTTTGACAAAGGTCCTGAGTTTCCAATGCAAGTTGTGCAACCATATCCAACTAAATTAAAACCAAGTTTATCTAAAAATACATTTAGTCCTGCTTTTGCTAAATAGTCGGTAACCACTTGTGAACCTGGAGCTAACGAAGTTTTTACCCATGGTTTAGTTTCTAAACCAAGTTCAACTGCTTTTTTTGCTAATAATCCAGCTCCAATTAATACATTGGGATTAGATGTATTGGTACATGAAGTGATGGCTGCAATTAATATTGAGCCATCTTTAATTTCATAATCTGTTCCTAATACTTTTGAAACATGTTGCTCTTTTCTGCTAGTTGCATCTTCAAAAACTTTTTTAAATCCAGTAGATGCATCTGTTAATAAAACTTTATCCTGAGGTCTTTTGGGTCCTGAAATTGTTGGAACAACTGTAGACATGTCTAATGATAAGGTGTCTGTAAATTCAACTTGATCATTAGCCCACAAACCTTGTTCTTTTGCATACTTCTCAACTATGTTTACTGTACTCTCATCTCTTCCTGAGAATCTTAAATATTTTAATGTCTCTTCATCAATTGGAAAAAAGCCACATGTTGCTCCATATTCTGGTGCCATATTTGCAATTGTTGCTCTATCAGCAAGGGTTAAATTCTTTAAACCTTCACCAAAAAATTCAACAAATTTTCCAACAACACCTTTGTCTCTTAACATTTTTACAACTGTTAAAACTAAATCTGTTGCAGTAGTGCCTTCTGGCATCTTATTTTTAACTTCAAACCCAATTACTTCAGGAATTAACATGGAGATTGGCTGACCCAACATTCCAGCTTCCGCTTCAATTCCACCAACACCCCACCCAAGAACAGATAAGCCATTAACCATAGTAGTATGACTATCGGTTCCAACTAATGTGTCAGGAAATAAATAATCTTCGTTTTGAAATTTTTCAGACCAGACTACTTTTGATAAATATTCTAAATTAACCTGGTGACAAATCCCAGTTCCAGGAGGAATAATTCTAAAGTTGTTGAACGCTTGTTGGCCCCATTTTAAAAATGAATATCTCTCACCATTTCTCTTAAATTCAATATCAACATTTTTTTCAAATGAATCTGCACTTGCTGATTTATCTACCTGAACAGAATGATCTATAACTAGATCAACCGCAGAAAGAGGATTGATTGTATTTGGATCTTTATTTTTTTCTTTGACTGCTTCCCTCATAGCTGCAAGATCAGCAACAGCTGGAATTCCAGTATAATCCTGCAATAAAACTCTGGCTGGTCGATAAGCAATTTCGGTAGATGATTTTTTTGTCTTCAACCATTCCTTAATTGCTTCTATTTGACTTTTAGTAACAGATAAATCATCTTCATATCTTAATAAATTTTCTAACAATACTTTAAGGGATTTTGGTAGTTTTGAAATTCCATCTAAGCCATTTTTTTCTGCTTCTGTTAAAGAATAATATTTGTATTCAGCATCATCTATACTCATGGATTTTAATGAGTTATATGAATTTTTATTTCCTGGTTTCATTTAGTTTTAGATGTAGAACCCTATTATACAAACGATAAGTAGCAATGACATAGCATAATTAAATCGTTTAATAAAATTATTATTTGTAGCAAATTTCCTTAAAAACTTACCTAAAAATGTCCACGAAGTGATACTTAAAAATGCTGTTACACTACAAACTACAATTACCCAAATAGAGTGATTCAAATAGTTTTCCCCTTGTTCTACAAAATTTGAACTCAATGTAATTCCAGCCATTACTCCTTTTGGATTTATAAATTGAAAGATGAATTTATCCAAAAACTTTACTGGATTTTCTGTTCTTCCATCTGAAGAAATCTTTGAAAATGAAATTTTATAAGCTAGATAAATTAAAAAGATTGTTCCAAGAACTCTGATAATTTCCTGAATGATTGGATAATTTTTGAAAGTTGATATTAAAACAAAATTAATTAACATAATTAAAGCCGTGTAACCAAAACCAACTCCTAGGATTAATGGTAAAGTTTTTCTGATACCAAAATTAAAACCTGAGTAAGCTGCAACAGCATTATTTGGTCCTGGTGTAAAACCTAACGAAAAAGAAATTCCTATTAATAATAATAATTCTGGATGCATAAAAAATTAAGCTACTGGAAGACCGTTTTCAGATTCTTGAGATGGATGGAGTAATATAACTTTTCCCTCTTTATCAATTGATCCTAAAATAAGAACTTGTGAAACTATGCCTGCGATATTTTTTTCAGGAAAGTTACAAATACCCACAACTTGTTTTCCTTTTAAATTTTCCTTATTGTAATAATGAGTAATTTGTGCAGAAGACTGTTTAATTCCAATTTCTTTACCAAAATCAACTTCAATAACTAAAGAAGGTTTACGTGCTTTTTCATTTTTTTTTACAGAGATTACGGTTCCAACTCTAATATCTATTTTATCAAAGTCATCATAGGTTATTTGTTCTTTCATATATTTAATATATAATAGAAGTTATTTATGAGTACAGAAAATAGTTCAGATCAATTATTTGATAATTCCGTTAAAATTTTAACTGATTTAATTAGCTTCAAAACAATATCTGGAGAAGATAATAGCTCTTTGATTAACTATTGTGATGATATTTTAAAAAAGTTAGGTGCCACTTCTTTTAGAACTTACGATGATGAAAAAAAAAGAGTAAATTTATTTGCTACACTAAAAGCAAAAAATTCAAATAATAAGAAGCCAATTATTTTATCGGGTCACACTGATGTTGTTCCAGTATCAAAGGGTTGGAGCTCTGATCCTTTTACTGCAACCATTAAAGGTGATAAATTATATGGAAGAGGTTCATGTGATATGAAAGGTTTTATTGCATGTACTTTAGCTTATGCACCTATTTATTCTAAATCAAATTTAAATAGAGATATTCATTTCTCATTTACATTCGATGAAGAAACAGCATGCCAGGGTGCTCCTATACTAATAGAGGAATTAAAAAAAAGAGAAATTAAAGATGGTATTTGTATTATTGGTGAACCAACTAATATGAAAATTATTGATGCTCATAAGGGATGTTATGAATACACAACTTATTTTAAAGGTTTAGCAGGACATAGTTCTGCACCCCATAAAGGTGTAAGTGCTGTTGAATATGCATCAAGATATGTAAATAAATTAATTGAACTTAGGGATAAACTTAAGAGTAGAGCACCAAAAGACTCTATTTTTGACCCACCTCACTCTACCCTATCAATTGGTGGTGTGTTTGGTGGTATTGCACATAATGTAATAGCAGACAAATGTCATGTTAATTGGGAAACACGGCCAGTTGTTAAAGAAGATGGTGTATTTTTAAACCAAGAAATCGACAAGTATGCAAATGAGGTGTTATTACCTGAAATGAAAAAAATTTTTCCTAATGCTTCAATTGAAAAAGATATTATTGGTGAAATAGTTGGATTTGATAGAGAAGATAAGTCAGATGCTTGTGAATTAATTTCAAGTTTAACAGGTGATAATTCTAGACAAGTTGTTTCATTTGGAACTGAAGCAGGTTTATTTCAAGAAATTGGAATAAGCACAGTTGTATGTGGTCCAGGATCAATTGAACAAGCTCATAAAATTGATGAGTTCATTGTTTTGGATGAGCTTAAAAAATGTTTAAACTTGCTTAATGGTATCAAAGTAGAATCTGTTTCAAATTAATAAATTGTTAAACAATACAAAGTAAATTATAATTTTTTTATGTCTAAAAAGGATCCAAGAGATATGATTGGGTATGGCTCCAAAGATCAAAAGGTTAATTGGCCTAATAATGCACGTATTGCTGTTCAAATAGTTTTAAATTATGAAGAAGGTGCTGAAAATTGTGTTTTAAATGGTGACAATAACTCAGAAATTTTCTTATCAGAAATCATTGGTGCTCAGCCTATAAAAGGTAGGCATATAAATATGGAGTCTCTTTATGAATATGGTTCAAGAGCAGGATTTTGGAGATTACACAAACTATTTAAAGAAAAAAATATTCCTATAACAGTTTTTGGAGTCGGTATGGCTTTAGAGAAAAATCCTGAAGTTTGTAATGCTATAATAGAAGCTAATTATGAGGTTGCATCTCATGGGTGGAGATGGATTGACTATCAAAATATTGAAAAAGCAGAAGAAAAAAAGCATATGAAGCTTGCTATTCAAGCTCATACAAAAATTTTTGGCGAAAGACCTAATGGTTGGTATACAGGTAGATGTAGCCCCAATACTAGAGATCTAGTTATGGAAGATGGTGGTTTTTTATACGACAGTGACTCTTATAGTGATGACTTACCATACTGGGAAACTAGAAATAAGAAAAAACAATTGATTATTCCTTACACCCTAGATAACAACGATATGCGATTTGCTACTAATCAAGGGTTTAATACAGGTGATCATTTTTTTTCTTATCTAAAAGATAGCTTTGATGTTTTATATGAGGAAGGAAAAACAAACCCTAAAATGATGTCAGTAGGATTACACTGTAGATTAATTGGTAAGCCTGGAAGAGTACAATCTTTAAAGAAATTTCTAGATTATATTCATAAACATGAAGATGTATGGATATGTAAAAGAATAGATATAGCCAAACATTGGATTAAAAACTATTCTTAATAATGTCAAAAAAAATTATTTTTACAAATGGTCTTATCGATTTAGCTCAACCTAGATTGGGAACTAAGGTTATATTTAAAACTGATGATTTTTTTGCTTCAGCAAATAGAATTATTAGTCCTTTACCAGCAATTTTTAAAGATGGATTGTTTGATAAAAATGGTAAATGGATGGATGGATGGGAATCTAGAAGAAAAAGAACTAAAGGGCATGATTATATAATTTTAAAATTAGGAAAACCTGGCTCTATTAAAAAAGTTGATGTTGATACATCCCATTTTAATGGAAACCAGCCAACAATGATTTCTATTGAAGGAACGAACTCAAGTTCAAATAAGATAAATCAATTAAAGTGGGAACCATTACTTTCTAAAAAAAAAACTAAAGCAAATAGCCATCACTTCTTTACTACAAATAGTAAAAAAAAATTTACACATATAAAATTTAATATTTTTCCAGATGGTGGGGTTGCTCGATTGAGGTTATTTGGCTCAATTGCTAAATCTAATAAATTGAAAAATAAAAAAACAAATCTTGCATCACTATTAGATGGTGCTTCTGTTATTGCTTGCAACAATGAACACTTCGGTAAAGCTGAAAATATTTTAGCCCCTGGTAAAGCTAAAAATATGGGAGATGGATGGGAAACAAGAAGAAGACGTGGCCCAGGATTTGATTGGTTAATATTAAATTCTTTAGATGGAAAAGAAATTGATAAAATTGAAATTTCTACTCATCATTTTAAGGGTAACTTTCCAAGCTATTGTTCATTACAAGCTGCTTATTTAACAAAAATAAAAGGCTCAAAACAAATTGTAAATTCTTCAGTCAAATGGAAGTATCTAATAAAAGATGTAAAATTATCCTCTAACAAAGTACATGTTTTTAAAAACAATCTAATGAAAAAAGATAAGATCAATTTTATAAAAATTAATATTTTTCCAGATGGTGGGATATCTCGATTTAGAATTTACGGAAAAAATTTATGACTAACTTAGCGATCAAACCTAAACCTATTAATAAAGAAAATTTTAAAAAGTTTGGAGATATGATCACAACAAATGATATCAAGCCTTTAGAAATAAATGATGGTTATGCAAAACGATATGATGGCATAGCTAACCTGGATGCAAAGAAAGATGGTGGACGGTCTATAATTAGTATTTTTTCTGCTTTAAAAAGATCTTTTCCTATGAAGGTTGATATGATGGAAAAACATCCACTTGGTAGCCAAGCCTTTATCCCGATGAAAGAAACAACATTTTTAGCTTTTGTTGCTCCTGAAGGTGATAAGCCTGATTTAAATAAAGTGGAGGCTTTTATTATTCCAAACGGAATTGGTGTAAATTATAATGCTGGCATTTGGCATTTCCCTTTAATTGCAACTGAGGATATGAATTTTTTGGTAGTTGATAGAAAAGGTGAAGGCGACAATCTAGTTCTTCATGATTTAAACAAAGAAAATATAACTTTAGAATTTAAAGTATAAAAAAAGCCCATCAATGAATTGATGGGCTTTTAATTATAACTTTACTTATCTTTTAGATATAGCTAGATGAACTACAGCACCTAATGATGCTCCAATTATCCATGCATATCCCCCACCACCACCTAAGTTAGCGAAGAAATCATCTAAACCTAAAATTAAAATGTTTGGCCATACGGTACCTACAGCAATATAGCCTGAAAGAACCCAAGCTAACATTCCTTTGGTATTAAAGCCACCACTGTAATGATATTTAGCTTTTGGGCTAGCATCAAACAATGCATCAACATCTAATTTTTCTTTTTTGATGATATAATAATCAACCATCATGATACCAAATACAGGTGCAAGAATTGCTCCTAATGTATTAACAAATGGAAATAAACCCATTTGAGTAATAACAGCAACCCACATTCCGCCAATAATAAATCCAAAACCAGCAGTAATTAATCCACCTGTTTTGAAATTTATCTTATCTGGCATTAAATTGGCCAAGTCATAAGCTGGAGGTATAAAGTTCGCAACCATATTAATACCAACTGTCGCTGCAAAAAATGCAAATGCAGCAATAATTGTTAATCCTAAGTTGTCTACTTTAGCTACCATTTCAGTTGGGCTTGCAACATATTCACCAAAAATTGCAATTGTTCCACCTGTGATCATTAAAGTAATAAAAGAGAATAAGATCACGTTACCTACTAATCCCCATAGGTTTCCTTTTCTCATTTCTTCTTCATTTTTAACAAATCTAGCGAAGTCACCGAAGTTAATAACTACAGCAGCAAAATATCCAACCATAATACCAAATACAGCTATGAATGCTCCAAATGATCCTAAGCCTTCAAAACCACCAGTTCGTTCTCCCCCAGAAAATATAGTTCCTACTTCTGAAAAAAGTCCTCCACCAGCTTTAGCCCATATAACTAACATTAAAACAATCATTACAACGTAAACGGCTGGTCCAGCAAAGTTTAAGAATTTTTTGATAAGGTCTACACCTTGCCAAAATAAATAAACTTGGAATGCTGAAACAAATATAAATGAAACCCACATTACACCTGTCATACCAAGAAGCATAACTTCACCTTCCATTCCTGTAATTCCAGTAATTAAAAGTGCTACTGCAGTTGATGCAGCATAAGTTTGTGCTCCATACCAGAACATTGCAACAAGGCCTCTAGCCATTGCTGGAAAGTTTGCTCCAAATACACCCATACTGACACGGGCAAATACCGGATATGGAATTCCATGTTTTACACTTGGTTTACCTGATAAATTTACAAGCCACATTATAAAAAATCCTGCAAGAATTAATGCAGCAAATACAGCCCAGCCATTCAGTCCTGATGCTAAAAATAATGATGCTGCCAAAGTATAACCAAATAAACTTTGAACATCATTAGCCCACACGTTAAAGATTTCAAACCATCCCCAATTTTTCTTACTACTTGGGGTTGGAGCTAAATCTGAATTGTAGAGTTTTGACGATCTACCCATATTATTTCTCCTTATTATTTTTGTTACTCTTATTAACTATTAACAAGTTACGGTAACCCTGCCTGTGACACTATGGATTAAAAATTTGGTGTAAAGCTTAAAATAACACAACTTTAAGTTGATAAAATTGACTAATAAAAATACGGGTTATTTAGTTTTTAAAAACCTATTATGAACATTAACTAAAACTAATTAATCGTTCCAGCCACTTACCACTTTAACTTCTAAGTATTCTTCTAAGCCTAGTTTACCAGCTTCTCGACCAATACCTGAATGCTTGTATCCACCAAATGGAGCATCAGGTGCTAAGCCTGCACCATTAATATCAACCATTCCTGATCTTAATTTTCTAGCAACACGATTAGCTTTTTCTTGATCTTGAGTTTGAATGAAGTTCAATAATCCATACGGTGTATCATTAGCTATCGCAATAGCTTCTTCTTCAGTTTCAAAGGGTATAATTGATAAAACGGGTCCAAATATTTCTGTTCTTGCAATTTGCATTTGATTATTAACATCAGCAAATGCAGTAGGTTTAACAAAATAACCTTTGTCTAATCCTTCTGGTTTACCTGTTCCACCAGCAACTAATTTAGCACCCTCATCAATACCAACTTTAATTAAAGATTGAATTTTATCATATTGAGTTTTTGAAACAACCGGTCCAATATGATCGCCTTCTTTTGTTGCAACATCAACCTTCATTGAGTTGGCAAAATTTTTTACTCTTTCAACTGCATCAGCATAAATTGATTTTTCAACCAACATTCTTGTTGGAGCATTGCAAGATTGTCCTGAATTTCTAAAACATCTTAAAGCACCTCTTTCAACAGCTTCTGCATCTGCATCTTTGAATATAATGTTTGCTCCTTTTCCACCAAGTTCAAGGCTAACTCTTTTAAAATCACTTGCTGCATTTTGAGAGATTAAAGCACCTGCTCTAGTTGAACCTGTAAATGAAACCATGTTTACATCAGGATGACTTGTTAATGCATTTCCAGTAACTGCACCATCTCCATTAACTAAATTGAATACACCTTTCGGTAATTTAATTTCATCAATCATTTCTGCTAAAATCATCGATGATAATGGGGCTATCTCAGATGGCTTAAGTACCATTGTACAACCTGCAGCAATTGCTGGTATTACTTTTAAACAAACTTGATTCATCGGCCAATTCCATGGAGTAATTAATGCACAAACTCCTTTTGGCTCATGTAAAATATTATTATTAAGAGCATGTTCTCCTAATTTTGCTTCGAACGTATATTCTTTTAAAACTTTTATATAAGATTTTATGTGACTAGCACCGGTTCCAGCTTGTAATTGAGTTGAAAAATCAATTGGGGCTCCCATTTCAAGAGAGATTGCTTCGGCCATATCAGCCCATCTTTTTTTATAAACATCATATAAGGCTTCTAAATATTTTAATCTTTCTTCTTTTGTTGAGAATGCCCAAGTTTCAAAAGCTTTAGTTGCAGCACTTACTGCATCATTTACATCTTCTACTCCACCTAAAGATATAACCGCACAGTCTTCTTCAGTTGACGGGTCTATTACCTTAAAATTATTTGGT
>Ga0222670_1000829_pt1 | contig 11940 bp, 13 predicted proteins | sample AntAcemetagen732_FD_181148 | JGI IMG/M metagenome (GOLD analysis project Ga0222670, IMG submission 181148) | Saline water microbial communities from Ace Lake, Antarctica - #732 | ecosystem: Environmental > Aquatic > Non-marine Saline and Alkaline > Saline | place: Antarctica: Ace Lake... | reverse complement strand
ACCGATCCCGTTGGGGAACAAGTACCGGACGGCTTCTCCTACTCCTCTGACACCAATGATCTTTGGTTAAGCGTTGAAGGTATCCGCGAACTCATGGCGCAACTCGAACTGTAAACACGTGAACAACGCAGCGCTGGGAATGGACGGACTGCTCTCTTGGACCCAAGCACGACTTGTCGCCCACGCTGCCGGTAAACCACTGCCGTTTGCAACAGCTCGACTTGATGAATCACATGGATCACTACTCGGTGACGCATTATTAGCAATTTCCGATGAACCAAGTGCGGACGTCGCAGAATTCGACGGCTACGCCTTGTGCGCCGCGGGGCCTTGGACAACGATCGATCTGGCACCCGACGTTGCCCTGCCCCAGCATTACGCGACAAAGTTACGGGCATTTGAACCGATCCCCCCGCACACCGACGCGGTGCTACCCACGTCTCAAGGTCAACTTCGCGAAATTCAGCCCGGTGAACACCAGCTCATTGCATTTGATTCACTCAATGGAACACCGGATGAGAATGCCCGCCCCGAATTTGGCTCCGGAATCATTCGCCAGGCGGCAATTGCATCGGCCGGTCGTGAGCTTGTCCCCGCCGACTCACTGATAACCCCTCAAGTCATTTCACTCGCAGCGGCAGCGGGTTACGACCATTTACGCATCTGCCGGCCACCCATTGTCAGCACGTTAATTATTGGTGCATCACTACTTGAACAAGGAACACCACGTGGTGGTCGAGTGCGCGACGCACTGGGAATCAGCATCCCCGCATTTGTCGGTGCACTTGGTGCCCGCGGTAATCCGCATGTACGAGCACCCGAGACCCGGGATTTACTCCTTGAAGAAATTGAAGACTCACACGCGGACCTACTCATCACAACCGGATCAACCGCCCCCGGTGGTGAAAATCTATTGCGAAACGTGTTGCGCGACCTCGCCGCGCACTGGTTGATCGACGGAGTCACCATGACACCCGGCGCTCAAGTTCTGCTCGCACGACTGCCCGACGGAAAACTTTTGCTGGGCTTGCCCGGGGATCCACGTGGCGCCCTTACCGCTTTGCTGACCGTGGCACCGCCTCTTGTTGCTGGCCTGCGTGGGGCTAAGTGGAGTGAGAGCACCCAAACTGCAGTCTTGATTGAGGAAACTCCCTTACCGGAATACGCCGAGGACACCGCAATAGTTCCGATCAGAGTGACCACGAGTGCGGCAGGTCGCACCGCACAGGTACTTCACGCGAGCGGACCGGCCGGTTTAAACGGCTGGGCGAATGCGACAGACTTTGCGGTCGTGCCACCGGGAATGGGTTCCCCCGGTGACGTCGTCATCACACTTTCCGCCCTGGGAGGTTAATTTCAATGGCTGACCGGACCGCTGACACCGTTGCTGGCATGATTAACATCGTGCTAATCGAGGGCAACTGCCGTGGATGACACCAAAGGTCGCAGATACTCGCTGACGCGTGAGGCAACCGGCGATGACAACTCGGGTGAATCAATCCGCTCTTTACTCTTTCGCGGCAGCAAAATCAGCCCAATCCAGAACGTCACCTTGCGAATTGGTATCGCGGTTCTGGCACTGGTAATTACCGCACTAATTGTTTACTTCGAGCGCACGTGTTACGCCGATCGGGGTGTCACCGGTGAACTGACTTTGGTCGACGCTTTCTACTACGCAACCGTGAGCCTTTCAACCACCGGGTACGGCGACATCGTGCCGGTGTGTGAGTCCTCTCGAATTGTTAACGTCTTAGTAATAACACCGCTTCGCTTCCTCTTCTTGATCGTTCTGATCGGTACAACAATCGAAGTCTTAACCAAAAAAACTCGAAGTGAAATCCGCTCCCGGCAATGGAGGAAGAAAGTGGAAAACCACACCATCATCATTGGATACGGGGTCAAAGGTCGCAGTGCTGCTAAGGCTCTCCTCGACGCCGGTTACAACGCCAATTCGATCGTTGTCGTCTCACCCGATCGCGAGTCCTGTGATCTCGCCACCCGAGATGGGCTCGTCGCCTTCGTCGGTGATGGTCGCCAAGAAGAGGTATTGAAAGATGTCTCAATTGAGCGGGCCGGCCAGATCATTGTTGCCACCAACGAAGACGACACCTCGGTGCTGGTCACTCTCACCGCCCGCCGGCTCGCACCAGCAACCGCCAAAATCATTGCCGCGGTTCGTGAATCGCAAAACGCCGACGTGATGCGCCAGTCGGGGGCCAACAGTGTCATTCCAACTGCTGAATCAGCCGGACGACTCATGGGCCTTTCGGTCATTAGCTCTGAAGCGGGAGCACTGATGGAAGACCTCCTTGATTCCTCCCGCGGGCTCGAAGTTACCGAGCGAGCCGTGACCAAGGAAGAACTCAGCATGTCACCGGGTGAACTTAATGAAAAGGGTCAGATTGTTTTGGCAGTGATTCGCAACGGCATTACCCACCGTTTCTACACCGAAAGTATTCGTTTCCTTGAGCAAGGCGACCGAATGGTTGTCATTAAATACAATCGGGAAGAGGACTAACCATGTTCGCAATAACCCAAAAAGATTTTGGTGGACCGGAAACTCTCGAATGGGCAAAAGTCGCAGACCCAAGGCCCGAGCCCGGTGAAGTAATTATTGACATCACCGCAACCGCGGTGAACCGCGCAGATCTACTTCAACGACAGGGAAATTACCCACCTCCCCCCGGCTCCACCGACATTCTCGGACTTGAATGCTCGGGAACAATCGTTTCCGTCGGCGCTGCTCTCACCATGGACCGAATCGGTGAACGGGTCACCGCACTACTTAATGGTGGCGGATACGCCCAGAAAGTGGCAGTTCCCTTGGGTCAAGTCATGAGCGTCCCCGAAGGGGTCAGCGTTCTTGACGCCGGCGCTCTGCCTGAGGTCGCGTGCACCGTATGGAGCAACCTGACCAAAGTGCTGCAGTTGCGCGAGGGAAGCACAATTCTCATTCACGGCGGTGGCTCAGGAATCGGCACATTTGCCATTCAGGTCGCAAAAGCACTCGGCGCCAAAATCGCAGTGACCGCCGGCAGCCAAGAAAAACTCAACGTGTGCGCATCCCTTGGTGCAGACCTCCTAATTAACTACAAAGAACAAGACTTCGTCGAGGTAATCCGCGAGACCTGGGGTGGAGCCGAGAACATCTTGGACAATATGGGTGCCAGCTACCTCTCCAAAAATGTCGAGGCACTCAAACGCAATGGTCACCTGGCAATCATCGGAATGCAGGGTGGCACCAAAGTCGATTTCCAGATCGACCAACTGCTACGTAAGAACGCAACAATTAGTGCAACCTCACTTCGTGGACGCCCCGAGTCGGAAAAGTCCAAGATCTGTCATGAGGTTGAAAAAATTGTTTGGCCTTGGATCACTGACGGCACCGTTAAACAGGTAATCGACCGGGTGATGCCAATCGAACAAGCGGGCGAGGCCCACAAGATTCTCGAAGCGGGCGAAGCAACTGGAAAGATCGTCCTACAAGTCCGGTGACACATGCATTCCCACTATCGCCATGCGGATGCTCACTCGTTAGGTCAGAACCTCAACTTGCCCTGGGATGTTTTCCTATTTTGTAAGAGCCACTGATCCCTGTGATTGGGATCGAAGTCTTAGAATCTGTCCAAATGACAACTCTTGCTCGGCGCAGCGCAGTTGGAGCCAGTTTCATCACGGCCCAAACTTTGTCACTATTTGCACTTCTGGGGCCAGTTAGCAACACAGATTGGGTAACGGGATTTCGCGCCTATTTCAGTAATGACCAACTCTCCTACGCGGCAATAGCGGTGAATAGCTCACAAAGCATCGGATCGACCACGGAGCCACTCACCGGAACTGGAGTGAGCTTCTACCCCAGCGCCTGGTATCACTTTCTTGGCTTAGTCAGCAACATCACCGGAATTCCGGTCAGTCTGCTGTGGCAGGTTTTGGGTCTGGCCACTATTGGCATTGCCATAGCAATTCTGGGTCTGATCGCCTACAAAATCTCACGCCTGTGGTTTGCACCGGTCCTTCCAGGGCTTGCAATCTTCACAGGAACGCTTTCCACTTTAATTCATGATTACTGGTTCACAAGCCTGGGTACCCACGCCGTTATTTGGGGCCCATTTGGAACTCTATTCACTCTCAATGCAGAATCAATAGGACTCATGGGCGGCGCGGTCGCTCTCGCGCTGATTCTCTGGCAGCAACTGGTGCGGACCCGGAACAACACCAAGATATTCATCGCCGCCATCATTATTGGGTTGCTCGCGAATATTCAAACTTATGCTTTTCTTACAGCTGTTTCTTTCACTGCAGCCTTCATTTCACTCTCCGCGCTGATCACGTCAAAATCAACTCGCAGAACTGTGCTTGCAATCACCACTGTCGGGCTGGTCCTGTTGTTCGGTAACGGCATCGCCGAATTAGTCGGACCACTTCCACTGTTTGGCTTGCTACTCCTCATTACCGTGATTGCGGCTTATCCACTCATTAAGAGCAACTTAAAAACAACACTTTCTTTAATTGTGGTCGTAGGAATTGCAGCGAGCCCACAAGTGATTCGGACACTGCTTGGAATTGCATCACAGGATGAGTTTCTCGCTTACCGACAGGAATCGACCATTGACCTCGGCGTTCCACTCCTTAGCGCCGCGATCGCAGCCATGCCGCTCATTCTGTTTGCAATCTACATTCTTCTCGTTTCGCGAGCAATGCCAAGGCGGAGCAAGAATGTGATCTATTCATTTTTCGCAGCGACAGTGATTGGTTCTCTCATCATGTCGACCAACGATCTGTGGGGATTCAATCAAGAGCCGTATCGATTTTGGTTGCAGTATTCGATCATTGCTGGTTTCTTGATCTCGCTCCTCCTTGCATACGCCTTGTCTTTCCAACAGAAGTGGACCGCTGCGGCTGTACTGGTACTTGCTTCACTCTTCTGGCTAATTTCCCTAGCAGACTTTGCCGGATTCTTTAGTTACGCCCGCGAACAGGGAGTCTTACCAACCCAAGACTCACGCGCCATAGCGATTCAGGAACTCACCAAGGAAATTCCCCGCGACTCAAGCCGGTTGATACTTTCCAGTAAATGTATGGACCCGCAATTATTAAAGTTGATCTCTCCAAAACCCGTGGCGTACTTCAACTACGGTCTTGCCTGGCCTGATAACCGGGAAGAAGTGAGAAACCTTACCCAGCCGGACCGCATGACTGGCAGCACGCTCATTGGCCTTAAGGCAGCCCATGTTGGATACGTGATCACGGATTCCAATTGCGAAAATGATTGGAATTACTCCGAAGCTGGGGTAAGCCCAATTGTCATAGCTCCTTATGAGGCAGGTGCACTCACTCTCTGGCTGGTCACCGAATAAATCACTAGGGTGAGTCTGATCCAAGTGACAGGCCAGTTGCCCGAACGATACGTCAACCGATTCTCGGGCTAAGAATTATCGCTAGTGTGTGAGTCGCTATTGACCAACAACAGTCAGACGAGTGATGCAATTCTGCGCATCAGGTACGGCGAAAAGTATCCGGTGTATTTCGCTTGCAGTTCGGGCTTGCGCCAGTCCATTCCGGTAACGAGGCCACGACAGGTTGACGCGCCGCACAGGCACGTGAACTCGTCGTAATCTGATGCATCACACATTGCGTAGTCAAATGTGAGCTCTTCCCCCGGTTCAATATCGCGCATGGCAACCAGCACCTGGGATCCGACCATCCCACAATTTGGCTCACACGCGTGGTTGAGCATGTCACCGGATTCAGGTGTCTCTCCCGAAACTAGATAAAGATCGTGATCAATTTGGATTGAGCGTCCCTGGCGGTCATCACTCATCGTTGCAAGGGTTGCCCGCTCAATTACCCAGCCGCCAAAAGCTGCAACGGTCTCACCCTTGTTGATTCGCTCATCAACGAATGAACCCCAGCCTTTTTCACCGGCCGGGCGGGCCTGCGCTTTAGGTGTTAACCAGTTGTAATCCAATGAAAGCTCCCTTAACTGAACCGCCGCTGTGAGAGGCAAAGTTAGAGAATCGTGCCATATCAAAATGATGGACTTTCACCCACCCTGCCTGATGACTTTTCAACGTATCAGCGTTCCAAAATCTCCACAACCTCAAGACCCGCAATTCCCGCAAAGTCAGCCGGATTGCGTGTGTAAAGGGGTAAACCGTTCGCGAGGGCCGTTGCTGCGATCAGTGCATCGAAAACTCTCGCCTTCGATTTACTGCCACCCGAACGCAACTGTGCCGCGACCGAGGCGAATGCCCGAGCACTTTTAACGTCAAAGGGGAGTGGATCAAAACTGGCTTCAACCTGTTGGAGCACCGCTTGGCGCTTGATTCGCTCCGTTTGCGAATGCGCAACGAGCGGGCCAACGCTGAGTTCGGCCAACGTGATTGCACTAATTCTGGGCTCTTGCGGCAAGGATCGGGGATCGGTAATCAAATGTAAGTCGATCACAACGCTGGTGTCCAGCAATCCTGTGACTACGGGGGCCTTCACACCCGGACTCACAGATCTATGTCCAGCACTTCTGCGATATCAGCCCGCAAGGCAGCACCGTCGATACCTGGCACATTTTTCCAACGATCCAGGAGTGCCTGCGCGCTCAACCCTGGTCCGGAAAGTGGCCGCAGCTCTGCCACCGGTTTACCGTCGCGGGTAACGATCACGGTCTCCCCTTTTTCAACAGAATCAAGCACCTGCCCACCGTAATTGCGTAAATCCCGCACGGATACCGTTCCCATTCCAGGAATGTATCACCGGTGATACAAGTAGTAGGCCTGTGGATAACAAAATCAGCAACCCCGCAGTTCCGGCTAACGTGGGCAAATGTCGGTGCGGTCGGTCAGATAAACTCATGAGCACGTGTTGACGTTAATCCACGCCTACATTGATGAGTCGGTAAAGCCCATGCGCGACTTTCGAACTTTGCGACCCCGAGTCGAACGGCACTACGTGATCGCGGCCATCACACTCTTCGAAGCTGACTCCGCCAATCTGAGGGAAAGACTTCGATCCTTGCGGGACGAGCTGCGAGTTCCGCTCCACTACTCCACACTGACACACTCAAAGCGGCTCTATGCAATAGAAGCGGTATCTGAGTTCACAGATTGGGAGGGATTTATATTCGAGACCCGGGACCCCAATGACGAGACTGAACGGCATGTGCGCGGCAAACTGCTTCGCGTCGCACTCCTCGACTTGGTTCAGGGGCACGGTGTCAGCAGGATGACAATCGAGTCACGGGATGTAACTTTTGTCAAAGAGTTCGACGCAAGTCACTGCGGCCTAGACCGGAACGACGATGCCACACTCACAACCCTGAGATCCAAACAATTGCTAACACATGAATTCTCATTGGCACACGCGACAAAAGACGAGGAGATCCTTTGGCTTGCCGACCTATTGGCTAGTTCTCGAACGGACGCTCTTTGCCATCCGAAAAAGAATGAATACTTCGCCCACGTTGTTCACCGAGTCCGCGAAATTCGAAAAGAACGGATCTAGCCCCATGAGGGCCCCAGGATACGCAGAGGCCCCGGGACACTGACATTTCCAGCGCCAATCCGGGGCGTACTTTTACCAATCTCCCAAGACGAATCCAGGAACAAAGTGATAACCTCCATCAAGTTATACCAGCACCCGCGGCCGTGTCAAGAGATCAGTCGTGTCCTGTCAACGTAAGGCCGGTCGGAGGCCCAAACCCAGAAAACGCAGACGCCCCGGGACACTGACATTTCCAGCGCCAATCGGGGGCGTACTTTTACCAATCTCCCAGATAAATCTGGGCATAACTTGATAACCAACTAAAAGGTGTACCCAGAACGCAATAAATTCAAGTAATCCAGCGAAAAGTAGAGTAGGTCCGTGATTGATCCCAATATCCTGCGAGCGCACCCCGAACTCGTTCGCGAATCCCAGATTAAACGCGGTGAGGATCCGGGCCTGGTCGACCAGTGGCTCGCAGCCGATATTGCCGCACGCGAGGGGCAGCAGGCTTTTGATCAATTGCGCAATGAGCAAAAAATTCTCGGTAAAGAAATGGGTCCATTACAGGGTCAATTAAAGAAAAACCCGACGCCGGAGTTGACAGCGCAGGTTGATGCCTTGATGGTGAAGGCAACCGATCTAGCAGGACGAGTAAAAATTGCCGATGAAAGCGCGTCGAACCTCAATGAAAAAGTCGCCACAATAGCGGGGGCACTCTCCAACGTGGTTGATCCTCGTTCACCGGTTGGCGGCGAAGAAAAATTTGAACTTATCGAATTAGTCGGGACTCCCCGTGATTTCGAGGCAGAAGGGTTTGTCGCCAAGACCCACCTGGAAATCGGTGAAGCACTCAAAGCAATCGATGTTGATCGTGGAGCAAAGGTTTCCGGTTCACGTTTTTACTTCCTCACCGGCCAAGGCGCACTCCTTGAGTTCGCACTGTTGAATCTCGCGATCGCGCAAGCAACCGCCAACGGATTCATCCCGATGATCACACCGGCATTGGTACTGCCCGCAGCAATGGAGGGCACCGGTTTCTTGGGCCAAGCCGAAGAAAACGTGTACCGGATTGAATCCGACGACATGTATTTGGTGGGAACCTCTGAAGTGCCAATCGCCGCGTATCACTCCGACGAAATTATTGCAGCCGCTGACCTGCCACTGCGTTATGCCGGGTGGTCAACGTGTTTTCGCCGCGAGGCTGGTTCTTATGGCAAGGACACCACCGGGATTATTCGCGTTCACCAATTCGACAAGGTCGAGATGTTTGTGTTGTGCGATCCGGCAGAGGCCGAAGCAGAACATGAACGGCTCTTGCAATGGGAGAAGGACTTCATGGATGCACTCGAGCTCCCCTACCGGGTAATCGATGTTGCTTCCGGTGACCTTGGATCAAGTGCTTCCCGCAAGTTTGACATTGAAGCGTGGATCCCAACCCAAGGCACCTACCGTGAAGTAACATCGACCTCCAATACCACCGAATATCAAGCCCGCAGGTTGAAAATCCGGATGCGCGATTCAGAGGGAACAAAGCCACTGGCAACCTTGAATGGCACTTTGTGCGCGATGCCGCGCATCATTGTTGCGATCTTGGAAAACCACCAACAAGCCGACGGAACCGTGAGCGTGCCCAAAGCACTGCAACCATTCCTCGGAGGAAAGAAAGTACTCGCATGAGTGAAGTAGAAAATCCACAGTCTCCCCCAACACATGTAGCGGGTGAACCATTACCAATTGATTGGCGGCCAGAGCTCATCGCGCTCGACATCGACGACACCCTCGTGCAACACATGGGCAGCCTCCCCGCGGACGCCGTCGATGCAATCGAACGGATCACCGAAGCTGGTATCAAAGTCACGTTGGCAACCGGTCGCTCGGTCAGCACCACCTTTCCGATCGCGCGGGCCGCTGGCATCGACGATCTAGTTGTGTGCAGTAACGGTGGGATTTTAGCCATGGTGGAAACCCGCAAAGTAATGGAAGCCATCACATTTGACGCCACCCAAGCCATCGAACAAATCACTGTCCTTGTCCCCGACGCGGTATTCGCGATTGAAAATTCCCACGGTGATTTTTTAGCAACTCACATGTTTGACACGGGTGCTCTGGGAATTAATATTCGCGAGGTACGGCTTGCAGAACTCACCGAAGAGCCGGTCGTTCGCCTAGTCGTCCGTAGCGAAAGTGCTACCGCGAAGAGTTACCGAGAAGTCGCGAAAAGCCTCGGCTTTCACTCCGTTGTTTTCGGCATAGCCGATATCGCTTGGATGGATATTGCACCCCAGGGGGTTAATAAGGCGACGATGCTCACGGAGGTGTGCGCCCGTCGAAAGATTGATCCAACGAAAACAATCGCCATCGGCGACTCGTGGAACGACATTGAAATGCTGGACTGGGCCGGTCTTAGCGTGGCCATGGGCAGTGCGGTACCAAAAGTTGCCGCTCACGCGGATCTCATAACGTCGCCCGAACCTGGGATTGGTGTTGCCCAGATTCTTAACTCCATCGAGTTGTAGCCGCCCCCGTATACGATTACGTATATCCATGGTAGTTTTCGGATATGACCATGACGACAATTCGAGTAGATCAGACGCTGCGTAACCAAATCAATGAAATCGCGACCGAGCGCGGTACGACGGCGGCAAGCGTGATCGAAGCACTTCTTAAAGAGCATTTAGAGCGGGCGCTCATGGCTGAAGTAAAGCGAAAAATGGGTTCGATGACCCCTGATGAGCGGGCCGCCTACAACGCTGAAGTTGCCCAATGGGACGACACAGCATCCGACGGCCTTAATCAATACGGAGGCGAATGGGATGAAGAATGGCAAAAAGTTCTCGCTCAGGACGCCCACGCATTGCCCGGTTTTGTGGATAAATGAATCCCGGGGAAATCTGGTGGGTTGATCTTGGCCGCGGAGTCGGACGAGAGCAAAGCGGTCCCCGGCCGGTCCTGAGCATCTCGTCAATGGACTACACAGAAGTCGTTGATTCACTTGCAATCGTAATTCCGTGTACTACCAAGAACCGCAGTTGGCCAAATCACATTCACTTGCAAGGGGACTTACTTATCGAACGAGATACTTTCGCAATGACAGAACAGATTCGAACGATTTCTCGCGACAGGTTGATTCGACCCGCGGGTCGTGTCAACTCCGCAACCATGCAACAGGTTGGCGATTGGATTAATCGCTGGCTGGCGTGATGTCTGGGATTGCATCATGCAAGGCCACCCGCCAGTCCCGCATCGGTTTCATGCCAACACTTGCCCACCCTTTGTGACCCAACACCGAATATGCGGGGCGCGGGGCGCGTTGAACGTAACTCGAAGAATCCGTGGGAAGTACTCGCTCGGGGTCTTCCCCGATCTCGGACATGATCGCGCGAGCGAAGTCAAACCATGAGGTTACTCCGCTATTTGTTCCGTGGAAAGTACCCGAGCCCGTGTAGGTATCAAGCAGGGTCACAATCTGGTCGGCGAGATCCGAGGCCGACGTTGGTTGACCGATCTGATCGGTGACAACCCTCACCGTTTCGCTCTCACTTTGAGCACGCATGATTGTTTTAACAAAATTGTGTCCGGTTGCGCTATACAGCCAGGCAGTGCGAATAATCACGTGGTTATCTGGCAGGAGTTCACGCACGAAGTTTTCGCCGGCAAATTTGGTACGGCCATAAGCCGTCACCGGTTGGGGCTGGGAACTCTCTGAATACGGCTCTCTCGCATCCCCTGAAAAGACATAATCCGTTGAGATCTGCACCAGTCGTGCGCCCGCTCGCGCGCAATAAGTGGCCAAGATGGCCGGCCCTTCGGCATTGACGGTGAACGCGGAACTTTCCTTGTCCTCCGCTGCGTCGACAGCGGTCCAGGCGGCGCAGTTGATCACTAGGTCGGGGGCGAGATTTGCAAACGTCGAAGCAACCGACAACTCCGATGTGATATCAAGGTCGGGCAGGTCACCTGCAAAAATCTCGTCGTTCGGGCGATCAAAGTATCTGGCGACCAATTCGGTGCCGAGTTGTCCATTACTTCCGGTGATCAGGATTTTCATAGCGGTTACTTAATCGCCGCCTTGGCTTGCAGTGGCCGCCACCAGGCTTCATTTTCTTTGTACCAAGCGATTGTTTCGGCTAGACCGTCCTCGAACTTATGTTGTGGTTCATAACCCATGGCGCGCAGTTTCGAGTCGTCAACGGAGTAACGGCGGTCGTGGCCTTTACGGTCTTCAACCGGGGTGACCTTTGACCAATCAACACCCATCGCAGCAAGCACTCTTTCGGTGATTTCTTTATTGCTCAATTCCAGTCCGCCACCAATGTTGTAGGACTGACCCGGTTCACCCTTTGAGACAACGATTGCGATTCCACGACAGTGGTCGTCCACGTGCAGCCAATCGCGGACATTGAGACCATCACCGTAAAGCGGGACATTCTTGCCATCAATTAAGTTGGTCACAAATAGTGG
>Ga0222670_1000828_pt1 | contig 11951 bp, 10 predicted proteins | sample AntAcemetagen732_FD_181148 | JGI IMG/M metagenome (GOLD analysis project Ga0222670, IMG submission 181148) | Saline water microbial communities from Ace Lake, Antarctica - #732 | ecosystem: Environmental > Aquatic > Non-marine Saline and Alkaline > Saline | place: Antarctica: Ace Lake... | reverse complement strand
AGATTTTTTTTATAGCTAATAATTTTTATAATTTTATTTAATTTTTTTTTTTTTATGTAATCTTGTAAATTATTCTTTTCCCTACCATTTCCCACTATTAAAACGTTAATTTTAATTTTTTCCTTAACTAAATTAATTGCTTTTATTAAAGTCATTTGATCCTTTTGATCAATAAGTCTACCTACATTAATTATTTTTAAACAATCTTTACCAAAATAACTCGACATTTTTCGTTTAGATTTATTTATAATCTCTTTTTTATTTAAAGGATTATAAATACATGTAACTTTTATATTGTATCTTTTTTTAAATTGTTTTTTGAAATCAATACTATTTACTATTATCTTATTGGCACTGTTCAGAATTATTTTAAAGAAAAAATGCTTCAATATATTTTGAGACCACCCTTCAGGAGACGTGTTTGATCTTACAATTACTTTTACACCTAATATTTTGCAGAGCAGTGTGCAATAAATATTTCCTTGAAATGAAAAAACTAATATATTTTTATTTTTAAGTATCTCTAAAAACAAAAGAAATAAACAAAGGAAAAATTTTTTTCTTCTGCCAAGATAATTAAAAAAATTATTGCTGAAGAATATTAGTTTAATCTTTTTGTCAAATTTATTTTTAAATTTATTTGATATTGTTATAATAGAAATATTATTGATTTTTTTAATAAGAAAATTAGAAATTAAAAATAAATTTTTTTCAACACCACCATCTTCAATTGATGGCATAAATATGACTATTTTTTTTTTCATCTTAAAAATTATAAAAGTTTATTTTATTATTAATTGAATATATAAACTTAATTTTATGAATAAACAAAATACTTTAATTTCAATATTAATAATCAATTACAATAATCATAGCCTACTCAAAAGATCAATTAAATCTTGTTTAAACCAAAGTTATAAAAATATAGAAATATTAATTTTTGATGATAAGTCAAATGACAATTCTCCAAATGTTTTAAAGAAATTTAAAAAAAATAAAAAAATAAAAATTTTTTTTAATAAAAATAAAAAAGCTAATATAGCTGCCTTAGATGCAGCTAATGGATATCGCTTTCTATTCAAAAAATCTAAAGGTAAAATTATTTGTTTATTGGATAGTGATGATTTTTATCATAAGGATAAAATTTTTAAGATTAACGATTGTTTTGAGAAAAATAGATCCTATGATTTGATTCAAAACTTGCCAATAATAGTTGAAAATAATGCAAAAAATTATAAAAAAAATAGAAATAATATTTTTAGTTATTGGCCTTATCTTGCACCTGAAAGTTGTATAAATTTTAGAAGAAACTTTATGTTAAGATTTTTAAAAAAAAATAAATATTTAAATCACAAATTTACAAATGTTTGGCTGGGTTTCAGGATGGGTGTATATGCTTTTTTTATTGAAAATACGTTACTGACGTTAAATGAAAATATTACTTATTACAAAAGCTATGGGGAGTCCAAAAAATATTTTACATTTGGTTATAGCTGGTTTATTAGAAGAAAAAATTCTTTTGACTATCTTTTTAAAATATCAAAATATAAATATAAATATAAATATAAATATAAATATAAATATAAATATAAATTAAACTTTGATTATTTTTTTACTTTAGTTTTTTCAAAAATATTAAAATATTTATAAAATGATTAAAAAACATATAAAATTTAATGTTCCCTATAATTCTAAATTTTCAAAAAAAAATATATTGAATGTTCTTAAAAATAATAAGTTTGCTGATGGTGAATTTCAAAAAAAATGTAAATTATTTATCGAAAAAAAAATTAATTCAAAGTGTATTGAATTAACTCATAGCTGTTCAAGTGCATTAGAAATTGCAATGTTATTAATTGATCTAAAAAAAGATGACGAGGTTATCATGCCCTCATATACATTCACATCCACAGCAAATGCTGTATTACTAAGAGGTGGTAAACCAGTTTTTGTAGATGTTTGTTCTGATGATGTTAATTTAGATCCAAGATTAGTTGAAAAAAAGATAAATAAAAAAACTAAAGCAATAATTGTTGTTCATTACGCGGGTCTTTCTTGTGATATGTCATATTTTTTAAAATTAAAAAAAAAATTTAATATCTATTTAATTGAGGATGCCGCTCATTCATTTTTAGGAAAATATAAAGATAAATATCTTGGTACAATTGGAGATTTTGGAGCTTTTAGCTTTCATGAAACAAAGAATTTTGTTGGAGGCCAATGTGGTGCCCTTTCAATAAATAATCTTAAATTTGAGAAAAAAGCAAAAATTATTCTTGATAAAGGAACAGATAGATCTTTGATTAAAAATAAAAAAAAATTTTACTCATGGAAAGGTATAGGCTCCGAATACAGAGCAACCGAGCTATCATCTGCTTTACTTTTTGGCCAATTAACAAAGTATAAATATATTCAAAAAGCCAGAGAAAGAATTTGGAATACATATTTTAAAGAATTTTTTAAAATTAACAGCAAATATTTCTATTTATTGAATAATGGTAATAAATTTAAAAAAAGTTCCCACCATGTATTTGCTTTGATTTTTAAGAGTTTAAATGTAAGAAATAGATTTATACTCTATATGAAAAAAAGGGGCATGGAGTGTTTTTTTCATTATTACCCTCTTCATATGTCAAATTTTGGAAAAAAAATAAAAAAAATTAAACTTCCTGTTACTGAAAAAATTTATGATGGTTTAGTTAGATTACCATTGTACCCATCACTAAAGGTTGGTGAAATAAAAAAAATTATTAAAATTTCAGAAAAATTTATTAAGTCAATTTAAAAATTATTGTATTTTTTTTCTATATAATTATATGAGAAATGAGAAAAAATAATTGTCATAAAATAACAAAATAAAACTAATAAACTAGATTCAAAAATATTTAAATCTAATTTACTAAAACCATCATCATTTACAAATGTTTTTAAATTAAAAATATATTTTAGTGAATTGGTTATAATCCAAAAAATAAATAGATGAGACATATAAATAGAGTAGCTAATGCTTCCTAAATATACTAAAAATTTATTGCAAAGTATTTTTCCCAAAAATGATGTGTTATTTAAATCACATGAAAAAAAAATTAATAAGCCAAAAATTATTGGCAAGATAAAAAGATAATCATCCTGCATTCTGGTTAATGAAAAAAACATAATAATTAATAAAATAAAACTAATCGTATTTTTTGTTATTTTATAAAGTTTTTTATTATTATATTTTATATATAAATACGAAGAAAATAATCCCAAATAAAAACTAAATATACAATCAAGAAAAGATCTGTATCCACTATTTGAAGCACCAAAATTTAATTGATCATTAATTCTAATCAAAGAAATTAATAATAATATAAATAAACTTATTCTTAAATTAAATTTAAAAATAATTAAAAATGCAAATATTATATATGTATAAAATTCAGCTGAGATAGACCAGCTAGGTGTATTAAATGTATATTCATATAAAAAAGTTTGTAATAAGAAAATATTAGCTACAAAGGTATAAAAATTATTTTTAGTGAAAGGTTCACTATTAGGAGATAAGTTGTACTCATTTATTGCTATATATTTTATAATTTCAATAAATAAAAATAACAGTAAAAAAAATAGATGCAAGGGGTAAAGCCTAAAAAATCTTTTTATTATAAATATTTTAATATTTGTAAAGTTTTTAATCTTATCTCTATAATTATAATAAATAACAAACCCACTAAGACAAAAAAAAAATTGCACAAAATATCCATTTGCTAAAGAATGATTTACCAATGGAGAATTAACATCAAAATGAATTGCTGCAATCATTAGAGCAGCAAATCCTCTGAAAGTTTCTAGGGATAAAAATTTTTTTTTACTTTTCATAATAAGCAATCATATATACTAGTATATAAAATGTTAATGAAAAAGAAATGTCTTATTTATGTAGTTTCTTATAATCATGAGAAATTTATTTTGGATACTTTATTAAGAATTCCAAAAAATATTAGTAGAAAATATAATGTTGAAATTTTAGTTTCAAATGACAAATCTCAAGACAGCACTCTAGAACAAGCAAAAAAATTCAAGCCATTAAAATTTAAATACAATATAATTTGTCCCAATAAAAATCTTGGTTACGGTGGCAACCAAAAAATTGGATATTATTATTCCATTAAAAAAAACTTTGACTATGTTGTTTTGCTTCATGGTGATGGTCAATACGCACCTGAGTATCTAACAAAAATTTTGAATGAGTTTGAAAGTAAAAAAAATTATTCTGCTGTTTTTGGTTCTAGAATGATTTCAACAGGTTCAGCAATTAAAGGTGGTATGCCATTATATAAGTTTGTAGGAAATAAGATATTAACATCTATTCAAAATTTTTTGTTAAATTCAAAATTATCAGAATTCCACTCTGGATATAGAGCTTACAGGGTTAACTCATTAAAAAAAATATTTTATCAAAATAATGCAAATGATTATTGCTTTGATACGCAAATTATTATTCAATTTTTATTAAATGACATGAAAATTAAAGAAATACCAATACCAACATTTTATGGTGATGAAATTTCTTATGTAAATGGACTTAAATATGCAGCACAAATTACACTTGAAACAATTTTAGCAAAATTATTTTTAAAAAAAATATTTTACAGTGATAAGTATGTAACAATTAGTAAAATCAAAAAAAATTTATTTTTACTTCATGATAATAAACTAAAAAAAATAATCAAAATATCAAAATTTTATAAGATCAATTGATTTATGTTAGTTAAAAATAATAGAATATATATAATTTTATATATATCAATATTAATTGGATTTTATTTTAACGAAGATGTTTTAGGAGGATCAAAAAATGATTATTTATATCATTTACAATTTGTTGAATTATTTTCAAACGATTTAATTTATGGATTGAGTGTTTATGGTTATGATGGTCACTTAGTAAGAAATTCCCCAATCTTTTACATAATATTATCATTTATCGATAAATATATTAGCTCAGAATATTTAAGATATTTTCACACATTAAGTGCACCAGTTCTATCTATATTATTTTATAAGGCGCTTAAAATAAAGTTTAATTTTGTTAATAAAGATAAATTAAAAGTATTTTCTGCAATTTTATTTCTTTCACCCACGGTCAGATCATTAGCAATTTGGCCTTATCCATTTATTTGGAGCTTAATTTTTTTTATATTAGCCATATATTTTTATTTTTTGTTTGAAAAAAAAAGAAATTTAAAAAACATTTATTTTTGCTTTATTTCAATTATTATAAGCTCCTATATAAACTATACATTTTCTGTATTTGGATTATTTTTTTTGATAAAATTTTTACAAAATTATAAGTCTAAATTTTCAATTTTAGGAATATTGTTATTCTTAGTTTTGTGTTCATTACCAGCTATATTTTTTTTATTTTTTAGAAATGGTATTCATGTTTTAGGGGGTCCAGATGGGCTAAAACTATCTTTAAATGAAACACTGAATTTTTCAAATAAAATTTTAATTATTAGTTCAATAATTTTTTTTTACTTACTTCCTTTTTTAAAATTCAATGATCTGTTAATTAAAATTGAGACTAAATCAATTTTTCCTAAAATTCTAATTGGAATAGTTTGTATTCTATTGATTTTGATGTTTGATTATCCTCACACTTTATACTTTGGTGGAGGTATAATATTTAAGATATCATATCTCTTTTTTGAAAATAATATTTTATTTTATATTGTTTGTTTTATTAGTTTTTTTTTATTTTATAATTTATTAAATGACTTCAATAGTTTGTCCTTAATGTTTATTTTAACAATCTTATATAATCTGCAATTTACAATTTATATGAAATATTATGATCCATTAATTTTATTTTTAATCTTATTTTTTTTTGAAAAAAACTTTGTTATCAGATTTTTTAAAGATAAATTTTTCTTACAAAAAATATATTTATTTTCAACTTTAGTTTATGCTATTTTCTTTGTTAAAAGTTACCTGCTTTAATTTTGATTATAACAAAAGTGATTAATTGAATTTTCTATTACTAAAAGTGTTATAATCTCTGCAGTTATTATCAAAATTGTTATTTAGTGTCATAAAAGATAAAAATTTTTTTTTGATTTTTTTGATTATATTTAATAACTATATAAAATGACTGTAAGCATTATTATTCCTTATTATAAAAAAAAAAATTATATAAATAAAACAATTTCCTCAGTTTTGAAACAATCCTATCAAAAATTTGAAATTATTATTATTAATGATGAGCCCGGTAAATCTTCTAAAGATATTTTGGCTTATATAAAAACAAAGGATAAGCGAATAAAGATAATAAATAATAATAAAAATATTGGAGCAGGTTTATCTAGAAATGTTGGGATTGATCACTCGAAAGGTATCTATTTAGCATTTTTAGATGCTGATGACCTCTGGCATAAAAATAAACTTTTTGCACAAATAAAATTCATGCGTAAAAAAAATATTGAAATATCCCACACTTCTTATGAAATAATTGATGATGATCTTGTAATAAGAGGGACACGACAAGCAAAACTAATGAATTATAAAAAATTAATAAAATCTTGTGATATTGGATTATCAACCGTGATGATAAAAAAAAGTCTAATTAAAAATCTAAGGTTCCCTAATTTAAAAACTAAGGAAGACTATGTTTTATGGTTAGAAATAGCAAAAAATGGTAAAAAAATTCATGCTTTAACTAAAAAGCTAACTCAGTGGAGAAAAAGTAACAATTCTCTTTCATCATCAGTTGTAAGAAAGCTGACTGATGGTTACTATGTTTATAGATATTATCTTAAATTTAATGTTATTAAATCTCTTTATTCATTATTTGTATTGTCTATAAACTTTTTAAATAAAACTAAATGAACATTCTATTATTAATTATTTCCATAATTTTATTGTTAATAATTTCGATTAAAATTAAAAAAACAAAATATTTAAAAAATTATTCAGGAAATGATCATCAAAAATTCACAACAAATAAAAATGTCCCTTTAACAGGTGGTTTTTTTATTATTATTGTTTTCTTATTAGTATTATTTGAAGAAAATAACTTTTTTTTAATATCAATTATTTTAATCTTTTCACTAGGTTTGTTCTCTGACTTAAATAAAATTATATCTCCAAATAAAAGATTATTATTACAAGTAATAATAGTCTTGTTTTTAATTATATTTACAAACTTGGAAATTAATTCAACAAGGGTTATTATTTTAGATAAATTTCTAGAAAATAATATCTTTAATGTTTTCTTTGTATCTTTCTGTGTGTTGGTGTTAATTAATGGAACAAACTTTATTGATGGATTAAATGGTCTTTCGCTTGGTTACTATTTTATAGTAACAATAGCTTTATTAAATAATAATTTTGATTATTCAAATTTATTACAGGGGAATGAACTTCTCTATCTATCGTGTTATTTATTTATATTTCTAATTTTTAATCAATCTAATCTCTTTTTTATTGGTGATAGTGGGTCTTATTCATTAGGATTGATATTCAGTTTTTTATTAATTAATATTTATACAGTTAATTCAAATATATCACCATTTTATATAATTCTTTTAGTGTGGTACCCATGTTTTGAGCTACTTTTTTCAATTCTAAGAAAATTTAATATAAGCTTTTCACCAGCAAAACCAGATATAAGACACTTACATCAGTTAATTTACAATTTAATTAAGAATAAATATAATTTTAGTAAATTAAAATCAAACAATATAAGCAGTATATTAATTCTACTTTTTAATTCATTTTCAATATTTTTAGGCTCAGTTGATATATACAGTAGTCAAAATCAAATTATTTTGATAATTATGAATATACTATTCTATACAGCAGCTTATAAGCAGCTAGTTAATTATAAGAATAAAACAAAGAATTAAAAAATTAAATTAATTTTTTAAAAACATAAATATCATTTTTTTTAAAATATAAAATCCATCACGGATTGCATTAACTTTTTTCTTACCTGCTATTCTTGCTCTTTCATGTGCGGGTGTGGAAAAAATTTTATAATTTTTTTTTTGTGCTTTTATCGGTAGCTCGACACAAAATGCAAAGTCTTGTGATTGTAGGTTTAGGTCTAAAGTCATTTTTGTTTTACCTAAAACAAATGTGTATAAAATATCAGTTATTGGAAGTTTAAATAGAATTTTTCCAAGCTTTGTAAAAATAAAATTTCCAACTTTAGTGACAAGTGTATCATCTTCACTAGTTGCATTTTTCTCATATCTAGAACCAAATATTATATCTGCCTCTTTATCTTTTAATGAACTGTACATTCCAGAAATTTCGATTGGGTTAAAAGATCCATCAGCATTAAAAATACAAAAATATTCTGTTTTGACACTCTTAATACCCAAGATTAGTGCATCACCATAACCTTTATTTGTTTGATGGATAATCGTACAATCAAAATTTTTAATAGAATCTATTGTTTCGTGATCAGCGGGTTCGAGAATTACCATAATGTTAAAGGGAAATTTCTTAAGCTCTAATAATACGCTTGGTAAAGATTCTTTTTCGTATTTTGCAGGGATTATTAATGTAATATTTTTCACAATGTACTATAAAGCAATTTTTAAATTCAATAGATTATCGAAATAATTATATTATTAAAATTTAAATGTCATCAAATTTAATTGCATTCATTTTCTTTTACTTTGCTATTATTACATCAGTAGTAGGCTATGGTTTATTGATCGCAAATGCAGCAAATTTAAAAAACACACATTATAACAAAGGTTATCTAGGTTTATTTGGAGTTTTTTTTTTAATATTTTATTCATACGTTTCTCATTTTTTTATTCCACATAATTATGGTAATAATCTTGTTATTTTAACATTAGGATTGCTATCTTTCATTTATTTTTTTGAAAAAAAAAAGAAAAGTGAATATATTTTATTTTATTTATTTTTTTTAATTTTATTCATAAGTTTTGTAATTTTTAAGCCTCATGATGATTTTTCTTACTATCATTTTCCATATACTTATTATTTAACTCAAAATAATCTTTTAGTAGGTATTGGAAATTTCAATCATGGATTTAGAACACCATCATCAATATTTTATTTAAATTCTTTATTTTATTTACCAATTATAAAATATTATTTTTTCCATTTGGGGGCAGTTATGATCATGGGATTTTCGAGTTTAATTTTATTAGAGTATATTTTAAAAAAAATGAATAAAAAAAAGATTGATATAATTTTTTTTCTTTCTTTAATGGGTTTTATTTTTATCAATATTTTCTTTTACAGAATAAGTGAACATGGAACTGATAGATCGGCTCAAATTTTAATATTCTTACTAATTATTGAATTAATAATATTAATAAATGCTGACAGTCAATTTAGAGAAAATAGTACGAAATTTTTTGTTTTATTGATTTTAGTAATTTCTCTTAAATCTTTTTACATACTTTATTTAATTTTATTATTTCCACTTTTTTTCTATTTTATAAAAGATAAAAAAATTATCTATGTGAAAGATTTTTTAAAAAACCCCTTTTTTTATTTATCTGTCTTAACTTTTATTTTTATTTTGTTAATAAATTTTTTTAATTCAGGTTGCTTAATTTACCCTGTGAAAATAACATGTTTTGATTACTTTTCATGGACGATACCACTACAAGAAGTTTCACAAATGAATAATTGGTATGAGCAGTGGTCTAAAGGAGGTGCTGGTCCTAATTTTAGAGTAGATAACCCTGAAATATACATTCAAAAATTTAATTGGGTAGGCAATTGGATTACAGTATATTTTTTTAATAAAGTATCTGATTTTTTATATGGAATAATATTTCTTAGTGTTATTTTGTTTGTTATTTTCTATTCAAAAAATAACAAAATTGAGGTTCCTTATAAAGGAATTATCTCAATCTACTTAATGTTAATTCTGTTATTTGCTGAATGGTTTTATAATCATCCCGCCTTAAGATATGGGGGTTATCCTTTAATTGCTTTATTATTATTTTTGCCAATTGCCCAACACATGAGTAAAAAAAATTATTTAAATTTTAACACAAATATTAGAGCTTACTTTCTTATTTTTTTAACATTATCTGTCTTTATTGCTAGAAACTTTAATAGATTACATAATGAGGAAGAGAAATATAAATATAAACCTATAAAAAAAATTAATTATCATGTTGATAATTCTTATTTTAGGATTCAAAATACTTTTAATGATATAATAAAAATTAATAAACGTTGTTTAAATAAATTAGATTATTGTGACAAACATAAAAACTTTAATATCAAGAAAAAATTTAATTATATAGTTTTTTTTAGAAAATAAATGATAAAATATTTTACTTTAAAAATTTTAAACATATTTGATTTTTTCCATCAAAGAAGAATAATTAAATACTTACATAAAAAAGGATTTAAAAGTTTTGATAACATTTTAGATGTTGGCGCGCACAAAGGTGAGTCTATAAATCTGTTCTTGAGTAATTTTAAAACTAAGACTATTTATTCTTTTGAAGCAAGCCCCATGACATTTAAAATTTTATCAGATAAAATTGATTATTTTAAAAATAAATTTAAAAGTTCAAAAATAATAATTGAAAATTATGCAATAGGTGCTGTTAAAAAAAAAGTTTCATTAAAACAGTTAAAAGAAAGTTCATCTTCTACAATTAGAAACCTCAATGAGAACTCAAAATATTTTAAAAAAAAATTGTTTTTTTTACAAGGTCATAAGAAAAGCCCTTTTTTTCAAGAAGTAGAAGTAGAACAAATTACATTAAGTGATTATTTAATTAAACATAATATAGATAATGTTGATTTTCTAAAAATTGATACAGAAGGCTATGAATTTGAAGTTTTGATTGGTGCTAAAGATGTACTTTCTAAAATAAGTATTGTTTTATTTGAACATCATTATGATGATATGATAGCTAAAAATTATAAATTTTCTGATATACACAATTTTTTATTAACAAATCATTTTTCCCAATTATATAAAAGTAAAATGCCTTTTAGGAAAACATTTGAATATATATATATTAATAAATCAAAAAATAATTTAATTACTAGATTAGTATAATTATAATTAGACTTAAAATTTTTATTAAATTATAACAAATTAAGAACTATGAAAAAAAAAATTGCTTTAATTTTTGGTGTTACTGGACAAGATGGTTCTTACCTTGCTAAATTATTAATTGACAAAGGTTATATTGTTCATGGTGTTAAAAGAAGGTCATCATCATTTAATACAGGAAGAATAGATCATTTGTATCAAGAACCTCAAGTAAAAAGTAGAAATTTTATCTTACATTATGGGGATATCACAGACTCTCTATCTGTTTCAACAATGATTAAAAATATAAAACCAAATGAAATTTATAATCTAGCTGCACAATCACATGTAGCAGTCTCATTTGAAGTTCCTGAATATACAGCAAATGCAGATGCTGTTGGAGCATTAAGAATATTAGAGGCTATTAAGTTTCATGGGTTTCAAAAAAATACAAAATTCTATCAAGCAGGAACTTCTGAGATGTTTGGTAAAGTCCAGCAGGTTCCACAATCTGAAAATACACCTTTTTACCCAAGAAGCCCGTATGGTGTTGCTAAAGTGTATGCACATTGGATAACAGTAAACTATAGAGAAGCCTACAATATATTTGCATGTAATGGAATTTTATTTAACCATGAAAGCCCTGTCAGAGGTGAAACATTCGTAACAAGAAAAATAGTTGTAGCCCTGTGTAAGATTAAATTAGGATTACAAAAAAAACTATATTTAGGAAATTTAGATGCAAAACGTGATTGGGGACATGCCAAAGATTATGTAGAAGCTATGTGGAAGATGATGCAAAAGAAAAAACCTTCAGATTATGTAATTGCTACTGGAAAACAATATACCGTTAAACAATTTGTAGATTTAACTCTTAATCAGTTAGGGATCAAATATTACTGGAAAGGGTCAGGAG
>Ga0222670_1000820_pt1 | contig 11995 bp, 9 predicted proteins | sample AntAcemetagen732_FD_181148 | JGI IMG/M metagenome (GOLD analysis project Ga0222670, IMG submission 181148) | Saline water microbial communities from Ace Lake, Antarctica - #732 | ecosystem: Environmental > Aquatic > Non-marine Saline and Alkaline > Saline | place: Antarctica: Ace Lake | collected... | reverse complement strand
TAATTATATAATTTTTTTTTTTTTAAGTTTTATAGTATTTTTAATTACATTTTTATTTTTAATTATTGTTCCAAAAAACATTTTTCAAATAAACATTAAAAAAAAAACTTTTGTTATTTTATTATTTTTTCTATTAATTTCATCATTTTACGTTTGTTTCATACTTCAGGACTTTAGACCACGATATACAAAAGATTCCATTACTAGTTTTGAAGGAATAATTTTTATGTTGAATAATATTTTGTTATTATGTTTGTATACTATTTATATTCTTAATAGGGAAAAGGACAATTCTATTTATTTTGTTATTCTATTGGTGTGTTCAATTTTAACTATAGATGGATTAGCAAAAGGTTTATTTACATTGGCAATATTAATATTTGAATTTTATAGATTAAGCCATAAGAAAAAAAAATATTTTTTTTTAATTTTCATATTGGCTATACCAATTATTATATACGTATCTTTTAATTTTAAATATAGTTATCGTTCTGATGATTATTATATTTTTAATGATAATTTTGAAAGTATATTAATTTATATTTATGATTTTATTATACCTCGAATTTCAGTTCATGGTGAGCATTTAAATGCATTTATTTTTAACAAATTAGATATCTCTAATTATAGTTTTTTAGCTAATATTATAAGTGAGTCATTTAACAATAGATTAAAAATACTATTTAATGATGGCCATGATCTTTTTTATCCAAAAACAGTTGGTCAATCGATTACATTTAATGTAAGAGGCGCATATGATCGTGGGGGATCTAGTCCTGGTTACGTATTAAGTGTAATAAGTTTTTTACCATTTACTTTGCCTTTAATAATCTTGATTACCTCTATATTTAAAAATTTTTTTTTAAGATTAAACGAAAAATTAACTTTTATAGAGATCGCCTGTTTATGTTATATCTTCAAGGCAATTACTGTAAATCTACTTGATATGCTGGGGCTTATATCACCAAATCTTTTACTCTTATTTTTAATTTATTTATCTTGTAATATTTATCTCAAAGACTCAAACAAAAAAAAATTTATTTATAATTAATATTAAAAAAATGTTTTCTTATTTTAAATCTATAGAAAATAAATTTTACATATTCTCAAGATTAGTATCAGTAACAATTAAACCATTGTTACTATTTGTGAGTTTATCTTTTGGTTATAAAGAATTTGGCACAATAATAGCAATGATTTTTTTAATTAATTCAACAAATATGATGTTTTTTTCTATTCCTATATTTAGAAACTTTTTTATAAACAAAAATCACAAATCAACCTTAAGAAAAAAATATTATTCAACTAAATACAAATTTGAAATTATATTAATTTTTTCAATTTCAATTATATTTTTAATACCAATAAACATTTTTTTTGAAAGTGGATTAGAAATATTTTTTTGTTCTATATCTATCTACTCAATTAATAAAATCTATGATGAAATTCAAAGATTATTGATAATTAAAAAAAATTTTTATAAATGGTCTATTATTACAAATTTTAAAAATTTAACGTTAACTATATTATTATTAAGTCCAATTTTAGGTATTAATATTTTATACTTTTTTTTTATATATTTTTTTATCAATTTTTTTGTACTTTATAAATTTATAAAAATTTCTTTTAATTTCTATTTTATTTCAAGAAAAAAAATAAATAAGTTTTTCCAATATATTTGGAATAATAAACAGATTTATATAATTAATTACTTTATTTTATTTTATAATCTTGGAGATAAAATTTTAATTGGAAAAAATTATAAGGAAATTCTAATAGAATATATGTTTTTAAGCAATATACTAACCATTCCACTGTCTTGTATACATTTCTTTTATATTGCAAAGTATAGAACGGAATTTGTGAAAAATGATATCAATTTTAAGGAGGTAATTTTAGGTAAAAATTTTAATTATTTATTGATTTCAACTTTTTTCATAACTTCATTAATAATTTTAATTTATTTAAATTTATATCCCTCAAAATTATCAATAGAATCTATAATATTTTTATTATTAATTTATCTTATAAAATCTTATAACTTAATATTAAACGAAGTTATTTATTGGAAAAATTTTTATAGAAAATTTTTCTTTTTTGAATTTGTTTTTTTTGTATTGATTATTTTATTTTTTCTATCAATAGTTCATTTCAGCTTAAATCTGAATATTTTTCTATTTTTGTTACTAATCTTCTTTATAATCAAATTTACCTTTAAGTTATTCTACTTTAAAAAATATAATTTTTAATAAACTTAATAGAACTTAATTTTTATTTATTTTATTTTATTGAAATTTTATTAAAAAAATTTAATCAAACATCCAATAATAATCTAAATTTTACTAAAATGTAAATGTGATTAGAAATTGTTAATTTAAACTTTGCTTAATTATTAAATTTAAAATATATTGTATTTTGTAGGACAAATTAAATTTATAAAATATATATGATTAAAAGAAATATCTCTAAATTAATAAAATCAAAGGCATTTATTTCTAGGCCGCTAATTACATTATTTAGATTATTAAAATTACTATTTTATGATATTTTTAAAATCAGAAAAATCGTCAACATAAAACATAATAATATCAACTTTAAATTTTATTATAATCCTGGATTAAAATTACATAGTGGTGGAAGAGGATTGTATTTATTTAGAGAAAAGTTTGAAGATCTACTTGAGTTTGGACATAAATTTATTAATAGAAATGATAATTGTATAGATGGAGGTGCAAATCAGGGCATTTATTCTCTTAGTTTTTCATCCGTCGTAGGAGAAAATGGCAAAGTTGTTTTTGTAGAACCATTTAATTACTGCCATCAAATCATTAAAGAAAATATGCTTTTAAATAATTTTAATAATATAATTTTAGAAAAAAAAGTGCTTTTTGAAAAGTCAAAAGAAATTAAATACATAGATTATAGTTATGGAGTTGGTTCGGCATCAATCACAAAGAATTTTGGAAAAAAAAACATTTTAGAAACAGAGACTATTACTATTGATGATATTTCAAAGAAGTATAATTTGAATATCAATTTTATTAAATTAGATGTAGAAGGTGCTGAGCTTCATGCATTAAATGGCTCTAAAATAACAATAGAGAAATACAATCCAATATTATGTATTGAATGCAGAGATATTGAATTATACTCAAAAATTCAAAATTTTTTAGAAAAGTTCAAGTATAAAGCGTGGGTTTTTAAAAATAATGATTTAATAGGTTTTAAAAACTTTACACCAAAAAGTAATATTTTTTTTTTAAAATAAATAATAATTATTTTTTATGATTATAGTTTTAACAAAAATTAGAAGGATCCTAGATCCTAATATTTATAAATATTTAAGAACTATTTTTGTTGGTATTATTTATTTAATTCCTTTTAATTTAAGATTAAAAATTTTTCACTTTTTTTCAAAAAATTCTGTTTTTTATAAAAATATAAAAAAACATGATATCGTCGTTCAAGTTGGGGCACCTGCTGATTTAATAAATCAAGGAAGATCAAGATCATTACATATTTTATTGAGAAATCCTAAGCAACTATTAGTTATTGAACCAGATCCATTTTCAGTTTCGGTTTTAAAAGAAATAATAAAAAAATTAGATTATAGAAGAAATGTAAAAGTTTTGAGTGGGGCTATTAGTTTAAAAAAAAAAAATTCTATTTTGATCTCTAATAATAATCATCAGGCTACTAATAGACTTTATGATAACAATGTTAGTTATAAAGAGAGTGATATTAAAAAAATTAAAGTGAAGTGTAAAAAACTTACTGATTATTTTAAGAAGATTGAAATTTTACCAACTGTTCTTAGTATTACAACTAACGGAGGAGAGGGAAGTGTTATTGATCAATATTTGTATGAAGTAAAAAAAAAAGATTTTCCAAGAGTAATTTCTTTGGCACCTCCCGATGATAAATTTTTAAAAATTTTAAAAAAATATAATTATAATTTCATTGACTATGACGATCGGGGAATGACCTTCAAAAATCAGTCTATTAATAATGAAGATTAATTTTTTAGTATCAATAATAGTACCCACACATAATCCAGGTAAAGAAATATTTCAGACTATTGATAGCTTAATAAATCAAACATATCAGAATATAGAAATAATTTTAGTTAATGATGGTTCTGATCAAACTGAATTTTTAAAACAAGTGATTAAAATTTATAAGACAGACAAAAGATTTAAAGTTATCTCTCAAAAAAATAACTTGGGTGGTGGGTACGCAAGAAATATTGGAATTGATAAATCTAAGGGAGAATATATTGCATTTTGTGACTCAGATGATTGGTGGCCAAAAAATAAAATTGAATTACATTTACAATTTATGATAGAAAAAAATTTAAGTATTTCTCATACAGATATACTTGTTTTAAAAAAAAAAATTAACTTCTTTTCAATAAAAAAAAGAATAGCTCAAAACGAAATTGATCTAAAAAAATTTTTATTGAAGACGGATATTTTTTGTTCAACAGTTATTGTTAAAAAGGAAATATTAGAAAATTGCTCGTTTGGTCTAATGAAAGCTAGACATCCTTTTAAATTTTGGGTCAATATTTTAGAAAAAGGTATCAAGTCCCAAAAGTTTGAAAATTGCTATACTTATTATTTGAAACGAAATACATCTGTTTCATCAAATAAGTTAAAAATGTTTTATTATAATTTTTTTGCCTATTATAAATATGTTTCAAATAAAAAATTAGCACTTTTTTGTTTTATTATTAGAAATTTAAGATTTCTTTTTTTAAAAGATTAACAAATGAAAAATATGATTTTTTTAATTGGTGCGGCTCGTTCTGGAACTAAGTTTTTAAGAAATTGTTTTTCAGAATGCGATGAAATAGAAATTGTTCCATATGATATAGGTTATGTTTGGAGATATGGAAATGAGAAAATTTCTCATGACGAATTGAAACCATCTGACTTAGATAACAAAATTAAATTTTGGATTAGAAAAACTTTACCAAAAATGACGATAAAAAAAAAACATTCAAAATTTATTTTTGAAAAAACAGTCTCAAACTCTTTAAGAGTGTCTTTTATAGAAAAAATATTTCCAAATTCGAAATTTATTCATATTGTAAGAAATGGTCGTGATGTTATTCATTCTTCAACAAAACAATGGAGTTTACCTCCAAATAAAAACTATTTAATTCAAAAAATTCGATATTTTCCATTTTCAAATTATAGATATGGTTTACGGTTTATTTGGAATTTGATCTATTCAAAGTTTATGAAATTACCAACTATATGGGGACCAAGATATAATGGTATCGATCAAGATATTAAAAATTTATCTATTGAAGGGCTTTGTTCAAAACAATGGTCTCGTTGCGTCAACGTAGCTGAAGAACAATTGAATAGAATAGATAATAAAAGAGTTTATCGAATAAGCTACGAAAGATTGATTTTAGATATAAATGAATTAAAGAATGTTTGTAAATTTATTGGTATTAATAACTCATCAGATGTTCTAAAATATTACAAAGAAAATGTTGTCATTAAAAATGATAATTCTAATACTTTTGAAGATAAGTTGTTACAGAAAGCAATAAACAAATATGCTAATAAGACATTAAAAAAATTAGGATATAAGATATGAATAAATTTATACCTTTTTCTTTACCGGATATTGATAATAGGGAAATTTCTGAGGTAATAAAAACACTTCGTTCAGGATGGTTAACTTCTGGACCTATGGTTCAAAGGTTTGAAGCCAACTTTAAAAAATTTATAAACAAGTCTAATAAAAAAGAAGTTAATGAAAAACCAATTGAAGCAATTGCAGTTAGTTCAGCTACAGCTGGACTTCATTTAGCTTTGGAATCATTGGGTGTTAATAAAGGTGATGAGGTTATAGTTCCAAGTTTAACATTTACAAGCACAGCTTCAGTTGTGAGACATATGGGAGCAGAAGCCAAAATTGTCGACATAAACCATGATACTTTAAATATAAATGTTGAAGCAATAAAAAATGCAATTTCCTCTAAAACAAAAGCTATAATGGCAGTACATTACGCTGGTTTACCATGCAATATGGATAAAATTTTATCAATTGCTAGAAAATTTAAAATAAAGGTTGTGGAAGATGCCGCTCATGCTTTACCAACAATTTATAAAAGAAATTTAGTTGGTTCTCTTAAGTCTGATGTCACAGTTTTTAGTTTTTATGCAAATAAAACAATGACAACTGGTGAGGGTGGAATGGTTGTCACTCGCAATAAAAAACTAGCTAATAGAATAAAAATTATGCGGCTGCATGGAATTGACAGAGATGTTTTTGCTCGTTTTAGCTCAAAAAAACCTAGCTGGTTTTATCAAGTAATTGAGCCTGGTTTTAAATATAATATGACTGATATATCAGCAGCTATAGGAATTAACCAACTGAAAAAATTACCAAAATTTTTAAAAAGAAGAAAATATTTAGCTGAAAAATATATGAAATCCTTACGCAATTTACCTTTGATACTTCCTATAGGTGACACAGATCATGGATTACATGCTTGGCATCTTTTTGTAATTCGTTTAACAAATAATTCAAAAATTAATCGAGATCAGTTAATACAATATTTAAGTAACAACAATATTGGTACAAGCGTACATTATATTCCATTGCATAAACAACCATATTGGAAAAAAAGATATAATCTTACTAACAAAAATTTCCATGTAGCAGATGAAGCATTTAAGTCCATGATAAGCTTACCTTTGTATACCGCAATGTCAGATGAAAATCAAAATAGAATTATAAAATTGCTTCATAAAGCATTTATATAATTTATGAAACGTACCATTGACTTTTTTATTTCTTTTTTTGGCTTAGTATTTTTATTTCCCTTATTTATGATTATTGGAATTTTGATAAAAGTTGACTCTACGGGGCCAATTTTTTTTTTACAGGACCGTGTAGGTTATAAATCTATTATATTTAAAATTATAAAATTTAGGACCATGTATATTGACTCAGAAAAAACTGGGGAACTTACTTCTTATAATGACATTAGAATTACTAATTTTGGTAGCCTACTTCGAAGATATAAAATTGATGAACTGCCTCAATTAATAAATGTTCTTGTTGGTGAAATTAGTTTAGTTGGTCCAAGACCCAATGTAAAATCTGAAGTAGATTCTTATACTGATGTTGAAAAAAAATTACTTACCATAAAACCTGGGATTACTGATTTTTCATCTATAGTATTTTCAAATGAGAATAAAATTTTAAAAGATAAAAAAGATATATATCTTGTATACAATCAATTTATAAAACCATGGAAGAGTAAATTGAGTTTAATCTATATAAAACACCAGTCAATCATGTTAGATTTAGAGATAATAATTTATACTTTAGTTGCTTTAATTTCAAAACGTTTAGCCTTAAAGTGGGTGGTTAAAAAGTTAGAAAAATTTAAAGTTGATCAAAAAATTGTCGATATTGTTAAAAAGTACGAATTTTAAGATGGGTTTTGTTAATCCCTATAAAACTATTCATCAAAATAGATTAGGTCATTCTCAAAGTTGGAGGTTTAAAAAGCAAAAAAAGTATCAATACTATGATTAATAATTACTAAAAAACCTTAATGATGTTGTTTTTTAGTATTTGTGCTTTAATAGAAAGGTTGAGTAATCGTTAAATTAACTTAATTTAAGATTTATATATGAATTTATTTAATAAAAATATTTCTGAGCGACTATTTGGTTTAGGTCGATATACAAAAAGAACTATAGCTATCACTGCTGATATATTGATATGTGTGTTAGCTCTTTGGTTGGCTTTTTTTATAAGACTAGAAGAACTTATTTTATTAAAAGATATTAATTTTATTCCAGTTTTATTATCAGTTTTTTTAGTTATACCAATTTTTTGGATCTTTGGTGTTTATAGAACTTTATTCCGTTACGCAGATTTATCAATTTTAAATACAATTAGTTTATCGACTTTTGTCTATGGGCTCGTTTATTTTTCAATAATTAGTATTTATGGAATTAAAGATATTCCAAGATCAATTGGTATTCTTCAACCTGTATTATTATTTATTGGAGTTTTAAGTTCAAGATTGTTTACGAAATTTTTATTAACTGGAACATTTAATTCTTCTGGAGATAAAAAAAATAAAGAAAATATTTTGATATATGGAGCAGGGAGTGCGGGTAGACAATTATTAACTTCATTAGAAAACAACCCTTTATATAAAGTGGTTGGTTTTTTAGATGACAACCCACAATTGCATAGGCAAAACTTATTAGGACAAAAAATTTATAATCTAAACAAAATAAATGATTTAAAAAAAAATAAAGACATTAATTTAGTTTTATTTGCAATTTCATCTATCAATAAATCTAAAAAAAATGAAATTATCAAAAAACTAAACAAAGAAAAATTAATTGTTAAATCTTTACCTAATGTAAATGATATTATTGATGAAAAAATATCAATATCAACTATTAAAGATTTTTTAGCAGACGACTTGTTGGTAAGAGACCCAGTTGAACCTGATCAAAAATTATTAAATCAAAATATCAAATTAAAATCAGTTCTAGTAACTGGTGCAGGAGGTACCATTGGCTCAGAATTATGTCGTCAAATTATAAAATTAAATCCTAAACAATTAATATTGTTAGAGTTAAATGAATTTAATCTTTATGACCTCCATAATGAATTAACTGAGTTAAATAAAAATTTAAAAATTATTCCGCTTTTATCCAATATCCAAGATCAGAAGAAATTAGAAAAAATTATTAAAACCTTTAAAGTAGATACCATTTATCATGCTGCAGCTTACAAACATGTTCCTTTAGTTGAAGCTAATATTTGTGAAGGAGTAAGAAATAATGTTTTTGGAACACTATCAGTTGCAAAAGCGTCAATTAATCAAAAGGTTCAAAATCTAGTTCTTATATCAAGTGATAAAGCAGTAAGGCCCACTAATATTATGGGAGCTTCTAAAAGATTAGCCGAACTTTGTATGCAAAGTTTACATGATGCAAATGATCAAATTAATATAAATTTTTCAATTGTTAGATTTGGAAACGTTATCAACTCATCAGGTTCAGCCATTCCAAAATTTAGAAATCAAATTAAAGAAGGGGGACCAGTTACTTTAACTCACCCTGATGTGACCCGTTATTTTATGACTATTCCAGAGGCATCACAGCTAGTCATTCAAGCAGGTGCCTTAGGTAAAAACGCTGAGGTTTTTTTGCTTGATATGGGAGAAAGTGTCAAAATAAATGATTTAATTAAGAGAATGATCAATTTCTCAGGATTATCAATTAAAGATCAAGATAACAAAGACGGTGACATTGAAATTAAAATTACAGGACTTAGACTGGGTGAAAAATTATATGAAGAACTATTAATTGGAGACAATCCTCAAAAAACAATTCATCCAAAAATTAAAATGATAGATGAATTATTTATACCTTATAATCAGCTAGAAAAATCTTTAGATCAACTATTGGATTTATTAAATAATCATCAAGCAGATGAAGTTAAAAAATTTTTAGATAAAACAATTAAACTTTATAGTTCAAATTCTGAGATCACAGATTATCTTCATTTAGAAAAAGAAATGCTTGATGATAAAAATGACTTATTATTTGAAAATAAAAAAGATAATGTGGTTAAATTAAGTAAGAATAAATTTTTATTTACGTTGTCTAATTGCACTTGAGATCAGAACATAAAACATTCCAAATATAACTCCAAATATCCCTGAAATTAAGATCGTTTTTATTAAACTAAATGAAGCTTCAAACTCAGTATCTTGATAAATGATATTTACTGCTTTAAAATCATTACCAATAACAATTGGAGTATTATTAAATAATTTCTCAGTTCGATCTAAAAGTTTGTTCTCTAATAAGGTTCTTTTTTGCTTTTCAAGAGCTAATAAATTTTTGGTAAAGGCATCCTTATTAGTACGTGTTTCAATTAATTCAATTTCTTTTTCAATCATTACATAACCTCTCATATAATATGGTTTTGCTGATTGAAGATTTGAAATAACACCAAATGGGGTACTAAAATTTTCTACTTCAAGAGTATCATTTTCAATATTTAGTTTTCTTGCAATTAATGCTTGTTCTTTTAAAAAAGCTAGTCGATTACTTGTTTCAGTATCGTAATCTTTTTTAACATTGTTAATTTTTAAATTTAAATCTTCAAGTTTAAACTGATCTAACAATTTTAAATTATCTAAAGCTCTATCAAAATTTAATTTTAGATAATTTTTAATATTTTTATCAATTTCAATTTCTATAAAACTTAATGCCTCTTCCCATTTATTTTTATCATCAACTTCAAATTCAATTGTCCAATTTAATCTAGTCCCACCTCTTTGACTGCCATCGACATTAATAGGTCTTAACAAATTAAGCTTTAACGCTTTTTTTTCAACTGCTTCTAAATATTCATCTTCACTATCAAATTTTTTTTGATCTATCAGTTGATAATTTTTTATAGCCTCTATAATTATCTCTTTAGTTCGCAGTTCTTCTAAAAATAAACTTAAAAGATAACCTCTATTAATTACATTTATTACACTTTCAAATATAACTTCCTTATCGTCTTTTCCACTTTGAGACTTAATTAATGAATTGTATTGTGCATACAAATTATTTTCAAAAATAGTTATTGGTAAAATTTCAGTTTTAGCATTTAATTGTGGCTTAACTATAAAGTATAGAGCTATTGATAAAGTAATAAAAATAACAGTTATTGCAGCAATTTTTAATTTATTATTCCAAATATTAATAATAACTTCTACTAAATCTATTTCATCATTTTCAATTCTTTTTTTCATAAAACTCTTAAATCTATAAGCCAATTAGACTATAGTTTCATCAATAATTTGATTGATTTATATATCTTATTTTATAATAGATCATTTAACTTGCTTATTAAGTTTAGGTTTCTTAATCATTTTAAAGTCGATGTATTTATTTAAAAAAAATCAAATTATCCATTTAATATTAGCATCTATAATTCCTTTTTTGATATGGGGCCCTTTTTTTCCTGATTTAATAGTCAGTTTATCTTCATTAGTATTTTTATTTTATGCAATTAAAAATAAAGACTTTTATTATTTTAATAATAAACCATTTATAATTTTTATTATTTTTTGTCTCTATTGTATTTTTGTGTCAGTTTTAAGAGCTGAGGATATATTACTTAGCTTTGATAGCTCACTTTTTTATTTCAGGATAGGTGTTTTCGCCTGTCTTATCTGGTATTTAATTGAAAAAGATAAAAATATTTTAAAATATTTTTATTATGCATTAGTTATTTGTTTTTCAGTTTTGGTCGTTGATGGCTATTTACAATTTTTTACTGGATCAAATATTTTAGGTTTTAAATATACAGGTAATCGTATTTCATCTTTGTTTGGAGATGAGTTGATAATGGGTTCTTACTTATCTAGATTATTTCCTCTTCTGTTTGCTTTATTTTTAATTAAAGAAAAATATAAATATGAAATTTATTATATTGGAATATTATTTATTCTGGTTGATATTTTAATTTATATTTCAGGGGAAAGAGCTTCTTTTTTCTTTTTAAACTTATCAACTATTTTTATAATTATATTAATTAGAGAATATCAAAAATTTAGATTAATTACTTTTTTAATTGCTTTAGTATTAATTATCGGTCTAACTTTAAGTAGTGAAAAACTTTCTAATCGAATGATAAAAGGACCGGCTAAATCTATGGGTTTAGTTAAAGATGCTCAAAGTAAAAATATATTTACTCCAAGTCATGATAGCTTGATTAAAACAGCTTTTAATATGTTTAAAGATAAACCTATTTTAGGTCATGGGCCAAAAATGTTTAGAAAAATTTGCAGTGATGAAAAATATGCAACAGGAGTTTCTCCTTGTATGACACACCCTCATAACTTTTATGTCCAATTATTAGCTGAAACTGGGATTATTGGTTTTTTATTTTTGTTCAGTTCCTTTTGTTATGTTTTGTATTGTGCTTTTAG
>Ga0222670_1000814_pt1 | contig 12075 bp, 11 predicted proteins | sample AntAcemetagen732_FD_181148 | JGI IMG/M metagenome (GOLD analysis project Ga0222670, IMG submission 181148) | Saline water microbial communities from Ace Lake, Antarctica - #732 | ecosystem: Environmental > Aquatic > Non-marine Saline and Alkaline > Saline | place: Antarctica: Ace Lake... | reverse complement strand
AGATCAGGTGTAGCTTTAATGGAAATTGTTAGTAAACCAGACATGAGAACTCCAGATGAAGTTAGTGCTTATGTTAAAAAATTAAGATCTATTATGAGATATCTTGGTACGTGTGATGGAAACATGCAGGAAGGCTCTTTAAGAGCTGACGTTAATATTTCTGTTAGAATTAAAGGTTCTGATAAACTTGGAACTCGTTGTGAGATTAAAAATGTTAATTCAATCAAATTTATGCAAATGGCTATTGATTATGAAGCTAATAGACAAGTTGATTTAATTGAAGAAGGTAAAACAATCGATCAAGAAACAAGATTATTTGATACAAAAAAAAATGAAACAAGATCTATGAGATCTAAAGAGGATGCTCATGATTATAGATATTTTCCAGATCCAGATTTATTACCACTAGAAGTAACTGATGAATTTATTGAAAAACTTAAAGGAGATATTCCAGAATTACCTGATGATAAAAAGAAAAGATTTATTGATGAATTTAAAGTCTCTGCTTATGAGGCTACAATATTAGTTTCTGACATTGATACAGCTAAATATTTTGAGGAAGTTGTTGCTAAAATGGGTAAAAACCGAGATATGAAATTAGCCGTTAACTGGATTACAGGTGAATTGTTTGCTGTTTTAAATAATAAAAATTTAGAAATTACACAAAGTCCTATAAGTGCAAAAAATTTGGCAAAGTTAATTAATTTAATTAAGAATGGAACAATTTCTGGAAAAATAGCTAAAACAATATTTGAGTTAATGATGGATGGAGACATAGATCCACAAATAATTGTTGAAGAAAAAGGTTTAAAACAAGAAAGTGACCCTAAAGCATTAGAAGCTTTAATTGATAAGATTATCAATGATAACAGGGAAAAAGCTATTGAATATAAGAATGGAAAAGAAAAACTGTTTGGTTTCTTTGTGGGTCAAGCAATGAAAGCTTCAAGTGGTAAAGCAAACCCTCAATTAATAAATGAGATATTGAAGAAGAAACTTTAATATCATGGGTAAGAACCTTGAAATTACTGAAAAACTTGAAAAATATATAAATAATTTTAGTTTAAAGTTAAATCCCATTCAGCAAGAAATAATCGATTACAATAATACACTTGGGGACGTTAAGAGAATGCAAGTAGCGACATCTCAATGTCATTTTCTTCATTTGATTATAAAAACTTCTAACATTAAAAATGTACTTGAGATTGGTACTTTTACTGGATTAAGTGCACTTTCTATAGCATTAGCATTACCAGACGATGGCAAACTTACAGCACTAGATAAAGACAAAGAGACCAATAAGATTGCAGTAAGTTTTTTTAAAAAAGCTAATCTGGATAATAAAATTCAAACAATTGTTAAGCCTGCATTAGAGAGTTTAGATGAATTAAAGAATAGTAAATTTGATATGGTTTTTATTGATGCTGATAAAATGAAATATAAAGAATATTACGAAAGATCACTGAAGTTATTAGATATAGGTGGATTGATTATTGTAGACAATGTTTTATGGCATGGTGAAGTCGCTGATGAAGATAATTTAGATAAATATACAATAAATATAAGAGATTTTAATACTGATGTTGCAAACGATAAAAGAGTGGAACAAATTATTGTACCTTTAGGTGATGGAATGACTGTTTGTAGAGTGTTATAATGTTTCATGTTTTTGGTTTTTATAAATTTAAAAAACTTACCTCTTTAAAAAAAAATAAGATTTTACTACAGGATTTTTTAATTAAAAAAAATATCAGAGGAACAGTAATTATAGCTAGTGAAGGAGTAAATGCAACAATCTCAGGAAAAGCTAGCGATCTAAAGTCAACTATCACAAAGATTAAAAAGATATTAGACTTTAAAAAGTTTGATAGTGAAAATACTTCAAAAAGTAAATTTCAACCATTTCACAAACCAAAAGTTAAGATTAAAAAAGAAGTAGTCCCTATGGGTCTTTCCTTGTCATCAAAAAATAAAAAAGATAATCATGTCGACCCTAAAAAATGGAATAAGTTGATTGGTGATAAAGAAACATTAGTTTTAGATTCAAGAAAACCATTCGAATATAATGTTGGAACTTTTAAAAGATCAATTAATCCTGATGTTGATAATTTTAGAGAATTTCCAAAATACTTAAATAAACTAAAAAAAACAAAGCCAATTGCAATGTTTTGTACTGGTGGAATAAGATGTGAGAAAGCTTCAGTTTTTTTAGAAAAAAAAGGTTTTAAAAATGTTTATCAATTAAAAGGTGGAATTTTAAATTACTTAAAGAATGTTAAGAAAAAAGAAAGTCTATGGAATGGGGAATGCTTTGTTTTTGACAACAGAATTAGTGTTAAACATGGATTGGAAGTTGGCACATACTCAATATGCAGTGGATGTAGAAAACCTGTTTCACCAAAAGATAAGAAGTCTAAAAAATATGAGGAGGGTGTTTCATGTGTAAACTGCCATGATAATTTAACTCAAACTCAAAAAGAGAGATTTAGAATGAGGCAGAAACAAATAAACCTTGCAAAAAAGAGTGGTTCAAAGCATATATTTCAAAAAGAATTTAAATAGGAAAAACAATTGTCTAAAGCCATAAATTTAACCAAAGATCCAATTTGGTTACTACTTAAAAAAGTAACTATTCCAGCTAGTGTTGGTTCTTTGTTTCAAACATTCTATAATTTAGTTGATACATGGTTTGCAGGTAGAATTTCTGCCGAAGCTATAAGTGCGATAGCTAAATCATTTCCTATATATTTTGTTATCATCGCTGTTGGTGTTGGTATTGGTGCTGCAACGAACTCTTGTATTGGTAATTTATTAGGTGATAAAAAAATTAATAAAGCATCACTATTTATTGCCCAATCAGTAATTTTTGCATTGGTTACTTCAGTTGTTGTTACTTTATTTGGATTAAATGCTTCTGATTTTCTCTTGGGTGTTATGGGCTCTGATGCTGCTGGTATTGCTTTAACTAGAGAATATTTAGATATAATTTATTACGGAACATTTATAGTTATGATTCAAATCTCTTTAAATGGAGCCTTGAATGCACAGGGAGACACTAAGAGTTATAGAAATGTTCTTATCTTTAGTTTCTTTTTAAATATTTTTTTAAATCCATTATTTATCTGGGGATATGGAATTGTTCCAGCTTATGGTATAGGTGGTCTTGCAATAGCAACTGTTATCGCTCAATCAATTGGTACTATTTATTTAGCTTACAAAATTAACTCATGTAAATTAAGAAAGTATTTATCTATTAAATGCTTTATTCCTAAATTCATTCTTCTTAAAGAATTGTTCTCACAAGCAATGCCAATAATGATTAGTATGTTGTTTATTGGTGTAGGTATTTTTAACATTTTATATTTTATTGGACAATTTGGTGATCTTGCAACAGCGGGTTACGGTGCGGCTTTAAGAGTTGAGCAAGTCTTCTTACTTCCAGTAATTGGTTTAAATACAGCAGTACTTTCTATTGGTGGACAAAACTTTGGTGCTAAAAATTATAACCGTATTAGAGAGCTTTATACTAAAGCATTATTTTTTGGATCATCATTCATGGCTGTAGCGGGTATCATTTTATTCTTCGGCGCAGAGTTTTTTGTATCTCAATTTACAGATAATGCAGAAGCCATATACCATGGAGCTATATATTTAAAAGTTGCTGCATTAATAGCTCCTATTTATCCTGTGTTCTTTATTACAACAGCTGTCTTTCAGGCACTTAAAAAGCCAGTTTACAGTCTTTACTTAAGCGTTCTAAGATTAACCGCATTTCCTTTTTTATCATTATGGTATGTAATTAATATTAGAGGTGGAGATTATGCAGATATTTTTTACACCATCATGGCAACTAATTGGTTTATGGGTATTGCGGTAATCATTTTTATTGGATACTTTTTAAATAATGTTTTTAAACAAAAGAAAAGCCATTTTTCTTATTAGTGTCTCAGCACTAATATTTATTTTAACTATTAACCAAGTCAAATCTCAAACAATCAAAATTGTTGATGGGGATACAATTCATCTTAATGGAGAAAAAATTAGATTTACTGGAATAGATACACCTGAATTGAAACAAACTTGCCTTAAAGAAGGTGCAAAAGTTTCTTGTGGTGTTACAGCAAAACAAATCCTTATTGATATAATTGGAAACAATAGTGTTGAATGTATTAGTGAAGGAAAAGATCAATACAAAAGAACACTAGCAGAATGTTTTATAAATAATGAAAGCCTATCAAGTTACCTTGTTAGAAGTGGCTATGCATTTGCGTACAGAAGGTATTCAAAAAAGTTTGTACCTGATGAAGATTATGCAAGAATTAATAAAATAGGTATGTGGTCTATGGAGTTTGATTACCCTTGGGATTACAGAAAATCTAAGAAAAATTAAAGCTAGCAGGGTAGTTCTGTTACCCGGTGCCCCAGACCGTGCTTCTATAATCCTTATTTTGCAACGATGTTGATGCAACCTAATGCATAAATTATCAAAAGTTCGAATGGAATTGCGACGCTATTGCGACGTTTAATTTTGTGCTAGCTTACATGGCTATGGCTAGAAAACTCAATACACTAAATAAATGGACAGATGCTGCTCTAGTGGTGTCAGCAAATAGATTTAAAACAGTTAAAGAGTGGAGAACTGAAGAGCCAAGTGCTTATGCAACAGCATGTGCAAGAAAACTATTACCAAAACTAACAAAGCATATGTTTAAAATTATAGTTCATGGATATTGGACGAAAGAAAGAGTTATAGCTTCTGCCAAAAAATTTGAGACCATAGTAGCATGGGTAACCAATGAAAGTTCTGCATATGGAGCTGCAAGAAAAAATGGATGGTTAAAAGAAGCAACCAAACATATGAGACGTGTTGGAAACAAAAAAATAAGATGTGTGTACAGTATAAAGGTTAAGGGCAAAAAGATTATTTATATAGGTTTAACGGGAGATATAAAAAGACGAATGCGAGATCATTTTAGAGATAATCCTAAAATTATAGATTTAGTAAATAAATTTGGAATTAAATCATTAATTAAAAAGCAATTAACTGATTACATATTAGCAGAAAGAGCAATCGATATAGAGAGAAAGCTTGTAACAGAATATAAAAGTCAAGATTACAAAGTTTTAAATATCGCTAAAGCTGGTTCGTTAGGTGGGACAACCATAAAGTGGACAAAAGAAAAAATTCTCATCGAAGCCAAAAAATACAAAACAATAGCTGAATGGTTAAAAAATGATGTTTTAAGTTACAAAGCGGCTTGGTCAATGGGTATTCTTAAAGAAGCAACTAAACACATGAAGATATTGTGGGAAAAGAAATGGACTATTGAAAATATTATTGAAGCTGCGCTTAAGTATAAAACTTTTAAAGAATGGATAAAAAAAGATAAAAAATCCTATGCAGCTGCAACAGTAAGAGGATTATTAGATGATCCAAGAATCACAAAATTTCTTATAAAAATTATTGGTAAAACGTCTAAGTGGAACAAGAAAAAAGTTTTAAAAGATGCTAAAAAATATAAATCAAGATCAGAATGGAAAAAAAAGTCACCCAATGCATATAGATTTGCAAAAAAACATGGTTTTTTCGAGCAAGCAGTTATGCATATGAAAAAACCATTAAAAGGAAAATGGACAGAGGAAAATATAATTAAAAGTGCAAAAAAATATAAAACCATAAAAGAATGGATGAAAAATGAACCAGGTGCGTATGCAGCTGCGCAGAAAAAGAAGTTATTAAGCAAAGCTACAAAACATATGAAAAGACTTTGGAAAATTAAATGGAACGAAAATAGCATAAACACTAAGGCTAAAAAATTTAAATATAGATCAGAATTCAAAGAAGCATTTCCAAGTGCTTATGCCGCTGCTAGGAGACTTGGGATACTTAAAAAAGTAACAAAGCATATGAAAAAAAAATACAAATAAATTGCGACGTATGTGCGATCAAAATTAATCTAAACACCAATCAGCATTATAAATAGAGAGAACTAGAGGAGTGTGAAGGGGCGTTCTGTTACCCGGTGCCCCGGATTACCTACTTACACTCTGTCACGGGTAAAGTTTACTGTTTTAATTCTTGTTAATTAATTTTGATTTATATGAAAGAAGAAATTTATTAAATCATGAAAATTAAAGAAATACATAAAGATCTTAAAAAACAAGTAAATATTGCTGAAAAGGAAAGAAAATCAAAAAGAGGACAAAAAACTTGGTATGATTTAAGAACTTTAAAAAAACTTAAATTAACCATGAAAGATAAGCTTTCAAAAATAATTTAAACGTTAATCGATATTATATACTAAGCTCAAGATAAAAAATGTTGTTACCTAGTATCTCAGAATTTTAACTAACCTCTATTTAGTTGATCTTAAAAAGTTTTTCACCTAGGGGACTGATTGGGTCTTGAGGCGTAGGTTTGAGTTTAGTTTTTTCCTCAACAATACTTAGTAGCTTTTTAGCAAGTCCTTGACGTCTAAACATGGGATTAACAAAAATATATTCTACTTCAGCTGTCTCATTATATCTAACAAAACCAAGTGTAGTATTAATGTTTTTAAAGGTAATAACACCATCACTTAGATTAATATCATAATTTTTATTATCTAAATTATTCATTAATTATTTCCATCTTGTTCAAGTTTTTTTTCTAATTTTCTTACAAAAAATGAAACAATTAATATCAAAATTAAATACTCTAAAATTAAAAATGTATAAATTTCTAATGGCCTATAAGTTGACACAACTAATTCATTAGCTTTTCTTGTTAAGTCACCAATACCTATAATTGATACTAATGAAGACATCTTTAATACATATACAAACTGGTTACCTAATGCAGGTAGGATGTTTTTAATTGCTTGTGGAAGGATTACTAATCTTAATCTTTTATAAAAAGTTAAACCTAGTGAAGAACCTGCTTCCCACTGGGATTTTTTAATTGAGTTTATGCCTGCTCTAAAGATTTCTGCTTGAAAAGCACTCTCACTTATTGCTAATGCAATTATTCCAGACACAAATGGGCTGAAACTTAAACCAGTCATTATAGGTAGACCGTAATAAATCCATAAAATTAAAACAAGTAGTGGTATTGCTCTTACAATTTCTACATATCCAATGTTTATGTATGTTAAAAGTTTATTTTTAGCTAAAGAGGGTATTGCAACAACAAAACCTAAAATTGCAGAAATAATTATAGATATTACTGAAATATAAATGGTTGTTGTTAAACCATTTAGTAAAAATTTTAGATTAGTTAATCCCTCAACATTATTAGGTGATAGAATAAACCACCCTAACTCTTGACCACTACAAGAGTTAAGGGGTAAAATTAAAAGTAAAAAAAGTAAATTTTTCACTCTTAAAGTTATAATGAATTAGAGATTAATATCTAATTTTTTATAAGCTTTTTAAATTATACTTAGCAAGTAGTTTATTAAAGAAACCAGACGATTTCTTATCCTTAATCCACGCATTAACATAATCATTCCAAACTTTATCATTTTTACCAACCATCATTGCTAAAAAAGCAGGATTTTTCTCTCCATCAGGAACAATTGCTAATTGAGGGTATTTTATAACTAATTTATTTGCTTCTGTTGAACTTGTAATGTTTCCATCTGCTCTTCCAGCTAATACTTCTTGAAAGTCTCTTGCAGGTGATTCAACTGATTGCAATTTAGATTTTGGAAAAAATTCTTTAGCTTTTTCCTCTTGAGACGTCCCAAGTGTTGTAGCAATAGTTACACTTTTATTGTTCAAAGAGTTCCACGTTGAATATTTTTTTAAATTCTTTTTAAGTACTAGTGGAACAGTTCCATACTTGTAATAAGTATCTGTAAATCCAGCAACTTCTGCTCTTTTTGGAGTTTTAGTTACACTTGTAGAAATATCATATCTTCCTGCAGTAATTCCTGAAACAATAGTTTTCCATTCTGTAGGTACAAAAGTAATTTTTACACCCATATCCTTTGCTAATTCACTCATTACATCAATATCAAAACCAACATACTTATTAGTAGCTGGATCCTTCATCGTCATTGGATCCCAGTCGCCTGTAGTTCCAACTTTTAATTCACCAGTAGATATAATCTGATCAAGTTTAGATTCTGCGTTAAGAGAGAAGGGTAAAAGTGCTAATAGCACCATAAGGAGTATTTTTTTCATACACATCATATAGCAAAGATTTAAGAAAATATAAGGTTATAACCTTGACGCACTATCACTCATCCAAGAGTGTAAATGTTGAGAAAAAGAGCGTCTAACAAATAAATTTACCTCATTTATTTCCGTAAGATAAATAATTACATCAATATGAGATAAAATTGTTTGAACAACTGAACCTTTCTTATTTTTAAATTCATTAAAGTTAAAAGGCGACCCTGTAGCAAATAAGTCAAAAACTTTACTGCCTTTTATATTCAGCATTACAAATTGATCACTCACATCAGTTACTGCACCTAATTTAACTTTAGATATATTTTTTATCAATTCATCTTCAGCTTGATAAGTATTACTATCCTCACTCACAGTTTCATTTGATATCACCATCCATTCATCAGGACTTAACCAAAATGCAGTTAATTTCTCTGCTGATGTTGATGTATTAGCTTCAGTAGGTAAGACCATATTCAGATTTTTACCAATAGCTGTAATAAAATCTTTTGTTTTACCTCTTATAATCAATTTCATAATAGGTTTAATTTCTTTAATTACTAAATCAGAATAAGTTATGCCTCCCTTAATAGAGGTTTTATAATTAAGCATTTAACCTCACATTTTCTTTATCAAAAAAAACAGGATCAACAATAGTTACATTAATATTTTTATCTTCCATAGGAATGAATAATTTTTGTCCTAGCATATTTTTTCCACCTCTAACTACTGCCAGTGCAATTGATTTATTTAAATTAGGACTATAGTAACTTGATGTAACGTGACCTAACATCTCAACAGGTGTTCGGTTTGTATTAGCAACTATCTGAGCTCCTTCCTCTAAAACTTCAGTTGGATTATCTGTCACTAAACCTACTAATTGTTTTCTATCATCTTTCATGGTGTCAGATCTATAAAGAGATCTTTTACCAATAAAGTCATATTTCTTTTTACTAACAATCCAATCCATTTGTAAATCTATAGGTGTCATTGTTCCATCAGTATCTTGGCCAACAATAATAAATCCTTTTTCAGCTCTTAATAAGTGCATTGTCTCAGTACCATAAGGGGTGATATTAAACTCTTCACCTGCTTCCATGCATTTCTTCCATAAATCTTCACCATAGTTCGCCTGAATATTGATTTCATAACTATGCTCACCTGTAAAACTAATACGCATAATTCTACATTTTATATTATTAATTTTTGTATCCTTGAAAGACATGTGTGGAAAGCTTTCATCTGAAAGGTCAAGATCAGGTATTAATTTATTTAGAATTTTTTTACTATTTGGTCCACAAATACTAGCTGTTGCATAATGATCAGTTACTGATGACAAATAAACATCTAGCTCAGGCCATTCTGTTTGAAGGTAATCTTCTAATTTACCCAATACATTTGCAGCACCACCAGTTGTTGTTGTCATGATATAATGATTTTCATCGAGTCTAGTTGTAACTCCATCATCATAAACCATACCATCTTCATTAAGCATTAAACCATAACGACATTTTCCTATGGCTAGTTTTGACCATGCATTTGTATAAACTCTATTTAAAAATTCTGAAGCGTCAGTGCCCTGAATGTCAATTTTACCAAGTGTCGAAGCATCTAATATGCCAGCATTATTTCTTGCAGCTTTACTTTCTCTTTGAACTGATTCATGCATAGTTTCGTTATTTTTTGGATAGTACCAAGCTCTTTTCCACTGACCTACATTTTCAAATTCAGCTTTGTTTTCTATATGCCAGTCATTCATCGGCGTTCTTCTAAATGTATCAAAATATTCACCAACATTTCGTCCAACAATTGTTCCAAATGTTAAAGGAGTGTAAGGGGGTCTAAACGTTGTAGTTCCAAGCTCACTCATCTTAACACCAACGGTTTCTGCAATAATACCAAGGGCATGCATATTACCAAGCTTACCTTGATCTGTACCCATTCCAGTTGTTGTGTATCTTTTTACATGTTCAATTGATCTAAAGCCTTCCCTTAGAGCAAGTTTAATATCTTTTGCAGTAGCATCATTTTGATAATCAACAAAAGGTTTTGTTTTTGCTAAAACCTTATCAGATGGTAGTAGCCAAATAGTTCTAATCTCATTATCTTTAGGACAATTTATTTCTAAATTATCAAATTCAGTTTCTTTTATATTTAGAAATTCTTTTAAAGATTTTGTAGAATTTTTTATAATATCATCTAATTCAAAATCCCCATTACTTGAGCCAATACTAATTTGATCTGATGGGTATGTATCTGGAATAAAAACTTGATCTTTTTCTCTAAATTTTAACTTACCTCCAGATTGAGTAAATAAATGAACAGCTGGTGTCCATCCACCAGCAATAGCTAGACAATCACAATCAAGTTCTATTTTCTCCTGGTTAGCAAAAGATTTTCCATCTCTTGATAGTTCCATTATCGTAATCTTATTAATTTTTTTATAACCCTCTGTATTTACAATCGTGTGCGATCTATAAATTTTAATCCCCAAATCTTCAGCTTCTTTAGTAAATGGGGTATTAGATTGTTCTCTAATATCTATGATTGCCTCAACCTTAATACCTTTTTTATTTAATGAAATCACACTTTCATAGGCAGTATCATTATTAGTAAAAAATATATTTTTTTGACCAGTTGCAACACCATAATAGTCTGCATATTTTTTAACTGCAGATGAAAGCATAATGCCCGGTCTGTCATTATTGTTAAATACTAGAGGTCTTTCTAAAGAGCCAGTAGCAACAATAACTTTTTTAGCTCTAATTTTTAACAATCTTTGTCTTATTTTTTTGTTTTTTTTATTTTTTGGAAGGTGATCAGTTAAAATTTCTCTTGCTAATAAATAATTGTATCCATGATAAGCTGCAACACTAGTTCTTGTTTTAATTTCTAAATTTTCAATACGTCTTAATTCATTAATTTCATTTTCTAACCAAGTAGAAGAATTTTGATCATTTATTTTTATATGTTCAGAGTTTTGGAAAATTGTAGATCCTCCAATTTCATTTTTTTCATCAAGTAACAATGTTTTAAGATTATTTTTTGCTGCAGTTTTTGCAGCCATAATTCCACTAATACCAGCTCCAATTACCAAAACATCACAATGAATGTATTTATGATCATATATGTCTGGGTCAGGATCAGTTGGTGATTTTCCTAGTCCAGCAGAATGTCTTATTACATATTCGTATTTCTCCCAAAAGTTAGCAGGCCACATAAAAGTTTTGTAATAAAAGCCAGCAGGCAGAAGAGGAGATAAAAAATTATTTATACCTCCAATATCAAAATCAACACTAGGCCAACAATTTTGGCTACTTGCCTCAAGACCGTGATAGATCTCAAGTTCAGTAGCCCTAACATTTGGCTCTGTAAGTGCCGTATTGTTATTAACCTGTACGATTGCATTAGGCTCTTCAGAGCCAGAAGTCATTATTCCACGTGGTCTATGATATTTAAAACTTCTCCCTACCAAATGAATATCATTAGCGAGTAAAGCTGAAGCAAGTGTATCACCTTTGTATCCAAAATAAGATTTTCCATTGAATTTAAAAGAAACTCTAGAGGTTTCGTCAATATATCTACTGGTTGTAACTCTTAAATTTTTTATCATTAAATTACTTTACAGGAGGTTTTTCACCCATTTTATATACGGCCTTAATTTTGTCATTAGAAGTATCTCTGACCATGTTGAACCATTTTCTACAACCATGAGCATGGTTCCATCTTTCAAATTGAATACCTTTAATATTTTTTCTCATAAATAAATATTCCGCCCATTCATCATCACTAAGCTCTGTAGGTTGTTTAGGTCTTTCAATATGTGCTTCACCACCAGCTTTAAATTCACTTTGTTCACGTTCACCACAAAAAGGACAGGTAATTAAAAACATTAGTGAGCTACCGCCGCTGCACCATGTT
>Ga0222670_1000812_pt1 | contig 12078 bp, 14 predicted proteins | sample AntAcemetagen732_FD_181148 | JGI IMG/M metagenome (GOLD analysis project Ga0222670, IMG submission 181148) | Saline water microbial communities from Ace Lake, Antarctica - #732 | ecosystem: Environmental > Aquatic > Non-marine Saline and Alkaline > Saline | place: Antarctica: Ace Lake... | reverse complement strand
GAACACGTTATTGATAAAGAAAAAGTTTTATCTGATTTAGAAAAGTATAAAAATGAGGATTATATTGCTTGGATTGGTCATGCTACTTACTTAATTAAACTTGGAGACACAACAATTATAACTGACCCTGTATTTTCAAAAAATGCAGGACCTTTAATTTTTGGCCCAGATAGATTTACTGAGCCTGCCTTAAATTTAGATGAAATTCCAAAGACTGATTTGTTATTATTAACACATAATCATTATGATCATCAAGATATGGGAACTATTAGAAAATATCCGTTTAAAGATACAAAAGTTTTAACACCTCTAAATCTTGGAAAATATTTTATAAAAAATAAATTTAACGATGTAAATGAAATGGATTGGTACGAAGAAATTAAAGTTAATGAGGATTTAAAAGTAACATTACTCCCAGCTGTTCATTGGTCGAAGAGAAGCCTAACAGATATGAACAAAACACTCTGGGGTAATTTCTTAATTGAATATAAGGGTAAAAAAATATTATTTGCATGCGATACTGGTTATGGAAATATTTATAAAGAATTAGGTGAAAAATATGGTCCAATTGATTTAACAATGATTAATATTGGAGCTTATGATTTTAAGCCTATGTTTGATAAATCAATTTATCACACAACGCCAGAAGAAGCCTTAAATGTAGCAAAAGATTTAAGAAGTAAAAAGGTTATAGGAACACACTGGGGAACTTTTGTTTTATCTTTGGAACCAATTATGGAACCACCAGTAAGATTTAAAGCTAGTGCAGAAAAATATGGTTTTAAAAAAGAGGATGCTATTATCTTTAAAATTGGAGAGATAAATTCTTTAAAAAATATATTATCAAATTAAGATTATTTTTTTTCCATTAACCATAAAGTATTTTCACTTAAGAAAAATATTTTACCATTAGATGGATGAACTTGAATATCTCTTATTCTTCCAACATTATTTTTAAATATAAGATCTTCTTTAACATTAGTTAGATCATTAAATATTAATTTTCTTAAAGATTTATCTTTTAAAGAAGTAACTAGCACATGCCCATTCCATTCTTTAAACTCATTTCCTTTGTAAATTGTAATAGCACTAGTAGCTATGGAAGGTATCCAATATTGAATTGCTTTAGTAAAACCTGGCTTCCATTTAGGACCTATCTTTGTTCCTGAATAATTTTTTCCACCCCAGCCTAAAATTTTCCATCCATAATTTTCTCCTTTTTTTGCCTCTCCAAACCAATCGCCACCTCTTGCTCCATGATTACTTAAATATATTTTTCCATCATAATCGGAGAGTGTTAAACCTTGTGGATTACGAACACCTATTTGATAAATTTCAGGTAACCAGTTTTTCCTACCTTCAAATTTTGGATTATCTTTTGGAATACTGCCGTCAGTATGAATTCTAATAATACTACCAGGATGCTTTGTGGGGTCTTGAGCAATCATACCTTGGCCTCTTTCACCAACTGACGCATAAATATAATCATCCTTAATCGCTAATCTTGAACCAAAATGATAACCAGAATCTATAGGAGGGTTTGCTTGAAAAATATTTTTAAAATCTAATTCTTGTTTATTTAATTGTGCTTTTGCAATTGATGTACTTGTTTTCGAATTTCCCCTATCTTCTGAATAAGAAATCCAAAGTATATTATCTTGGTGAATAATATCTAATAATCCACCTTGTCCAACTTCTAAAAAATTAAGATTATGTTTAATCTCTGTAACTCCTTTTGAAACAATATTAACAATTTTAATTTTTCCACTTTTTTCAGTGATAATGATTTCATTATTATTAATAAATGATGATCCCCATGGCTCATCTAGCTCTATTATTTTAGTGAATAAATAATTGTTGGAATAGCTTTTTGAGGTGAATAAAAGAAAAAAAATTACTAATAAAAAATATTTTTTCACTTTAAGAAAGTTTTGATCTACCACCATCAACAGCTATTATCTGTCCAGTAATCCAAGAACTCTCTTCAGTAATTAAAAATTTAGCAAGCGCTGCGGAATCTTTTCCTTCACCCAATCTTTTAAGAGGATGAGCTTTAGCAATTCCTTCTGCAATTGCAGAGTTTTTTAACATTGGCTCTGCGATTTTAGATTTTGATAAACTTGGTGCAATACAATTTACTCTAATGTTTGGAGCAAATTCAGCGGCAAGTGTTACTGTTAATCCTTCAACAGCAGCTTTAGCAGAAGCAATAATTGTGTGATTAGTAAAACCTCTTTGAGCAGCAACAGTTGAAAATAAAACTACTGAACCTTTGTTCTTTTTTAAACTTTCCTGAAATCCTTTTATAACTTCAATAGCTGAATAAAGGTTTAGTTTCATACATTTATTCATATCTGCTTCTGTAACCATTCTTAATGGTTTTAAATCAATAGATCCTACGCAGTAAGCAATACCCTTAATTTCATTAACATCTGATTTTACTTTTTCTATAAATCCATCTTCTAAAACATCAGCAACTGTATGTGAGCAGCCTAATTTTTCTGCGATAGCTTTAACTTCAATTTCATTTCTTGCTACAAGATGAACATCATTGCCTGAATTCTTTAATTGTTCTGCTAAGCTAGAGCCTACAGAACCTGTCGCACCAAAAATAAGATATTTTTCTGACATATAATTTTTATTTAGTTATATTTAACTATGAAATTGTTTTTTATACTTGGCAATCAATTATTTCCATTAAAATACGTAGACCGCTTCAAAAAGGACCACTCTTTTTACATGGCAGAAGACTATGGACTATGCACTTATGAAAAGCATCATAAGCAAAAGATACTGCTATTTCTATCTTCTATGAGGTCATATGCAGATATGCTTAAGGTGAATAAATACAAAGTTGAATATTCTAAAATTGAGGACAAGGATTTTAAAGACACTTATTTTAAGAAATTAAAAATTATCATTGATAAAAAAAAAATTACTGAAATTTCAAGCTTTGAGGTTGAAGATAAATTTTTTGAAAAGAAAATTTCGCAATTTTTAAAAAAAGAAAAAATTAACTGGAATATTGTTCAAACTCCAATGTTTTTAAACTCAAGAGATGAGTTTAAGAGTTATTTAGCAAAATCAAAAAAACCTTTTATGGCAACATTTTATAAGGAGGTTCGTAAAAAATCTGGAATATTAATGGGAGCTGATGGAAACCCTATTGGAGGTAAATGGAGTTTTGATGAAGATAATAGAAATAAATTACCAAAAGATATATCAATACCAAAATTTCCAAAAATTAACAAAACTAATCATACTAAAAAATTAAAACCAATTATTGAAAAATTATTTAAAGATCATCCTGGAAGTACAAATAATTTTTGGTTAGCAACAGAATACAATGATGTGGTTAAACTTTTAGATTTTTTTATTAAAGAAAAATCAAATTTATTTGGTGACTATGAGGATGCCGTTAATCAAAAAGACAATATTTTATTTCATAGTGCGTTAAGTCCATACATTAATTTAGGATTGATAACTCCTGAAATTATTATTCAAAAAATTTTAGAATTTCATAAAAAACACAAAATTAGAATGAACTCGCTTGAAGGTTATATTCGTCAGATAATAGGCTGGAGAGAGTTTATGCGTGGAATTTATCAAGGTTACTCTGACGAGATGGAAACTAAAAATTTTTTTAAACATAATAGAAAAATGAAAAAGTCTTGGTATGAGGGTACAACAGGTTTGCCACCGCTTGATCATGCAATTAAAAATGCAGTTAACCATGGCTGGTCTCACCATATTGAAAGATTGATGATTTTATCAAATATAATGAACCTTTGTGAGGTGAAACCAACAATCGTTTACAAGTGGTTTATGGAAATGTTTGTAGACTCATCTGATTGGGTAATGGTTCCTAATGTTTATGGAATGGGCTTATTTAGTGACGGAGGTATTTTTGCAACGAAACCATACATCTGTGGATCAAGTTATTTTATGAAGATGATGGATTTTAAAAAAGGGGAATGGTGCAATACCATGGATGGCCTGTACTGGAGATTTATAGATAAAAATAGAAAATTTTTTTTAAAGAACCCTAGATTATCAATGATGGTTTATGTTTTTGATAAAATGAAAGATGAAAGAAAAAAAATGATATTATCTGAAGCTGACAAGTTTATTAAATTAAATACAAATTAAAAATGTTAAAAAGCTTATTTATTATCTTTTTTTATCAACTTCTAGGTGAAGCTATTCAAAAATTTTTTGAAATAAATATTCCAGGGCCTGTTATTGGCTTAATTTTATTATTATTATCGTTCATATTATTTTTTAAAAACATTAAACAATCTAAGAAAATAATTAAAGAAATTTCTTTGACTAGCCATCAAATTATAAACTACTTATCATTATTATTTGTTCCAATAGGTGTTGGGGTTGTAATGCATATAAATTACCTAGGAGATAACTTATTCAAAATTTTTAGTATAATAATTATTGGTACACTCACTACTTTAGTATTCACAGCATTTGTTATGGAAAAAATAATTAACCTAGAAAAGAAAAATGGTAAAAGAAGATAAACTTTATAAAATTTGGGTATATTTACAGACAGAACCTCTGTTCTGGATCACCCTAACACTAGGAGCATATTTAGTAGGTGATTATTTATATAAAAAATCTAAATTAAATCCATTAGTAAATCCTGTTGCAATAAGTATCTTAATTGTTTCCTCAGTTTTATTATTCTTAGATGTTTCCTATGATAGATATTTTGAGGGTGCAAAATTTATCCACTTCATGTTAGGTCCAGCAACAGTTGCTTTGGCTATACCAATTTTTGAAAAAAGAAAATTGATTACAAAAGAAGTTAAACCAATTATTTTTTCAATTTGTCTTGGAATACCTTTTGCAATTTTAATTACTTTTTATTTGGGAAAATTTTTTGGATTGAGTAATGAGATGATTTTAACAATGATACCTAGAAATGTGACAGCTCCTATTGCAATGGGTATCTCAGAGCTTATTGGAGGAATACCGTCTTTAACTGCAATAATTACAATAATTACTGGTATAATTGGTGCTTCATTGGGGACTTTTTTATTAAATGTTTTCAAAATAAAAGACATGAGTGCTAGAGGTTTTGCGTTTGGTTTGGCAAGTCATGGCATTGGAACAGCAAGAGCAATGAGTAAAAATAAAACAGCGGGTGTATTTGCTGCACTAGCGATGGGCCTAAGTGGTATTGCAACTTCACTTTTTGTTTTAATTATAATTAAGCTTCTAATTTAATTTGTGAAAAAAGAAAATTTACCATCAAAGATTTGTATTATTTGTAAAAGATCTTTTACATGGCGCAAGAAATGGAAGCTAAATTGGGACAAAGTTAAGCACTGTTCTAAGAAGTGTTCGAAGTGATTTATTTATCTTTATTTGCTATATCTTTTTTAGCTGCAACCATTTTACCATTTTCATCTGAGCTAACATTGGCAGGGCTAATTGCAACAACAGATTATGATAATTTATTATTGTTAATTGTTGCAAGTTTTGGGAATATTTTGGGATCAGTTGTTAACTGGACTTTAGGGTTTTATTCAATAAATCTTACTGCAAAAAAATGGTTTCCCTTTAAAGGAAGACAAATTGAAAGCTCTTCAAAATGGTTTGATAAATTTGGGAAATGGTCGTTATTATTTGCCTGGGTACCTATTGTAGGAGATCCACTGACTTTAGCTGCTGGTTTATTAAGAGTTAGATTTTTAGAATTCTTAATTTTAGTATCGATTGGTAAAGTTAGTAGATACTTTCTCATTTATTATTTCATTTGACAGTTAGAGACAAAAGTGATTATAACTAGTTGCGCTGAGTTAAGTTAAATTGCAGAGCGCATTATAAATCCTGCTAAAGCGACGCTTCAACCACCGCTTTAGATAGGTGGTTTTTTTATCTTTTATAAAATTAAGCCGGGCAGTTGAACCATATTGTGCGCCCTGCATTTGCTTAAGCACTAAAAAGGAGAAAAGAGGCCTATGAATATAACCCTCTTGTTAGTTTGTTACCTTTTTTCTTCAAAAAACTTGGAGAAAAAAAATGAGCATAAATAGATTAAAAGAAAGATTAGATAAGGGCCCTGTTATATGCGCAGAAGGTTTTTTATTTGAGATAGAAAGACGTGGATATATGTCATCTGGTGAGTTTGTACCAATGGTATCTCTTGAGCATCCAGAAGTATTAGAAAATTTGCATAGAGAGTTTCAGCATGCAGGATCTGATGTAGTTGAGGCTTTTACATACAATGGGCATCGTGAAAAAATGCGTGTTATTGGTAAAGAAGAACTTCTCGAACCTCTAAACCGTTCAGCATTAAAAATTGCTAAAAAAGTTGCACTAGATACACCTAAAGGATCTCAACCAAATTTGATGGCAGGTAATATCTCAAATTCAAATATCTGGAAACATAATGATCCACAATCTCAAAAAGAAGTTGAAGGAATGTTTTCTGAAATGATTGGATGGGCTGTAGAAGAGGGAGCTGACATGTTAATTGGTGAAACTTTTTATTATGCAGAAGAAGCTTTTAAAGCTTTAGAGATAATGAAAAAAACAGGTTTACCAACTGTATTAACTATATCTCCAATGGGTGAAAATAAAATGAGAGATGGAAAATCTGTTGTTGATACATGTAAAGAACTCGAACAGTTAGGAGCCGATGTTGTTGGTTTAAATTGTTTTAGAGGACCAGCTACAATGTTTCCTTTTTTAAAAGAAATTAGAGAAGCAGTTAAATGTCATGTTGGAGCTTTACCCATTCCCTACAGAACTAGCGAAGACTTTCCAACATTTTTTAATCTACCAGATAGAAGCAATTGTCAGTGTCCGTCACCACATGGAAGAACATTTCCAACAGCATTGGACCCACACTTTTGTAATAGATATGAAATAGGTAAATTTGCAAAAGACGCTTATGCCCTAGGTATTAATTATTTAGGAGTATGTTGTGGGGCAAATCCAATGTTGATTAGGGAAGTTGCCGAGTCGATTGGTTTAACTGTTCCAGCAAGCAAATATCGAGAGAACATGGAAAATCATTTTATGTATGGAAAAAATAAAAGAATTCCAAAACATATGACTGAATACGGAGATAAAGCGTAAATAAATTAAGAAGGGCATTTAACTAAATTGTGCACCTGACATATGTCGAAGCACTAAAACAGGAGATAAAAAAATGAGTAATAATCTAAAAGAAACAATAAGTAATCTACAGAAGGATTTTACAGCTAACCCAAAAAATGCTGTGGTCCAATATGAAAGCAACTCAATCCTTAAGGAAGGGCTTCAATCTGTGGTAACTCTTAGAGAGCACAAACTGACAGTGGATGAACCTAAAAGTTTTGGTGGAAAAGACGAGGGACCCAGTCCAGTAGAGTTGATATTGGCAGCTTTAGCAACGTGTCAGGAGATAACGTATAAAGCCTTTGCTACAGCAGCGGGTGTTAACATTGAAAGTGTTAGTGTTAATTTAACAGGTACGCTTGATTTACAAGGTTTTCTAGCTTTAAATAAAAACACTAGACCTGGCTTTCAACACATCTCAGGTACTGTTGATATTAAATCTTCATCGCCTAAAACTGAAATAGATAAATTGATTGATACGGTAAATACACATTGTCCAGTATTAGACATTTTATCAAAAGGAGTTCCTATTAAATTATTTCAAAAGGTTTCTTCGAGTACTTCGATTAATGCAGAGCAAACTGAACAAAGAGCAAATGTTGCTTAATTATAAACATTTAGTTACCTAGACTTACTAAGTTTGGGTAACTATGTTACACAATCGAATGCTTGAAATATTTATTCAAACTTTCTTTTTATATTTTATTGTTATTGACCCACTAGGAAACACACCATTATTCCTAGCAGTAACTCAAAACATGAGCAGTCAACAAAGAGTTAAAACTGCATTGAGTGCAACAATAATTGCATCAATAATATTGCTGTTCTTTGCATTGCTTGGAAGCACTTTATTAAGTTATTTGAATATATCTTTTCCAGCATTTACAATTGGTGGAGGTATTATTTTATTAATAATTTCTATGGAAATGTTGTTTGATAAAAGACAACAACGGAAAGAAGATGACATTGATTTTAACTCTGAAAATGTAAGTGTATTTCCTTTAGCGACACCCATTATAGCAGGACCCGCTGCAATCACATCCGTTATTGTCTCGGTTTCAGATATGGGAAATAATTTTACAAACCAATCTGTTGGAATGGTTGCTTTAGCTTCAGTTTTAATTTTAACTTTTATATTTTTTTTTACTGCTTCAAAATTTTCTCAGATAATAAACAAAAAAGTTATTAGTGTAATTTCAAGAGTAATAGCAATTATTTTAGTTGGATTAAGTGTTCAATATATTTTAGACGGAATAAAAACTTTTTTAGCTTAAAATATTGTTATAGGGTTCATTCTATATAAATTTAGTAATGAATATAATTGTCTTACAGCACATTAAGATTGAAGACCCAGGTTTTATTAAGGATTTAATGTTGGCTGACAATGTTAATTTGACCACTATAGAATTAGATGAAGGTGAAAAAATACCAAATGATCTGACAAAGTTTGATGGAATGTTTTGTATGGGTGGTCCAATGGATACTTTTATGGAAGAAGAATATCCCTGGTTAACTGAAGAAAAAAAAAGAATTAAAGAATTTGTAGTTGATTTAAAAAAACCTTATTTAGGTTTTTGTTTAGGCTGTCAATTATTAGGTGAAGTTGTTGGAGGTAAAGTAGTTAAGTCAAATACTGCTGAGATCGGCATTATGGATGTAAATTTTACTAAAAATAAAGCAGAAGATAATTTATTTTCAAATTTTCCAGAAAAAATTAAAAGTTTACAATGGCACTCTTATGAGGTGCAAGGGATAGAGAATAATCAAGATATTACTTTGTTGGCCTCATCGCCTGTAACCAAATATCAAATTTTTAAATACCAAAATCATGCTTATGGAATTCAATTTCATATCGAGATTAAAGACACAACAGTTAAAGAGTGGGGTTGTGTGCCTGAGTATAAAAAAGCGCTTGAGGATCAATTAGGAAATGAGGCACTAAAAAAGTTTGATCAATCTGCCAAAGATAATATGCTCGATATGAATAATTATTCTAAAATTTTTTACAGTAATTTTAAAAAACTTTTATAAAAAGTTAAAATTAGCAATAATTTTTGGAATATAATTTTTGAAATTAAAAAAACCTTTATTGCAATATTGCCAAGAAAATTGATCTAATTTTCTGTATAAAAATTTAATATTTTTTAAATTATTTAATTTAATAAAATCTAAATTTTCACCAACAGTCGGATAAAGAGCATAGAATTCTTCTGTAATATTCTTTAAATCATTAATATCAATAATTTCACAATCAATTGATTTTTTTTCTAATCTTATTTTTTGATCCTCTAAGAGATTAGCTTTGAAATCTAATACTTTTTCACTTAATTTAATAAACCTATTCTTGTTGCTGTTAGAAATTAATAAAGCTTTTTTAAATTTATGTTCTTTAAAATCTGAGAATTCAAAGACCATATTGTTTTCAAATATTAATAAAGTTTTACCCTCTAAAATTTCAGAGTTTAAAAAATCTTTTTTATTAATGGAGTAAGTTTTATCACTAAATATTGGTGAAGCATTTTCATTAAGTTTTATGTTTTTAAACTTATTATTGGTAAATTTATTTATATTCCACTCACTTGCTAAATAATGTTTACCTTGAGTTTGAACTCCAGCTACCCACCTCCAACCAAGTGTGTTTGATGCAGCATCACCATCATAAAGATGCTTCATAAAAAATTCAGCTCCTAATTGCCATGACAACTTCAGTGTAAATATCCAAATACTCGCAAACCACATTCTTGTGTGGTTATGGAGATAATTATTTTCTTTAAGTTCAATTACCCATTGATTAAAGCAATCCATGTTAGTTTTGCCTTCAATAGCATTAAGATAATTTTGATTATTTTTAAATTCATCTTTAATTTTACCTAATTCATCCAAATAGTCTGACCAAACATTTGGTCTTAATTCTAACCAACCTTTCCAATAAACACGCCAAAGAACTTCTTGAATAAACTTTTCATTTTTTGCAAATGAAAACTTTTTAAGAGATTTATCAATTACCTCTAATTCATTAATTATTCCGTGAGTTATATAGGGAGATAAACAAGAAATATTAGATCTATTATCAGGCCCAAAATCGAAATTTCTTAGCCTTGAATATTCTGTAAGATTTTGTTCAATAAAATTATCTAATTGCTCAATGGCTTTAGCCCTTGAAGCTCCAAATATCATTTTAAACTATTTAGATTTTCTTTTCTTTAGACCTAATTTATCGCTGTGTCGCAATCTAAGAATAACTATTGCAGAAGCAATTAGAACTATAGCTATAGCTTCATAAACTAATGCTGACGGATCCATTTCTTTTCCTTGTAATATGATAAATCTGGCTAGAGCAGTTATTGCAATTAGAAGAGGCAAGGTGATGCTAATTGATTGCTGATTCCAAAAAACACGAACCATTGCTAGCACCTCAAGGTAAAGAAACATTAAAAGTAAATCTGCCAACATTACAGATTGATTTAGAAACATATTTTTAATTTCCATACCAACAGCAATTACAGTGCTTACTAAAATAATGCACATTAATGCTAGTTGTAAAATTTTTGCTATTTTATCCATTACTTATCTTTACTAAATGGTAGCCATTTTTCAAACACTGATTTTGATGGACCATCATATGGGATTGAGTAAGAGCTAGGGTTGGGACTCGTTAATATCTCTATTCCTTTAGAAAATACAAAGATGAATACAATTACAAAAACAATAACCATAATTTTAAAAGGATCAAAATTTTTAGTTTTGAATACACTGCTAGATTGTGCCTCTGCTTTGTGAAAATGTTTAAAAGTCATATAGACTGCAAAAATAAGTCCAACGTGAGCTATATAAAGACCAGCCCAACCAAAGGCAAAAGTTGTATAAGAAAAAATATATAAGCTAAAAACGGTTGTCCAAACGAAGCTTAGAACTAATAAAATTTGTAATCTCACAGATCTTGGCAAGGATCTTAGGTCGTTTTTACTGTCATCAAATAAAATATTTGCTGCATCTATCATCCAATTTTTTATTGATTCCATATAGTAAGAATAGATATTTATACGTTAAAGGCAAAGGTTAAAGTGTCCTTTAATTTTTTAGCTTAAATTGGACTTTATTGCACTTTCCAAACTCGTAGAGCTTTGGGCGCCTGAAATAAAATCTGTTCCTATCTCAAAGAAAGGTACTCCATTAATTTCTTTTTCTCTTGCAACAGAAATATAAGAATTAACTTCTTCAATATTTTTCAAATTAAAAAAATCATTAATTACATCTGCATTAATATTAAATTCTTTTCCAATATTAATTAAGATTTCTTTATCTCCAATATCAAGACCTTCAATAAAATATGATCGATATATTTTTTCTTTAATTTCGTTATGCGCATTTGATTGTTCGGCTAATTTTATTAATAAGTGAGAAAATATTGTATTAGGTGTTTTTTTTATCTTATCTAGATTAAAATTAAGACCTTCCTTTTTAGCCTCAATTGTCATTTGATTATACATCGGTTGAGCAAATTCTTTTCCTCCAAACTTTAATTCTAAGTACTTGTTTCTTTCAATTCCTTCATTTGGCATATCAGGATTTAATTGAAATGGAACATGCTCTATCTCAAACTTAGTTTTAGGAAAGGTCTTTAAAGCTTTATTTAATCTTGTCTGACCAATAAAACACCAGCCACAAATTGTGTCAGCAAATACTTTCATCTTCATAAATTTATGAACGAAGCTTTTTTTTATGAAAGTTAATAAATCTTTCTACATTTGATTTGTTAAAAGTTTTATTTTCTTCAAAAGAAACTTTTTTCATTGAGTAAGCATTACTTTTTGTCTGCCTAGACATTATGGTGATATTACCTTTGTATAATTTAAGTTTAACAGATCCATTAACTTTATTCTTTTTAAGGTCGACAATTTTTTGAAGCTTAAATCTTGCTTTTGAATACCAATATCCATTGTAAATAAGTTCGGC
>Ga0222670_1000810_pt1 | contig 12120 bp, 20 predicted proteins | sample AntAcemetagen732_FD_181148 | JGI IMG/M metagenome (GOLD analysis project Ga0222670, IMG submission 181148) | Saline water microbial communities from Ace Lake, Antarctica - #732 | ecosystem: Environmental > Aquatic > Non-marine Saline and Alkaline > Saline | place: Antarctica: Ace Lake... | reverse complement strand
GAAGATTTTTTATTAAAAAAGCATGTAGGGAAGTTAGTTCTTATTCCATAAGATAAAATTACGTCGTGACTACGCCTAAAACTAATAAAAATACTAATCAGCATTATAAATAAAGAGAAGTAGAAGAGTTGTAAGGGGCGTTCTGTTACCCCGATGCCCCAGACCGTGCTTCTATAATCCTTATTTTGCAACAGAGTTGCTTTAGTAAATGGCTAAAATTTCAGTGAGATTCTAATCATAGTCCGATCAGATTATTTGTGTTAAGGTTTTTTATGAAAAGAAACGGTTTCACCCTAATAGAGCTCCTAGTCGTAGTAGCAATCATCGGTATCCTCGCTGCTGTAGGAGTAGTTGCTTATAATGGGTATACGGGTGCTGCTAAAGTTTCTGCAACAAAAACAATCCATGCTCAAACAGTAAAATATATTTCAGCCGAAGTTATGAAATGTAGCTTAGGAGAAACAACATTTGTTGGTGGTCAATCATGTCCTGCCACAAATACAAAAGCTCTTAATGGTGCGATAGCTACTTTAAAGGATAAAAATCCTTACTCAACTGCCAACAATGCAGTAGAACAAACATCAGATTATGTTCTTGGTCAAATTAGTTTATCTGCGGATGGAAATAATGTTCAAGTTAGATCTTGTAATAAAACAGGTTGTGCTGCAGCTGATAAGCAAGAAAGCATAATACCAGTAAACTAATTAAAAATATTTATAATGGGACGCCATAGTCAAGCCTTCACCTTAATTGAACTCCTAGTCGTTGTAGCCATCATCGGTATCCTAGCAGCTGTTGGTGTCGTTGCTTATAATGGGTATACAACTGCTGCAAAAAATAATGCAGTAAAACAAATGCATAAACAGATAGCAAAATTTATGTCAGCTGAATTAATGAAATGCACTATTGGTGGAGAAGTAATTTTAAACAAATTAGTATCTAATACATCCACACCACAACCAGACTTGTGCCCAAGAGTTAATTCTTGGACAGATGCAAATAGTAGATTTATAGCTCAAGCATTTGATTATCATTTCAAAGCTGAAAAATGGGAAAACCCTCACTCAATTGGATTTACAGCTGTAAGCCATGGTTGTGTAGACATAAACAGAAAAACGGTAAATGCCAATATAGGAATAACTTGTATTAGAGAAGATTATTATGGAAAAAAAATTCAGTTAGGTACTAATGTAAGTGAAAAAGGTGAAAAAATGTTTAGCAGTGTTAGTATAGAATAAATTTATGAACCATAAAGCCTTCACCCTTATAGAACTCCTAGTTGTTGTAGCCATCATCGGTATCCTCGCAGCCGTAGGTGTGGTTGCTTATAATGGGTATACGAGTGCTGCTAAGGTTAATGCAGTGAAGAATATTCTATCTCAAACAATGAAATATATAAATACAGAATTAAAACGCTGTGAGCTAGGTGAGGAAAAAGTAATGGAAGGGTATTTAAATTGTAATAATATTGATAGTAGCAATGGAGTTTCAAATACAATTGATGCTTTAACAAACGTGCCAGCATTTAAAGATAATTACGAACAAGGTGTTTTAAAAGAATTTAGAAATCCTTACGATAATTCAAAACCTGCTGTTAGGAAAGCAACTGCTTATACATTAGGACAAGTCAGTATTTCACTAGCAGGAAAAAAAATTCAGCTTGAGACTTGTTTCAAAAGTGGATGTGGACCATTAGATAGGGCTGAAAATTTAATTGATTTTGATCAAATATTTTAAAATGAATAGAAAAGCCTTCACACTAATAGAACTCCTAGTTGTTGTAGCAATCATCGGTATTTTAGCAGCTGTTGGTGTTGTTGCCTATAATGGATATACAAGTGCTGCAAAAAAATCAGTTGCTAAAACAAATCAAAAAAATGTGGTTAGATGGTTGGCTGCAGAAGCACAAAAATGCCAACTCGGTGTTGAAAAAGTTTTGAATGGTGAAGTTACATGTGGTTCAATTTCATCCTCAATAAATTCAGGAGGAAATCCTGCTGGGACCACTGTCCTTGCAATAGAAAGAGCCTTAAAGGGAAAATATAAAAATCCATATGGGGCAAATTATGCAGGCTTTGGTGACGAAGGAGTTAAAGAAGGTGGCTGGGGAAATGAAAGAGACTTAGGGTATGTTTTACTAAATGCTGGTGGAGATACAGGTTTTTTTAGAGTGAGCGTCAGTGTGTGTTATCAACTACCTTGCAGTGGAGATAAATGGAGCAATCCAGGAACAAATGTAGTGGTTGATATTTACAAATGGTATCCATAAAAAAAACTAAAGGCTTCACACTTATAGAACTTCTAGTCGTAGTAGCCATCATCGGTATCCTCGCTGCTGTAGGAGTGGTTGCTTATAACAAATATACACTATTTGCTAAAAGAAGTGCAACGCTTGCAAATTGGAAAAATGCATCAAAATTTATTAGTGCAAAATTTGCGTTATGTGACATTCAAGGGGGAATCTTAAAATTAAGTGACAAAAGATCTATCAATTGTGACACTGTAAATACTGCATCGGGTGTAAATCAGATAGCTGATGTTTTTAAAGATCATTTTTTAGATATTGGTTACAAAAACACTTATGACAGTACAGCGGATGCGGTAGTGAGACGAGGTGGAGGTGGGAATGTACTTGGTGGAATAAGATTTGATCAAACAGAATGTCCAGGAGGAAAACCAGCTGGCAAATCCCAATTAGTGATTTGGACTCAAATAGACGATACTAACTATGGTTGGAATGGTGGTAATAATGCAATATTTCAAATGGGTCATTGGTGTCAATGAACCGTAAAGCCTTCACCCTAATAGAACTCCTCGTCGTTGTAGCCATCATCGGTATTCTAGCTGCAGTAGGTGTCGTTGCTTATAATGGGTATACAGGTGCAGCGAAGGTTAATGCTGTTAAATCTAATTTTAAATCAGTTGTTAAATATATAAATAATGAACTTATGAAATGCGAATTGGGTGAACTTAAAATTATGGGTGGAGTATTAAATTGTCCTCAAGGTAATACATTTGGAACTGGTATAGTTAATTTTATACCAAGTGTATTTAGAACGGGTGATAATATATTTAAAAATCCCTATGACAATGGACTTCAGGTAGATAGTGGGAACATTTATAATAGAGATGAGGACGTAGGATATATAAGACTTAATATTGTTAGTGTGGGTTCTGATCAGCTTATAAGAGTAAAATCATGTGTAAAATTACCTTGTAGCGATACATCAAATCATATTGAGGAATTAATCATATCAGATATGATTAGTAAATGAGATCAAAGGGCTTCACCCTAATAGAACTTCTAGTCGTTGTAGCAATCATCGGTATTCTTGCTGCAGTAGGTGTGGTTGCTTATAATGGGTATACTAAGAGTGCTGCACGTAAGGCAGTTGCTCAAACTAATTTTGATATGGTTGTAAAAACAATAACTTATGAATTAAATTTTTGCTTGTGGGGTAGTGAAACTCATATTTTAAATAGAGCTGCAGCAACAAAAATTAATCCAAGAGGCACACCTATTATTGAATGTATGGAAGCATTAAATGATACAGAAAAAGCTGCTAGGGCATTTCATCCGATTTTTAATTCTGCAGGAATTAGAAATCCACATAACAATCCAATTTCAGGAAAAGTTGGGGGGTACGATTTAAATGTTGGAGCATACACTTTAAGTATGATTAATAAAAACCACACTCAAGTTAAAGGGTCTACGTGGCCAGGTTTAATAACTATAACCTCAATATCACCAAACAAATCTCAAAGATCTATTGCAGTTTATACAAGGACAGGCTCTGATGAGCCACTTATTCATAAAGTAATTATTTTTGAATAAAAAATCCTACCACCAGTGTGCCAATATCTAATCTAAACATTAATCAGTATTATAAATAAAGAGAAGTAGGGTAGTAGTAGGGGGCGTTCTGTTACCCTGTGCCCTGAACATAGCTACCCCCACAAAGTAACTAAATCAGACTTTAATCTAGCTAAAACAATAAAAAACTTTATTAAGAAGATCTAACCTAAAGATTATCCATAATGAAGTTCAAATGTGTTTTTGTTAATAAGAGAACTAATAAAATTATAAACAAAGATTTTACTGTAGCCCAAATTGATAAGTATATGGGAGAGTATATAAAAGATCGTGCAATCAAAAGAGGTCACACAACTACTACTGTTGTTAAGAGAGGCGATAATTGGAAAGTAACAATTACATATTCAAAGTAAAATTAAGTCCTGAGACTTCTTGGTATTACCTAAAAGTAAACTATTTGACACTATTACGTAAAGTGGTATTGCTCGTATATGGCCAATAACAGAAAGAAAAAACTAACTTTAAAAGAAGCAGAAGCAATTACAGGGCCATTATCGGACTGGGGTCAGTATGAAAATTTCACACCACCTAATATTATAGACCTACAACAATTAGGCCGATTTATTAGAGAAAATGGAATTTCACCAACAGAGGCTATAAATATTATTAAGAAATATAAATTTAAAGAAACAGGAAGTGACAGCAGAAGAGACTGGAAAATGTTCAGATTTACCATGTATATCTGGCAAAGATATAAAGAAAAATTAGCCATAGGCAGGGGAAAACTGCCCACAAAGTTAGTTTCAATAACTGCAGTTGTTAGATCAGTTAATTTCAAAAAGTTATACCAAGCATACCCAAATCCAGCAGTTATTTCTGAGCAAAAAGAGGTTCTAAACCTATTAAAACTTATTGGTGATAAGAGACAAAATAGTGCTTTTAAGGAAGGGAACTTTAAAATTGAAGGAACTAATAAGAGTATGACTCAAGGTCAAATTGATGAATTACGTTAAATTCCCCTTCTCGTATAATTACGTATAATTCGCTTGACGTAATAACTAAAATAGAGTATCATTTACACCAATGAAAATAATTATTGGACATGTAAATGAATATGACTCAATTTCAATTCACTAAACTCTGGTACACAACAACTCAGTTGTTGGAGATAATACCTATTTCAAGAGCAACTTTTTATCGTATGCATAAAGAGTTAATCGATGAGGGTAGGGATTTAGCTGAAATGGGAAAAATCAAAATCAAAGGTATGGAGAATACACTTTGGTGTCCTATTACATTTGTAAAATTCTTACTGAACCACAAACTGGTTTCTAATCCAATCTCATACAACTATGGAAAAGTATCAGATGATGACAACCAGCTTCAGTCAGAAAATATAAAAGTTGCAATAGGTGTTTTTAATAAAAAACAAAAAACAACAACACAGGAGATAAATTAGTATGACGAAAGATTACAACTGGAGAACTGACTTTAACTGGGAAGATAAAAATGATGAACCCGTTAAGGAAGCAAAATTCCCACACTTAACTAAATTTGATTATAGTTTTAGAGACAAAAGCTTTAAGCAATTACAACTAACTACAACTAATAACAGAAAGGATCTAAACTAATGACAATATTTACAAATACAATTTATGGTACAGCTAAATTTAGTTATTTATCAGATGGTGATGAAGCATTTGGAAAAATTAAATACCATGTGGTTCTTGAAGTGTCTAAAGAGAATGCCAAAGAACATATTGAAGCAATCAAAAAGATAATCTCAAATGAAGTAGTTGAAGCCGGCAAAACAAAGCCTAATCAAACGACAGAATTTAAGAAAGCTAACTCTTGTTATAATGACTTAGGAGAAACTGTTGAGTTCAAACTACACTCTAATTTCAAACCTAAAATGTTTGATCGTAAAGGTAAACCGTTAGCTGAAGATGTTAAGATTTGGAAGGATTCTACTATGTGGATCACCTATAAAGCTCAAGGCTACAATAAATCCATGGGAATTGGCTGTACTCTTTATATTCAACATGGTCAGATTGATCAGCTTATAACCGTTGCTGTTGGTGGAGAAACTTCACCTTATCCAGATAGAGATCAACAAGAAATCAAAGCTCAAGATGAAGTGATCAAAGATTTGTCGAATGACGTTATTGAGCTTTCAACAAAGGAGTTAAATTTATAATGAGAAAAAACCTGGAAGTACCAAAAAATAAAAACGGAAAAGTCGCAGATGGCGTTCATGAAATTGGCCAAATAAATGTTTATAGTGGACAGATAGCAATATCTGATTCCTGTAATTCTGATAATCCTGACCTAACAGTTGATACAAACTTTGGTGATGGGGTGTTTCCTGTCTATGAGCAATGGGAAAATAATAAAAGAATTGGATTGTTTATTCCTTTATCCACTGACTTTCATGATTTTCTAGCAGAAAGAGTGGGAGAATAAAATGAAGAGAAGCGTAAATAGTATAGACAAAAGAATGGATAGTGGAGGTCCCAAAGTTTCAGTAGCAGATAGTAATGAACATATTGACCTTGAGATTATGAACGTCCTTAAAGAGATGTATGAGGAAGCAAAACAAAATGGTTACAAAGGAACTCTAGATCAGTGGCAGAAGACATTAAGTTTAGATGAGTTGAAGAGAATAGCCATTAAAGATGATGGCTTGATTAATATGTACAACACAAAAAGTTAATTATGAAAAAAATAAAAGGCAAGTTAAATATGAAACCGACACCTGAACAAAAACTAATTAAGTATGCTATTGATAGGTCCACTACTTCAGCAGATACTTTACCTTCAGCAACAAAGAAATCTTTTGGTATGAGGTCGGGTGAGAAATATAAAGATTTTTCTAAAAGAATTGAAGAAATAAATTTAGCTAACTTACCTATTTTAAATCGTAATAATAAAAAAAGACCTAGTCCGATTATTAGAGAAGATAAAAATACTTACTTGAGTAATCCTGAAGTACGAAAGAACCTTGATTTGTGGGAAGTATTTTTAGACAAAGCTAAAAATTCTAAAACTAGAGAAGATAGGATTGAAGCTAGAGATACTAGAAGAATGATAATGAGAGATTATAATAATAAGGAGAGACGAAGGAACATAGGTGATGATGAACTGATGTTAATAGGAAAACATAAATCACAATTAAACAAACCAGTAGTTATTCCTGTGATTACACCTATGTTTAAAACACAAGTAAGAGAATTTATCCCAAGACAACCTGAGAAGTCCTTAGAGGAACATAGGAGACTTAATAGTGTTGTAAAACCTGGGTTAAGTGAAGATCTAATCAAATTCCGAAAAGAAGTTAATAAAAATTTGGAATATGTAATTGGAAATAGAAAGACACCAACTGGTGAGAAAGAAGAAAGCCAAGACCAAGACCCAATTGAAGGAGATAATTATGACTGACCGATATAAGTATAAATCAATCAGCCTTAAAAACTCTACCTATCAAAGGCTGACTAATCTCACTAAAGAATTAATCCCAGGGGTAAATCTCTCAGGAGCTAAAGCAGTGGAAGTCATTATTGATAAGGTAAGCAGTTTCGAAGGCATAACAGGAACTGCAGATGCTAAAGAAACAAAAAAGACCTAAGAATTTTTATAAAGCAATAGATGGAATAAAAAAGACACCTGTTAAGGATGCAACAAACGCACAACTTGATAGGCTCTGGAAAACCATTCATGTAAAATACGTTGTTACTCTCGAGAGGCAACTTCATGAGGACAAAGCTCACCTATTTAATAAAGAAAATACAATCCAGTTATTACAGGAAGAAATAAGATCAAGAAGTTTTGAATTCAGAACTGCTTATGAGGATTGTATAAAAAAGAATGATGAATTTGTTATCCAGAACGAAGAACTTATCAAACAAAGAGACGATGCTGTAAGAGCCTACAATGGCCTACACATGATGGGTAAGATTGCTCAAGAACAGGGCATCAACATTGATAAGTACAAAAATAAATTACCAGAAAACAATATTGAATTTGAACAGGAGCATAAACTCTTGGAATCTGGAAAGGTTCAACACTCATATAAATTCAAATTACCACCTAATCAAAAGAAAGAAGTTACAGCGAGTACTAAAAAAATCAAAAAGAAAATCTAACAAAAAAAGGAATTACTAATGGAAACAAAAAAAATAAAGTGTGAAGAAAGAAATTGTTTACTAAATGATCGTGAAGAAAACATTTCAATTTATATCGATCATGAAGTAGCAGCACTAATCCAGAGACTTGAAGATAAAAATAAAGATGTTCATGTTGGTTGTCTTCATGTGATGGTTAAGAAACAATTAGAATATCAATCAGTAAAAATCTTTGCAGAACTTATGGAAAAATATCCTGATGCAAAACAGGTGAGGGTTTCATAATGATAATGCTAAAACTGCAGGATAGACTTGAAGGAGCAATTAATAAAAGAGGAATATTCACTGGTTACTTTAAAAATACTAAAGGAGTAATGACCAAAGGAGCTAGAGAAGAAACTGATAATATAAATTGGTCAGAACATTTCTCTGGTAAAGAAACTTATGGGCTATCACCAGTTAGAATACTTCAAGATGAAAATGGAAGTAAGGGCCTTTGTAGATGGATTGGTTTTGACATGGATGTTGAAGACGAACCTGAAGATTTTTGTAAAGCTATCTTTAAGATATCACCTGAATTGTTTCCTTACAGATCATCAAGTAACAGATGGCATTTACATATGTACTTAAATGAATGGACTGATGTTGATGTAGTAGCAAAAAAAGCTTCAGCCATAGAAAACAAACTTAAGAAGGTCTGGAAAAAAGGTGTTGATACTTCTCACACTGTTCCCAGTAAATACACAATAGATGAGAATAAGGTCGGATATTGGCTGTTCATGCCATACTCAAATAATGAAAAACTGACGAATTCGCAGCTAGTTTGTTACTCACCTTCAGGTAATCCATTAACTAAAGAACAAACTGAATTTAGAATTCACTGGAAAGAGCATTTATTAGTAGCCTCTAGTGTGGGAACTACTTCAGGACAAGGAGGTAGAGAACCCTTTTTGTTTAGTATAGCTCAAGAAATCAAACATAAGAAGTTGGACCTAACATTAGATGAAGTTAATGATAATTTTAATGACATAGGAGATGGTGCAGAAATTGCTCGTTGGAAAAAAAGCATTGAGAAAAGTATAGAAGATATAAAATTCACTCCTCAATATCTAACAGACCATTATGAGAATTATCTAAAAGAGATAAATGGTTTTTGGAGAAAGGACCTAGAGAATAAAGGTGTCTTTGGTAATGGCAGAAAAGAACCTGTTGAATTAACTGAAGAGCAACTAGAGGACCAACAAGTTTTCTTCCAAGATGTTATCTATATAAAATTAGATGATAGATGGTACGACAAAAAGTATGGAGCAGAGTATAAACAAAAAGCAATTCAAGTTGTTTATGGTTCTTATTTTGAGGGTGATGTAATTAAAACCTTTGCTAACAATCCTAATGCACAATTAGTTGAGAAGACAATATATAGACCTGATCTATATGAAGATAATGAAAATCCAATAATTGTTGATGAAGATAAGCTGTTACAGCTAAATAGCTACAGGCCAGGTGGTGTTGAACCTATGGAACCAACAACTAAAGTTCTACAGGATGAACTTGAGATGTTCAAAACATTAGTCAGAAAACTAACAGCACACGAAGGTACTGGAATTGATTCTAAAGGTAACACTATAGAATTATATGATTATGTATTAGATCATTTAAGCATGCCCTTCCAAAGACCTGGAGAAAAAGTTAGGAGTGCAATCGTGATGCATTCAAAGGCATATCAAGTGGGTAAATCAACAATGTTTAAAACCGTTAGAGCTGCGTTAGGAATTAAAAATGCAACAGTTATTAAACCAGAAAATGCTACGGATAAGCAGCTAGGATTTATTGAGAACCAGCTTGTTTTAGTTGATGAAATAAAAGTTGATGGAACAATTGAAGAAAAATATTCAGTTATGAATAAACTTAAACCTTTGATGACTGAAGAACTACATGACTGTAGACCAATGTATAAAGAATGGAGACAAGTCCACTCAACAATGAATATGATTTTATTTACAAACTTTCAAAATGCAATGGCTGTGGAAATGCATGAAGCTAGATACACCTGTATGGATGTTGGTAAAACCAGAGAAGAGCTTGGAGGTGATGATTTTTATATTCCTTGTTACAATGCTTATAAGACTGGAACTATGAGCAATGTAGTTAAGTGGTTTTTATCTACTAGAAAAATAAGTGAAAACTTTATTGCTGGCTCACCTAGCTTAAAAACTAACTTCCTTAAAGTTATGGCTAGAGAAGGAGGACATCCAGCCATACCAGAGATAGAAAATATATTTAGAGAAGGTGGAAGACCATTTGATCAATCCATTATAGCTTTTGGGGAAACCTGGAAATATCTTAAGAGAACTGAAAGAATTAAAGGCAGAGATAGCGACTATAGAAAGGCATTACTTCAATTAGGTGCAGAACCTGTGGGTGAATGTAAGCATAAGATAAGTAAAAGAAAAGTAACACTCTATATAATTAAAAATCATGAGTTCTTTACAGATAAGACCAAAAGCGAGATGGTCAATAAATACTGGCAACCTCTTGATGCAGACTTTCCAGGAGAATGTTCAGATCAGATATGGAATAAAATGACACCAGATCAGCAGAAACAGCTTGATTATGGACAGGGTGAAATCCAAAGATTTGAGGATTTTAGGTTTGATGACAAAGACCCTGATGAAGATATTCCTTTTGAAGAGATTAGAAAAAGAAGGAAAAACTGATGAAGAATAATTCTAGGCAGGCCAAAGGTAGATACCTTCAGAACATTGTTAGAGATAGAATTGTTAAGTTATATCCAGTGCTAACAAAGAAGGATATTAGGACAAGCAACACTGGCGAGAATGGAGCTGATGTTAAATTACTAACTCACACCAGTAGAAAATTATTTTCCTACTCTGTAGAAACAAAAAATATGAAATCTTATAAGTTGGTGTACCAGGCATTTCGACAAGCCAAAAGGCACTCTAACATGGAACCACTGCTTGTATTAAAAGGTTATAGGGAGAAACCTGTTGTTATCCTAGACATGGAACACTTCTTTAATTTACTTGAGAAGGATTGACCTACCTTGCTCACCATCTCACACTCTATACAGAATATTCATGAAGGATAAACCCTAAGTTAATTATTATTATATATCTCTATAAGTTGAGGGGGGTGTGGTCGGTACACTTGAAGGACTATAATAATTTGTGTAACAGACAATAAATCTATAAATTGCAACTTTCGGTGCTTAACTACACCACCCTAACATTAGTTAAACCAGAGTAACAAAAATAATTTATGACCCAATTAATAGGACAAAAAGAACTAGATAGTTTCAAATTAACAAAGAAAGAAATTGCAGATTATCTAGGCATATCAACCAATGCAGTGAGGATGAGCATGAGAGGATCCAACTATCATAACTTGGAATATCGTAAAGGACCCAAAGGATTTCTTTTTAAAGTGCCAACGAGACCTGGTGACATCATAGTGGCCAACACCCCACTTGACCATGGTGCAATATCCACTCCTAAGTCTACTCCTAGGAAGTCCAAAGTTATAAACCGAGGTGCTACACATAGAGGTGAAGCAAACTATACATGTTTAGCACTAAAAATGGCTAATCAAGCTAAAACCATTGGAGCTATTGATAATAAGTTTGTGGATGAAGCTCATAAAAAAGCATTCATGGAAATGACTGAAGCTGGATTTGAACAAGCTCTTAAGAACTCTAGAGTAACTAAAAGTAAGGAGATTCAAGAGACAACTCAGAGGTCTTTCTCTCAAGATAACTCTGGTGTTTTAAACCCAAGAAGTCATGGGAAGTATGGGGGCATGATCACTGCTAAAGGAATGCAAAATATAGATAATAAAGAACATGGTAGATTGGCTAGATTAGATGAGAAGAAGAATGGCACTATCTATAAGGATGAACTTAAAGAAATAGTTGGATTAGATGGTAAATTAAGGACTGAATATAGAAGTACAAATGTTCCTGATTTTGGTTGGAGCTCTGATACTACCTACAGTACTAACAGACAATATTATGAAGTAGGTAATCAAAGAGAAGAATATGCAGTTGAATTTTCCCATGCAGAATTAAACAGAAACAGCAGATCTACTGAACGTACTGAATTTAAAAATAAAATTGATGAAGATATTTATAGGGCCAAAAAACATCTTCTAAAGACCAGAGGGACCTAT
>Ga0222670_1000808_pt1 | contig 12166 bp, 13 predicted proteins | sample AntAcemetagen732_FD_181148 | JGI IMG/M metagenome (GOLD analysis project Ga0222670, IMG submission 181148) | Saline water microbial communities from Ace Lake, Antarctica - #732 | ecosystem: Environmental > Aquatic > Non-marine Saline and Alkaline > Saline | place: Antarctica: Ace Lake... | reverse complement strand
TCTAAGCGTTTCACCCTCGTAAACAGCTCTTTGTGCTGTATGGTCACCTCTGTGCGTAGGGACGCAAAGGTAATGTTCAAGTCATCAATTCTGCTGTGTGCAGATGACACTGTTCTTTTATCCATTAAGTTACCTCAGCCCAACTTGTTGTTTCTTCGTTCCATTCATACATCTTGTCATCATTAGGATACGCAATAGGTGGCTCCCACAGGCAAGTTGTTTCATTTAGAAGCCAGCTTAGATAAGGTTGTGGACTATAGAAAGCATCCCGTGTGCTGTCATATAACATACCAATACCAGCATAGTTTTTGCGTAATGGTGTGCCTCCAAAACGGTGCAGACCATGATACGTGTTGTAGCTTGTCTGAACCCATGTACCTGCTTGAGTGTCTATAAAATCTTGCTCTGCAACAATTACGTTAGTGACAATTCCATCTTCAACTTTTGCGTAGTGTGCCATTTTGGTATCTCCTCTTTAAACTTCATACCGAAAAATGACTATGCCAGAGCCACCAGAACCACTTGTACTGTTACGATTTCCTGCTCCACCACCCCCAGTATTTGCTGATCCAGCACCATTATTACCGTTTCCTCCACCGCCATTTCCACCCGTTCCTTGTGCGCCCGTCTGGCCGCCACCGCCACCGCCACCGCCTGCAAAATATCCTGAATCTCCCGTGCTTGTTGCAGATGCCCAAGCAGAGTATGTGTTTGATCCAACGCCGCCAGCTCCGTTACCACCAGTGTTACCATCGGCTCCTGCGCCAGCCTTGCCGCCACCGCCACCGCCACCGTAGGGATCATCCCCTCCCCCGTCACCGCCAGAATTACCTTGGTCAGTTGTACCACTTTTCCCAGACCTGTTATTAGTGGCACCGCCGCCTGACCCACCGACAGATGCGTTGTCAAGGTTAGTGGTGGTTGTATGTGATCCACCGCCACCACCGCCAACTGCAGTTGTAAGACCTGTAACTGTTGTATTACCACCGTTGCCAGCAGCTACGCCATTTGAAGTTGTACTAGTACCACCGGCTCCAATAGCAACAGTTTTACTAAAAGCAGAGGCAACAATCGTTTGAGCATCCACCAGACCCCCTGCGCCACCACCGCCAGCACCTCGGCCTCCTGAGTAAAGGTCTTGACCGCCGCCGCCGCCGCCCGCCACCATCAATACTTCAATGTCCCCCGCCCCCGCAGAAACTGCAAAAGTTCCTGAAGAAGTAAAAGTGTGGTATTTAAATCCACCAGAGGTAACAATTGTACCCCCTGTTGCAGTAATAGGTACGTCCCTATTGGGATAACCACCAAAGCCTAAAGTCTGATAACCAAAGCTCATACTAAACCCTTACCCATCATTAGCTAAGTCAGTAGTAAAGAACAACTTAATACCTACAAGCCGTGCATCACCTGCCATATCATCGCCTGATACGTCCCTACCAATTCTAAAGAAACATAACTCATCATCTCCGGGAGAACCTGCAATAGTTAATGCACCACTTTCAGCAGATACATTTAGTTCTTCTACCGCACCTTGAGCATTGTCTGTGACTACTACTGCTGTGCCGTATGCAACATCAATGGTAGTGTTATTAGATATAGCAACAGCATCAACCATCCAATCAACATCTGTTGTAGCTGCAATACCAGCCCAAAAGACTTGAAAGGTTACAGTACCTGCATTCCATGATACAGGAAATGCTACACTAAACTGTGCAAACTCATCACTATCTTTATCAAAGTCTAATACAACTAAGTCTGGTCTACCTGATGTAGTCTCTACTGTAGTAAGTGCAGAACAACCATTAGAAGTAGTAGGCTGCATAGCACTGGCAGGAACCCATATGGTTTCTTTACCTGCTTGTTTAAGAGTACCCACACCGTCTAGTTTATTTAACTCTGCTGCAGTGCTTGTAACCCCATCAAGAATATTAAGTTCAGCAGCAGTACTTGTAACAGCAGTACTACCCAAAATAAAATCACCGTCAGGAACTATAACGTCACCTGCAAACGTAGCACCTGTAGTGCCTGTAGGTATAGACATTACAGTAGCATCTGCGTCATTCTTAATGGTTACATCTGAGGTAGAACCCTGACCAGTAAGCACCAAGCCATCAGCAGCAGCATACCCTACGGCTGCAACATCATTTGCTTCTGTGTCACCTGTAGGTAAGAACGTACCACCTGATGCAGTAACATCCCCTGTGAATGTCTGTGCTGATACTTCAAACGTAGCAAACGAAACAATCTCTACAGTGTCATCTGCTGCTGCACCTACAGCTAGTACTACGTCAGACCCGTTAGTAGCAGTGTAGTCAGCCCTAGCTAAGTGTACCCCGTTAAGATACACAGATACAAAGTTAGGAGTGTAACCCCCTGTAGTGAATGTAGTTTGATTTGATGTAGCTGTGTAAACGTCCCTAGTTTCTGTTGCTTGGGGTACGGGTACTGAGCCTATATAACCTGCCATTGTTTTTCCTTATGAGTTTACTATACCAAACATGGTAATTTCACCTGACTCTATGTTTCCACTGCCAAAGAGAAATTTAATTGCATTAGTATCCTCTGCGGCTAATCTTGCGGTAGCACTTGCGGTCAGTTGTCCACTAATACCTCCGTCTGCGGTTTGCGTTACCACTCCAGCACTAGACATCATGGTAAATGCAGCTAAGTGTGGTGCATATAAATAGGCTAAACCACTTAGTCCATACTCACCTGAAGCACTTCCAGCACCAGCTCCAGAATAGCCAATAACAAAACCGTGTTTATCTGTGTTGCCAGCAGCGTGATAATCGCCATAGGTTTCGTCATAGCTAGTGCCGCCATCTGTTGAATGCTTACCATAGAACGTCTGGTTATCACTTGCAGGTACTACGTGTTGAAAATAGAATGCATAGTGATCATATTTTGATGAATCAAACCCAGTAAATATTGCTGTTGCTGCATTAGAAATAGCACCAGTAGAAGATATGAACTCCATACCTCCACCAATCTTAGTTCCCATATAGGTAGCTAACCTAGTCATTGTAGCCTTGCGGTTCGTACCCCCAGCCCCATCATCAACGATCATAAGATCAGCATCTACAAGAGCAGCACCAATATCAGTACCACCATCAATATCTAAGTCAGCTACAGCAATGCTACCATCTGGGAAAGTTGGTGTTCCAGCAAAGGTAACTCCTGTAGTACCTGTGGGTACATGAGCTACTAATGCATCCGCATTATTCTTAATAGTAACATCACCTGTACTACCGTCCCCTGTTAAGATTAAACCTTCAGCAGCAGTAAAGCCTATTGCAGCATTATCTCCTGCAGCAGTGTCACCCGTAGGTTCCATTGTAGCTCCAGCAATAGTGCCAGAAAACCCACCGCCTACAATGTTAGCTGTAGCTCCAGCAATAGTGCCAGAAAACCCACCGCCTACAATGTTAGCTGTATCTCTTGCTTTAGTCATAATCTATCCTTTAGCTAGGCTTGGTAGGCCACGTAATACTGTTAGGGAATCCACCCTGTGCTGGTACATTTCGTAGTGCTGTACGATAAGTAGTCCATGCGTCTGACATGGTTACATCACTGTTGCCCATCCAGTCTGTAGCAGCCAGTAGTGCATCACGTTCTTCACGGACCTCTACAGCAGCACGTGTGTCTGCACCGTCAGCCCATGTTTGTTCTTCAGCATCACGGGCAGTTTCTTGCTCTGCTGTGAACTGAAATAATTGTCCGTTAATGTTATGAAATCTTGGCATTACTGCCCCCTTTGTTATTAGTCTATCTCAACCCAACTTGTTGTATCTTCATTCCAAGTGTATCTTTTATCTTCACTAGCATCACTAGGATACGCAACAGGGCAATTCCAGATACAAGTATCTTCATTTAATACCCAACTTGGATAAGGCTGTGGTGTATAAAAAGCATCCCTTGTGCTGTCATATATATAGCCAATACCAGCATAGTTTTTACGAAGTGGTGTACCTCCCAACAAGTGTTTACCGCCTGTTGTGTTGTATGATGTTTGAACCCAAGTGCCTTCCTGAGTGTCAATAAAATCTTGCTCTGCTACAATCACGCTTGTAACAATCCCATTCTTTACTTTTGCATAATGTGCCATAATTAATCCTACGCTGTTGTAACGTGACTGTTCGTTGCTGTGTCTCTTGCTCTAGTCATATCTAATCTCCTTATGTCAAATAGCGGATAATAACGATGCCTGAGCCGCCATTACCGCCAAGGATGTTTCCAGTAAAACCACCACCCCCAGCGCCACCTCCAGTATTTGCGGTGCCATTTTGAGCTGCAAGATCATTTGCTCCAGCATTGCCGCCACCGCCAGAGCCGCCAGCACCGTTATTATTATCTGAGGCATCTGAATTTGTACTACCCCCGCCGCCACCAGCGTAATTAACTGATGTTCCCGTTATTGATGATGCAACCCCTGCTCCACCAGCACCTCCCCCTTCAGACGCAATGCCAGAGCCACCCACAGCGCCAGCGCCGCCCCCGCCAGCAGCACCATAGAAGCCAGCGCCTGTAGAGGTGCCACCAGTATTTCCTTGGCCGCTTACAGCGGAACCGCCATCACCACCATCTTTGCCGCCACCGCCGCCAGAGCCGCCGTCAAGTCCGTCAATATTATTCCAGCGTCCACCGCCGCCACCCCCAGTTGTTGATATAGAGTTAAACGAAGATGAAGCGCCGTTTGTGCCAACATTTTCGCCACTACCCCCAGCACCGCCAGCACCAACAACAACACTGTACGTTGCTGAACTAATAGACATTGCGCTGCCGCCAATATTTGTTAGCAAGCCACCAGCGCCACCGCCACCGCCACCCTTACCGCCACCGCCACCACCACCAGCAATAATTAAGTATTCCATATTTTTTGCGGTATTTGTAGTCACTATAAAATTAGCAGATGATAAGAACGTGTGTATAGTGTAACTACCAGAAGTAGTAATAGTACCGCCAGTTACAGAAAAACTAGTTATAGCGGATGTAGCTCCAACTCCAAGAGAAACCCAAATGTTGTCATTATTCGTGGCGTCCGTGCAAATAAATGCTTCTCCGCTTGTAGTATTAATCCACATATGGCCTATGGCTGATGGGTTACTGTTGTATGCTGGATTTCCGCTGTTAATCGTGTGAGCAAAACCTACTGCTGGGCTGGCCCATGCAGCAGCGCTTGCGCCACTATTGACTGTAAGAACCTGATTTGCAGAACCAAGTGTGGCTGGTAAAGCTACCTTGCCTGTTGTGCTTATTGTTCCTGTAAGAGTTACATTACGGAGACTAGCTACATCTTTATTTGCATCTGCAGTTACAGTCTTACTGGCTACAACAGTTCCTACTGCAGCACCTGTATCATTGTAGTTTAACTCAGCAGTGGTAGCCGTAACACCGTCAATGATATTAAGCTCATCAATAGTTGCACTAAGCCCTGACCTGATCTGTGCTTGATTACCAATATAACCTGCCATTAGCTGTCAATCTCCATGTAGCTCATAATTACTGAGACTTTATCTGCTACACTACAGTCTACTTTAATAATGTCACCAGCATTAACAACAATCTTACCGTCTAGTACAGACAGTGAAGACCCTACTGGTATAGCTGCATCTTTAATAATGTGTGCTGTAGTGTTTTGTGTTTGACTTGTTTGTGTAGTTGTACTAACTAAAGTAACACTTGCAGTTACTTGTGCCGTGTGTACGTTAGCCAGAGTAAGTCCTAAGATAACAGCCCTAGTACTTGATTGAGTAGTGTATATTGTTTCAGGGGTTCCTGCACTAGCTGGTGCTACATCCCTTGTGATTGTCTTAAAGGTATTTGCCATTAATTTGTTTCCTTATCCAAGGGCGATTGCTAAAGCTGTTGCTTCGTCTTGTGCTATAGTAGTTGCTGTAGTTGTTACGACTGCAGTAGTTGCAATAGTACCAGCAGCATTAGGAAGAGTCAAGGTAATATCTGCAGTAGATGCAGGACCAATCAGTGTTACTTTATTTGATCCATTGTCTGAGTCTTCAAAGAACTCAAGGAACCCTGCTGACGTAGCACCATTCTTTAGCTGAACCCCTGCATTTGCAATAGGGGTAGTGAGTACTGGGGTAGTAAGTGTTTTGTTTGTAAGTGTGTCTGTAGATATACGAGAAACTAATGTAGAGTTACCACCAGTAGGCAGTACTAAAACATCAGAGGCTCCTGCTGAGTGTGGTTGTGCTTGAAGTGTTTGTGCGTGGGCATTGCCAGATTCACAATAAAATAAAACTTTAGCAACATTGCCTGTACCTGTTTTAATACCAACAATACCGTCACTGATTTCTACCCCATCAAGATTAACTACGCCTGAACCGTTAGGAGTTATTGCAATGTTTCTGTTTGATGTAGATACAATAGAATTTGTTTGTACATCTAAAGAACCACCTAGTTGTGGGCTGGTATCCTCTACAACATTAGAGATAGCAGATGAGGTAGCAAGGCCAGATACAAGTGTGCTTCTAGCAACTTTCTTTATGCCACCACCAGAGGTATCAAGTGCCAGTAAAACGTCATCACTAGCAATAGAACTAATCTCAGCTAGATCGCCTATTGTACTATTACTTACATCAAGAATGTTTAGCTCTGCTGCAGTAGATGTAACACCATCTAAGATATTAAGTTCTGCTGTTGTAGCTGTTACGCCAGCAATTAAGTTAAGCTCAGTTGTTGTAGCTGTTACGCCATCCAAAAGATTAAGTTCAGCAGCAGTAGATGAAATAGCTGTACCATTAAAGTTAATAGCATCTAGGTAAGCTGTACCATCAACAAACAAGTCACGCCACTCTTGACCAGTAGAACCTAAATCGTATGTATCATCTGTGTTAGGAATAATGCTTGAGTTTACATCAGCACCAAAGACAACATTGTCAGTGGCTGCATCACCCATTGTAATTGTACCACCATTAAAGGTAGTAGTACCCGTTACTGTAAGATTACCACCAACACCTAAGTTACCTGATATGTCAGCAGCACCATTAATGTCTATAGTAGTAGCAGCAATCTGTACTTCTGTGTCTGCTACAATGTCAAGCTGACCGTCAGCACTAGAATTAAGATAGATGCCAGTATCACGAAACTGAATCTTTTCTGTTGACGCAATAAGTAGATCATCAGAAAACTCAAAGTAATCCTCATCCTCCATCCACTTGAATACACCGTCATTACTCTCACCATCAAAGGTTACTGTAATGTCTGTACCTGCAGTGCCATTGCCAAACGTAAGAGAAGTACCAAGCAAGGCTGTAATAGGACCGCCCTCACCTGTAGTACCGTCATGTGTGTGACCTGTACTTGCAGCAAAAGCAGCTAGAAGCTGATCAAACTCATTGTTAGTATGATCTGCTGTAATTGTATCTCCGTCTTCATACGTAGACTGTCTTGTATAAATAGCACCCATCTAACGTCTTGCTCCTAATTGATATTCTAACTGAAACCCTTTGAGTGAATAAGCTGCACTACTGCCGCCATCTTCTACTTTTAATGCTACAGAAAAACCTGAACCTTCTACTGGCTGGCGTACAAGTGGCTGTGTAGGTCCACCATAAACAAACTGTGCAGTACTAGCAGAGGTACTATATGAAGCATTACCATACGTAGCTGCAAGCTGTGTATTATCAAAAGGGTAAACAGCAGGTCTTGCTGAGTTTTTATCTTCGTTATCATAACGAACTATTAAGTCTGCATCAACAGTACCTTCAGGTTTATAGTTAATAATTACCCGTTGCATGTGCTTACGGATACCGTTATCCCCAAAGCTCATATCAGGGCTTCTATACTTACCTGATATTATTGTGCCATCAAATGTATCACCTGACTCTTGCCTTTGCACAAAACCATTAGTATCACCATGAACTACAATTACATTACCTGCTTCAATAAAAGTATCTGTACATTGTACCTTTATGCCACGTGTTTCTGAAAACTCAAATGCTTCTTTTTTAAGAACACAGATAGCCCCTTTAGAAAGACTTGCACCCTGACCATCTTTAGTAAAGAATATACGGTACTGTGTTTTGTCAGGAATAACTAAGCTATCAAACGATCCTGCATCTTTGATGTTTTCATCAAATACAGTTTGGATGTTCTTACTAATTGTACCAAGCTCTGTGTCACCAATACGTGCAGTAGCAGCAACAGTACGTAAGCCATCAGGACCAAGAAAGATTAAATCACCTGCAAATTCCTGTACAGTAAAGCTGTTAATACAACCAATGTTTCTTGTTACTGGCTCTACTGCAAAGTTACTAAGACTTGATCCTGTAAGTTTAAATATTCTATTCTCACAAAAGATAAACAAGCTATCACGAAATACTTTTAATGCAACTACTGTATCATCAACGCTGATACTACCTGCGCCATCACTACTGTTGAAACCATCCTCATCAAAAGGCTCACTAAAAATAATCTCTTGTGGCGTAGTAGATTTACCTGCATAGAACATATGGTTTCTATATGAAGCTACAACAGTAGAACCTGCTACTGCACTTTCACTAACATCAGCAGCAGTCATAGAAGAGTTAAATATTACAGGGGCGTTAACACCATCAACACAAATAATCTTTTCATTACCATCAAAATTGTATCTTTCAAAGTGGTACTTAGCTGCATTAGTTCTGCCTGTGTCTCTGACTGTCCAATTCTCAGACACTACATCAAACTTAGCATGTGTTGCAGCAGTAGTACTTGAAGTAGCCCTAGTTACACCAGTAAAGGTAGTAGCATTAACGCCTGTGTATGTAAATAACTCTGAGTTAATCTGTATTGTACCACTAGAAGAAAACCCTGTAGTGGATGGTACAGTAATAGTACCAGAGCCTGTCATACCTGTGCCTGATGCAATAGCTATAGACAACTCAGTAGAAGCAGAACTAAATATCTTTTCGCCTCTAGCTGCTATTATCTTGTCTGCAAAAGTAGCAGTCATTAAAACGTTTTCAGCAGTGGTGCTAGTAATTGGAACTACAGCATTAACATATTTACGAAAACCATTAATCCTACGATAACCACCTGAAATGTCAGGCTCAAAGTTTTCTAGTTCAAGTGCTTCTCCCGGTTGCATAATAAAGTTAGAACGGTTAAGTATTAAACCGCCTTCACAATTAAATGCTACTGGTTGTACTTGTGAACTATCAGGCATTAATTAATAACCCCAGACATAAAGCTAATAGAGCCACGTGGTCTAAGAACAACAGTTGACCTAACGTATTCAAATTTATTAATAAGAAGACTCTGCATATTCTTAATGCCCTGCTCAAAACGTTCAAAGTTTAATTGGTATTGATTTAATTCACCACGGTATTGATAAACATAAGCAGTTGCACCATCTACAACTACAGGTGCAAACCTGTCTGGTATTGTAGTAGTATCACCATGAGCTGAGAGCTCACTGGGAAAAGTATAAAAATCAAAAGCTAGTGTATAAGCTTTATCTGGATAAGGGTGGAGTAAGTAATTATTATCAGGGGTACGTACAATACTTCTAGGTACACCACCTTGTTCAAACTGTGTAACTGCCACATCATCTGCATAAGCAGCAGCAGTAGTACTATTAGCTCCACGTGTACATCCTGTGATATCATTACCTGAAATTGCAGTGTATGTTACTTGCTCTCCACCTATATGTACTGTACCAGACGCATCAAAGTCCGTAGTAGAAGTAAGAGTTAAAGTTGTAACAGAAGCTGAGTGTGAGCCATTTAAAGTTGTAGCAGCAACATCGTCTTCTTGATCAGCAAGTCCATTTTGAATATACTCATTGTAGTTCAGTGTTGTAAGGCTGTTGCCTGATACATTAAGGTCTGTATCTTTTTTAATTCTAGCTGTACTATAATCAATAGATTTTGTGCTTGTTGGGAGAGAGTAACGTGTTTGTCCTGCTATTAAGGTAGAAGAATTACTAGCGTGATTAAAAGAATAACCAAACTCACGTTGATTAATGTAACGTATTGCTTCATTAACAGCATTTTTACATTGTGTTTGAACACCTCTAGAACTTGTAAAGTTACTAGAAGTAAGCTCTACTTCATTCATACGAGTGATAACACTATTAGTTAATGAAAGAAAAGTAAGAGCCATTATGTTTCCTAAATAAATCTCTTATGCCCCAAGAATTTTTTGTTGCATAAGTTTGATACACTAATGGGGCCAGCATATAGCCAGCCCCAAAGTATGTAGGTTTATTATACTTGGTCACGAACAGCAACTGCTGCTGCCATGTCACCAGTACCCAAATCAGACACGTCCATCAGGACTGCCCAGAAACGAAGCTCACCAAGGGTAACATCTGTTTCAGTTACAAACTTGGCAGAGATGATATCTGTACCAGCACCTGATCCAATAACTTGGATTTGTGCAGCTTCAGTTGCAGGTGTAGTAGAGTACGCACCTACAGCACCACCAACAACGTCCAAACCATCAACATACAAGTCAACAGCCGCTGGATCAGCACCTGTGTAACCTAAATCAATAGTACAAGTACCATCAACCTGAGTAAGGATTTCAATACCAGCAGAAAGAACTACATGACCTTCAGGTACATTAAGAACTTCCATAGTATCGCCAGCAGCAAAGTCACTGCCTTTGAGGACGATTGCGGCTGCAATGTCAATCGTGTTTTGCACCAAGTACGGGGAACGACCCCGTGCTGTGTTGCCTACTGCAGCATGATCTGCTGTTGCTAAATTAGCCATAGTTTATATCCTCCCTTATGCTGCGTTATAACGGGCGGTAACGATTGCTTCAGGACGAAGAATCTTACGACCGTATAGATGCATACCACGAACAATGTCAGCAAAGCTGTCAGGGTCACGATATGATTCTGTCTTATTGATTTGCTCGGCTGTTGCTACAGCAGAATCATGACCAGCTACGATAACACCGAAGTTAGTCAGTTGGTTGGCAGTACCCGAAGTACCCGGTCCAGTGCCTACCGCTGGCAGGTTAGACGAAGAGTATACACGGAAACCGTGGAAGTTGCTAATGGTCAAACCATTACGCAGTCCACCTGATTCACCAAAGTCTGCGTTCATGAAGCGTGAATCTTCATCAGCAAGGATTTCCATGAATACTGGATCAACTACAATCCAACGGCCTTGTTTGTCAACTTGCTGTTGATCAAGCAAACGAGCCATACGAGCAACAACCATTGCTGGTGAAGCCGTAGCAGTTGGAAGTGCAGTAGCACCGGGCAAACGTGCAGCCAGAGGGATAGAGTGTGTTCCCGCAGAGCTTGTAGTGATGTTGCCGAAGTCATCCTTATGCAGTTGCATAGAGGAAAGCAGTTCGTTAGAACCAGCAGTTGTTACTGCTTTGCTACCATTAACAGTAGTATTCAAAGCACTAGCGGCACTATGATTAGCAGACTGTGCGTAACCTGACATGTAGCCAAGAACTTCTTGGTCATGGTTGTCAGCAAGACGATAAGCAGCACGATTGGTTGCAAGATCCATGAAGTTCACATGTGAATGTGCTTCTTCAATATCATCCATTTTAAAGGCAAAGTAGTTAGCTTTATCAATGACTAATGAGAAATCCTCATCGTCCAAATCTTGTGCGGTAACACTCGTACCACGTGAATATGAACTTACAGAAATTTCTGGTTCTTTAATAATTTGGACAGTATCACCTTGTGAGGCAATCTCTCCCATGTAGTCAGAGTTTGTGATATCACCACAAACAGTACTCTTGCGGAAAGCAAGCTGTACTTTTTTTGAATAGATTACTGGGCTAAAATTACCATTTGGTAAATTCCCATAACCTGTTGCGGTTGTAAAAGCCATAATAGATCCTCCTATAAAGTTTAGGCTTTGTTGAGCTAAACATTATCTGAAGAGGCTGATTGTTTTCTAGGGTGCATACTATGATCAACTGGCCGGTCAATCTAAGTACGGGCCTATACTTAATACAGGTAGTCTTAGTTAGTTTGTTTGAGCTTTAGTGAGAGGGTTAGTAAAGAAGGTAGACCTAATGGTGGCTTCTGAATACTAACCCCTAGTTATACTAACAAATTTATATTTGTCAAGTGTATATTAACGTGCATTACCAGATAAATCATAAATAAATTTACCAGTTCTAATTGCATTAGTAATTTCTTCTTCTTGCTTCTCATATTCTTGTGCAGACATTTTAGCAATCTGAG
>Ga0222670_1000792_pt1 | contig 12322 bp, 12 predicted proteins | sample AntAcemetagen732_FD_181148 | JGI IMG/M metagenome (GOLD analysis project Ga0222670, IMG submission 181148) | Saline water microbial communities from Ace Lake, Antarctica - #732 | ecosystem: Environmental > Aquatic > Non-marine Saline and Alkaline > Saline | place: Antarctica: Ace Lake... | reverse complement strand
CTACAAAATCTGAATTAGAAAAAGTTAAGAAAATGATCCTTAGAATTAATGATTTTATGATTGGAATGTTTAGAGGGGTTGGAATTAAACTAATTGATTTTAAACTAGAGTTTGGAAGACTTAAGGAAAATGGTAAAAATGAAGTTATTTTAGCTGATGAGATTAGCCCTGATACTTGTAGATTATGGGACAGTATTACTGATAAAAAACTAGATAAAGACAGATTTCGTAAGGACTTAGGTGATTTAATTCCAGCGTATACCGAAGTTGCTAGAAGACTTGGTATACTACATGAGCAATCAAACTTAAGTGCTGTTAATGTTACAAAATTAAGATCGGTTAAAAAAAGAAAATAATATGAAAATATCTGTAATTATAACTCTTAAAAAAGATGTTTTAGACCCACAGGGTAAAGTTATTCATCAAACTTTAGATGGTATGGGATTTGAAGGGATCAATGAAGTAAGACAAGGTAAGTATTTTGAAATTGATACAAACGAAAGTGATAAGAAAAAAGCTGAAGCAAAAGTTGAGGAGATGTGTAAGAAACTTTTAGCAAATTTAGTAATAGAAGACTTTAAAATTATTGGATCACAATAATAAATAATGCATTCATCCGTAATAACTTTTCCTGGATCTAACTGTGATAGAGACATGGATGTTGCTTTAAAAAAATTTGGCTTTAAAAATAAAATGGTTTGGCATGATGAAGTTGAACTTCCAAAAAGTGATTTGGTAGTTTTACCAGGTGGTTTTTCATATGGAGATTATCTTAGATGTGGAAGTATGGCATCAAAATCAAAAATTATGAAATCTGTTTTAAACTTTGCTCAAGGTGGAGGTAAAGTTATGGGCATCTGCAATGGTTTTCAAATTTTAGTTGAATCTGGTTTGCTACCAGGTGTGTTGCTTAGAAATAAATACCTAGAATTTATTTGCAAAAATGTTTTTGTTAAAGCTAATAATAAAGATAACTCTTATTTTAAAGATGATAAAAAAGATGTCTATGAGTTTCATATAGCTCATAATGAAGGAAATTATTTTTGCTCTAGTGAGCAAATTAAAGAAATAAATGACAATAACCAAATAGCTTTATTTTATTCAGATGAAAACGGAAATGTTAATGAGCAATCTAATCCAAATGGTTCATTACAAAATATAGCTGGTGTATTTAACAAGCAAAAAAATGTTTTAGGAATGATGCCTCATCCTGAAAGAATGATAGACCCCGCTCTATCTGGTGAAGATGGTTCAATATTTTTTGAAAACTTAATTAATAATTTAAAATAATGATAATTAACGAACAACTTGCAATCGATCATGGTTTAAAAAAAGATGAATATAAAAAAATCTGTGATTTATTAAAAAGAGTTCCTAATATTACCGAACTAGGTATTTTCTCAGCTATGTGGAATGAGCATTGTTCTTATAAATCTTCAAGATTTCACCTTAAAAACTTACCGACTAAAGGAAAAAATGTAATTCAAGGACCTGGTGAAAATGCTGGTGTTATTGATATTGGCGATGATGATGCAATTGTATTTAAAATTGAAAGTCATAATCACCCTTCATTTATTGAACCCTATCAAGGTGCAGCAACTGGTGTTGGTGGTATTATGAGAGATGTCTTTACGATGGGAGCACGTCCTATAGCTAATTTAAACTCAATTCATTTTGGCTCCCCTCAGCATAAAAAGACTAAAAATTTATTGCGTGGCGTTGTTCACGGTATAGGTGGATATGGTAATTGCATGGGGGTTCCAACAATTGCTGGTCAAACTAGTTTTGACGAATCTTATAACGGTAACATTTTAGTAAATGCAATGACTTTAGGTCATGTTAAAAAAAATAAAATTTTTTACTCAAAAGCCGCGGGTTTAGGAAAGCCTGTGATCTATGTTGGTTCAAAAACAGGTCGTGATGGAATTCATGGTGCTAGCATGGCATCAGCTTCTTTTGATGATAAAATTGAGGAAAAAAAACCAACTGTTCAAGTTGGAGATCCCTTTACTGAAAAACTATTATTAGAAGCCTGTTTAGAATTAATGGCAGGAGACTCAATTATTGCTATTCAAGATATGGGTGCTGCAGGGCTAACTTCTTCAAGTATTGAAATGGCTTCGAAAGGAAATTTAGGAATTGAGATTAATTTAAATAAAGTTCCTTGTAGAGAAGCAAACATGACACCTTACGAAATTATGTTATCAGAAAGCCAAGAACGAATGCTTATTGTTTTAGAAAAAGGTAAAGAAGAAATGGCTAAAAAAATATTTGATAAATGGAATTTAGACTTTGCGGTAATTGGTAAAACAACAAAAAGTAAAAAAATTGAACTTTATTTTGATGAAGAAAAAGTAGCTAACATTCCTGTCAATACATTAGTTGAAAATTCTCCCATGTATGACCGGAAATGGAAAAAAGCCAAATTACCTAAAAGAATTAAAATTGAGAAAGAGTTATTTAAAACTTTAAAAGTTAAAAATATTTTAAACAAAATATTATCCAATCCAAATGTATGTAGTAAAGAATGGATTTGGCAACAATACGATCACACTGTTATGGGTGACACTATTCAAAAACCTGGTGGTGATGCTGGTGTTGTTAGAGTTCATGGCACCAATAAAGCTGTTGCAGCATCTGTTGATTCATCTGCGGTATATTGTTGGGCTCATCCATTAAGCGGTGGAAAACAAATTGTTTGTGAAAGTTGGAGAAATTTAATTTCAGTTGGTGCAAAACCAATTGCAATTACTAACTGTTTAAATTTTGGTAGTCCTGAAAATGAAGAAAATATGGGTGAGTTTGTTGAATGTGTTCAAGGCCTAGGTGAAGCGAGTGCTTACTTAGAGTTCCCAGTGGTATCTGGAAATGTTTCATTTTACAACCAAACTAAAGACATTGGTATTAAACCTACTCCTGCAATTGGAGGAGTTGGTTTAATTAAAGATTACCAAAATATGGTTACAATGGACTTAAAAGAAGCTGATAATATACTTTTAGTTATTGGTAAAACTGAAGGTCATCTAGATCAAAGCTTATTTGCAAGAGATATTTTAAATAAAAAAAATGGACCTCCACCTGAAATTAATCTTTTTAATGAAAAGAATAATGGTGAAACAATATTAAAACTTGTTGATAAAAAATTTATAAAATCTGCTCATGATGTCTCTTTAGGAGGTATAATTACTGCTCTTTCTAAAATGTGTATTAAGGGTAAAAAAGGTGCAACCCTTAAAAAACCAAATTACTTAATTAATCAGTTCGAATATTTATTTGGTGAAGACCAAGGAAGATATATTGTAGAAATTAGTAAAGATGATCTAGAAAATGTTACTAAGATACTTAAAGAAAACACAGTATATTTTGATGAACTAGGATCAGTAAATGACGATATTTTAATAATTGATGAAAAGACAAAAGTATCAATTGACGATTTGATTAAATCACATACAAATTGGTTAACTAACTACATGGACAATTAAAATGGCAATGGATATAAAAGAGGTTGAAACGCTTATTAAAGAAGCTTTACCAGATGCTATAATAGAAATTCAAGACTTAGCAGGAGATAGTAATCACTACTCAGCAACCATAACCTCTAAAGAATTTTCGGGAAAAAGCAAAATTGAACAACACAAGATGGTATATAATTCTTTAAAAGGGAAAATGGGCAACGAACTTCACGCATTAGCAATTAAAACAAAGGAACAATAATGGATGATAGCACAAAAAATTTAATTCAAAGTCATATTGATACCAACGAAGTATGTTTATTTATGAAAGGAACACCAGATGCTCCTCAGTGTGGATTTTCTATGGCTGTATCAAATATGTTAAAAATTTTAGAAGTTAATTACAAAGGGATTAATGTTTTAGAATCTCAGCCTTTAAGAGAAGGTATAAAAGAATTTAGTGACTGGCCTACTATTCCACAAGTTTACATTAAAGGTGAATTTGTTGGTGGCTGTGACATCGTTAAAGAAATGTATGAAAACGGTGAACTCAAGAAAGTACTTGAGGATAAAGGAATTAATTTTAAGAAATAATCTATTACTTATAAATATAATCTCTAGTAGCGGGTGTTGAGATATAGTTTTTTGTTAGTTGGAATTGATAAACCACTTGGTCTCCCCATTTAAAAGCACTTTCACAACTAGCTAAATAAAACTCCCACATTCTAAAAAATTTTTCATCAAACATACTGATTATTTGGATTTTGTTTTTTATGCAATTTTCTTTCCAGTGTCTTAAGGTGTGAGAATAATGCAATTTAAGAACCTCTATATCAGATACTATCAATCCTGCTTTCTCTATGGGTGCTACTACTTCACTCAAACTAGGTGTGTAACCACCTGGAAAAATATACTTAGTTATCCAAGGATGTGGGTCTCTAGGAGGATTAACTGAACCAATAGTATGTACCAAAGAAATACCATCATCATAAAGCAACTTATCAATTTTCATAAAAAAATTTTTATAAAATTTCCTGCCTACATGCTCAAACATTCCAACACTTACAATTCTATCAAACTTTTCATCTAGCTGACGGTAATCTATTAGTTTAAAGTTAACTTGATTTTCTAAATTAAGATCTTTAGCTTTTTTGACACAATAATTATACTGATTTTCAGATAGAGTAATTCCAGTAACTTCACAATTTGTCCTTTTTGCAATATCTATAGCTAAAGATCCCCAACCACAACCTATATCAAGAACTTTTTGATTTGGCTTTATATTAAGTTTTTTTATTATGTGTAGTATTTTATTATTTTGAGCTTCTTCTAAAGTGTCACTTTCATTTTTAAAATATCCACAAGAGTATTGTTTTTTTGGATCCAAAAATAAACTATATAAATCATCTGAGAGATCATAATGATGAGCAACATTCATTTTTGATTTTTTTATAAAGTTAAAGTTTGTTAAATATCTATAAGACCCATAAAGCTTATTTATCAACATACTAAAAAAATTTAATTCACCTCTTCCTATATTCATAAGCGCTATATCTAAAAAATCAGTCAAACTTCCGTTTTCAATTTTTATATCTCCATTAGAATAGGCCTCTCCAAAATATAAATCTGGGCGAAAAAATAATTTATAATGCAACTTCTTATCTAAAATTTTAACTGTAATTGGGTTGTTGTTTTTTGGTGTGCCTATAATATATTTCTTTGAATTTGCATCGATTAACAAAAAACCATCTTTCTGAAATAATTTATTTAAATAAATTGCTAGCTGCATTTAAATTCCCATAAAAAGTTCTTTTATAAGAAAAACATATAATGAATTTATGTAAAATTCACTCAGGATTATCTCTCTATTTATTGGAGTTTTTACAATAAAAATAGATAAAGTATTTTAAAAAATAGGTGTTTACTATCTAGAGTAATATTCAATTACTAAATTTGGTTCCATTACTACTGGGTAAGGAACTTCGTCAAACTTAGGTGTTCTAACAAAAGTAACTTTTTTATTCTTTTCATCTAAGTTAATGTATTCTGGAGTTTCTCTTTCTTTACTAGCTAGCGCAATATCAATTATTGCTAACTGTTTAGATTTATCTCTAATTTCAATTATATCTTCTTCTTTAACAACGTAACTACCAATATTAACTTTTTTACCATTAACTCTTACGTGACCATGGTTAATAAGTTGTCTCGCTGAAAATACTGTTGTTGAAAATCTTGCTCTATAAACAACTGAATCTAATCTTCTCTCAAGTAATCCAATTAAATTTTCACCAGTATCCCCTTTTAACATGGTAGCTTTTTTATAAATATTTCTGAATTGTCTTTCGTTAATGTTACCGTAGTAACCTTTTAATTTTTGCTTAGCTTGTAGCTGAATTCCGTAATCAGAAGGTTTTCCTTTTCTACCTTGACCATGCTGTCCTGGTCCATAATCTCTTTTATTAAAAGGACTTTTGGGTCTTCCCCATAGGTTAATTTTTAACCTTCTGTCTATTTTATGTTTGGCGCTTATTCTTTTTGTCATTTGATATGAGGGTTTATAAACTTACTCATTATTTTGTCAATCAACCTTTTTTGGACAAACTTGCAAATACACTGGATAAAATACGCGTTTCCTTCTCAGAAAGCTCCATTTTAGAAAAAATGCTTCTTAAGTTTTCAAGCATAATAGGTCTCTTCTCCAAAGGTTTGAAAAAGTTCTTTTCCTCTAATTTTTTGATGCATAAGTTAGTCATTGCTTGAATATCCTTCTTGCTAGCTACTGTTACTTTTTTAGATTTAGAGTACTTTGCACCCTTTAAATTAATGTTACTTGCTACTGTATGAGCAATAATAATGACACTGTGAGACAGGTTTAAAGATTTAAAATCAGGGTTAGTTGGGATTTGCATGGTGTAATTAGCATAACTGATCTCATTATTAGATAAGCCAGACGCTTCAGAACCAAATAAAAAAGCTATCTTCTTATTAAAATCAATTTTTTTTAAATCTTCTAAATTAATGTGTTTTATGTTTTTATTTCTAAACCTTGCAGATGTTGCAATAACATAATCTACTTTTTTTACAGCAGATTCTAAAGTTTCATAAACTTTAGCATTAATAATTAGGTCTTTTGCACCAACTGAGGTTGCTAAAATTTTATCATTTGGAAAAATTGGTTTTGGTTTAACAATAACTAACTTTTTAAAGTTAAAATTTTTAACAGCTCTAGCACAAGCTCCGATATTTTCTGATAGTTGAGGTTTATGTAAAATAAATGAGATATTGTTAAACGACATTAAAGACTTGCTGGAGCATTATCTTTAAACAATTTATAATCCAAACTATCAACCAACGCTTTAAAAGAAGCATCAATTATATTTGCTGAAACACCAATAGTGAACCAGTTCTTACCTTTTGAATCAGTGCTCTCTATTGAAACTCTAGTGATTGCTTCTGTACCAGTGTTTAAAATTCTAACTTTGTAATCCACTAATTTTAAATCTTTTAAATATTTAGAATATTTATTTAATCGATCTACATTTTGTCTAATGGCATTATCTAGTGCATTAACAGGACCGTTTCCTTCACCCGTACACATAATTTTTTTACCGTCAACTTCAAGCTGTGCTTTAGCAGAAGAGACAATTACTCCTGACGAATCTTTTTTAACAAAAACATCATATTCTTTGATCAATATATACCTTGGTATTTTACTAATAATTCTTCTAGCTAATAATTCAAACGATGCATCAGCACCGTCATAACTATAACCAATAAACTCTCTATCTTTTACTTCATCTAAAAGTTTTTTAATTTTAGGGTCACTCTCTTCTATTTCAATACCGATGGTTTTTAATCTTGAAATTATATTAGATTTTCCAGATTGATCTGACACAACAATATTTCTAGAGTTTCCAACTTCTTCAGGGTTAATATGCTCATATGTTTTTGGATCTTTTTGAACAGCTGATACGTGAAGGCCGCCTTTATGAGAAAAAGCAGCAGCACCAACGTATGGAAGATGTTTGTTAGGTTTTCTATTTAAAATTTCATCTAATAATCTAGAGCATTGAGTTAAGTTTTTAATATTGTCTGGTTTAATTTTTAATTGAAATTTAGAAGAAAAATCATCTTTTAAAAAAAATGTTGGAATTAATGACATTAAATTAGCATTACCACATCTTTCACCTAAACCATTGATGGTTCCTTGTACTTGTCTAACCCCAGCCCAAACTGCAGCTAAAGAATTAGCAACTGCATTCCCTGTATCGTTGTGAGCGTGTATGCCTAGATTTTTTCCAGGTATAATTTTGGAAACTTCTGTTACTATTTTTGTAACTTCATGAGGCAAAGTTCCACCATTTGTATCACATAAAACAATCCATCTTGCACCTTCATCAAATGCTGCTTTAAGACATGATAAAGCATAATTTTGATTAGCTTTGTAGCCATCAAAAAAATGTTCTGCATCAAACATAAACTCTTTATTCTCTTTAACAAAATGTTTTGCTGTCTCTTTTATATTTTCTAAGTTTTCTTCATTAGAGATACCAAGGGCTATATCAACATGAAAATCCCAAGACTTTCCCACAATACAAACTGCTGGTGTGTTTGAATTTAAAAGCGCCGATAGTCCTGGATCATTATCTGCACTACGACCAGTTCTTTTTGTCATACCAAAAGATGTTAGTTTAGCATTATTAAATGAATGTTTTTTCTGAAAAAATTCAGTATCTGTAGGGTTTGCTCCTGGCCATCCGCCTTCAATATAATCAACACCTAAATTATCTAATGCTGAGGCAATTTTTATTTTATCGTCTACAGAAAAATCTACACCTTGTGTTTGTGCACCATCTCTTAACGTTGTATCAAATATAAAAAGTTGTTCTTTACTCATTTAAGTTTCCAAATTGTTTTACCATCTTTGTCTTCTATTAAAACCCCTTTATCTAAAAGCTTATTTCTAATGATATCAGCCTCTTTATAATTTTTGTCTTCTCTAGCTTTATTTCGAAGTTCAATCATTTTAAAAATATCATCTTCATTGATGGATGATTTTTTCTTTTTAAATTCAATCCATTCTTCTTTTGTTTTATTTAAAATACCAATAAAATTACAAGCTAATACAAATAAGTTTTTCTTCTCATTATTTCCCTTTAAAGCTTTCTCATAAAGTTGATGTAAATTTGCAATGTAGCAAGGTGTATTCAAATCATCATATAACGGAGATAAAATATCTTCACTTAAAACTATCTTATCATCTACATGTAAATAAACTTCATACCATTTATCAATAGTGTTTTTGCAATCATCTAAGAGCTTTTCGTTCCAGTCTAATGGTTGTTTGTAGTGAGCACTTATAAGGGCAAGTTTTAAAACTTGTCCATCAACATTATCTTTAAAATCTTTAATCTTAAGTATGTTGCCTGTTGATTTAGCCATTTTTTCATTGGACATAGTAATAAAAGCATTATGGATCCAATAATTAGCAAAAACTTTAGTATCATTAGCACATCTTGATTGTGCAATTTCATTTTCATGATGAGGGAAAATCAAATCTATTCCACCTCCATGAATATCAAATTCGTTACCTAAGTATTTCTTAGACATTGCAGAGCATTCCAAATGCCAACCAGGTCTTCCTTTACCCCATGGTGAATCCCAAGAAGGCTCATCATCTTTAGAGGGTTTCCATAAAACAAAGTCTTCTGATTTTTTTTTGTTCTCCGAAACTTCAACTCTAGATCCTGCAATTAAATCTTCTAATTTTTTATTCGATAGCTTTCCATAATCTTCAAATTTACTGACTTCAAAATAAACATTGTTGTTTGCCTCATAGGCAAAATCTTTTTTTATTAAAGATGATATCATTTCAATCATAAGATCTATATGATCTGTAGCTTTTGGTTCTTGTGTTGGATTATCTAAGTTTAAATAATTACAATCATCATTAAAATCTTTAATAACATTTTTTGTTAATTCAGATATTGAGATATTTTTTTCTTTTGCTGATTTAATTATTTTATCATCAACATCTGTAATATTTCTTATATAATTTATTTTATCATACCCATATTTAGATTTTAAAACTTTGTACAAAACATCAAAAATAACAAGAGGTCTTGCGTTTCCGATGTGTGGATTGTCATAAACAGTTGGACCACAAACATACATTCCAATGTTCTCTTTATCTAATGGAACAAATTTTTCTTTTTTGTTACTTAGATTGTTTGTTAAAAAAATATCTTTATTCATTACTTTAGAATTATACTTTAATTATAGATTTGTTAATCTTTAAGATTAGTTGGGAATCTTGCAAACTGGGATTGGTTCCATTTTATGCAAGTTCATCTTTCTTATTTTTTCGTATTTTTGACGATTTATTGAGTTAACATTATTCATTGCTTCTTCTAATTCTTCATATTTAAGACCTAACTGACCTTCATCAGTTCTACCATCATCCCATAATCCATCTGTTGGAGCAGCTTCAATAATCTCTTTTAATATATTAAGTGATTTTCCTATTTCCCATACTTCTGATTTATTACAATCTGCAATAGGAGAAATATCTACTCCGCCATCTCCATATTTTGTATAAAAACCTACTCCAAAATCCTCCACTTTATTTCCAGTGCCAACTACAATACCTTTGTTTGCAGCAGCTACTTGATAAAGTGTCGTCATTCTAATTCTTGCTCTAGAATTTGCCATTCCAAGTTTACTGTCAAAATTAGATAATGTATTTTCAAATGTTTCGAAAAGCTTATCTAAATTTAAAGTATGTGCTTCAACATTATCAAAATTTTTAACAAGCCATTCTTGGTGTTTTAAGCTTAAGTCATGTTGTGATGATTTTTGCTTAATTGGCATTGATAAAACAATTGTTTTTATACCCGTCATTGCACTCAATGTACTTGATACGGAAGAATCTATTCCTCCAGAAATTCCAATGATTAAAGATTGAGCCTTACTTGGCATCTTTTCTACATAATCTTTAATCCAATTGCTTATAAATCGTGCTTTTTCTAATGGTTTCATTAATTAAAATTTAAACGAAATTGTATTTAATACAATGCTTTAAGATGCCGCTTTAATATTTTTTTTAGAATATGCCGCATTTTTTTTAATTTCATCAGAAATTAAAAAAGCTAACTCTAATGCTTGGTTAGCGTTAAGTCTTGGATCACAATGAGTGTGATAACGGCTAGATAAATCTTGATCAGATATTTTCTGAGCACCACCTGTACATTCAGTAACGTCTTGACCGGTCATTTCAATGTGTAATCCACCTGCATAACTTCCTTCACTTTGGTGGCATTCAAAAACATTTTTTACTTCTTTTACAACACTATTAAAAGGTCTTGTTTTAAATCCAGTTGTAGCTTTAATTGTATTTCCATGACAAGGATCACATGACCATATTACATTTAAACCTTCTTTTTTAATTGCTCTAATTAATTTTGGTAAAAATTTAGAAACATTCTCGTGACCAAATCTAGAAATTAAAGTTATTTTACCTTTTTCATTACTTGGATTAATTTTATTACAAAGATTTATTAAGTCTTCAGCTTTTAATGTTGGTCCACATTTAATTCCAATTGGATTTTCAATTCCTCTACAGAATTCAACATGTCCACCATCTAGTTGTCTAGTTCTATCACCTATCCAAACAAAGTGCGCTGAGGTATCATGATATTCACCTGTAGTAGAATCTACTCTTGTCATAGCTTGCTCAAATGGAAGAAGTAAAGCTTCATGTGAAGTCCAAAAGTTTACTGTTTTTAATCTTCTGTTAAAATCTGAATTAATTCCACATGCATCCATAAATGCTAGTGCATCTGCTATTCTATCTTCTAAATCTTTAAATTTTTTAGCTGCTGGAGTGTTTTTAATAAAACCTAAATTCCAAGTATGTACTTTTTTAAGATCGGCAAAACCTCCGTGGGAGAATGCTCTTATAAGATTAAGTGTAGATGCAGACTGAGAATAAGCTTTGAAAAGTCTCTTAGGGTCTGGAACTCTTGACTTTTCGTTAAATTCCATTCCATTAATATTGTCTCCTAAGTAACTAGGTAGTTCAACACCATCAATATTTTCAACAGGTGAACTTCTTGGTTTTGAAAATTGGCCAGCAATTCTTCCAAGTTTAATAACTGGTAATGATGCAGAATAAGTGAGTACTAATGACATTTGCAGTATTAGTTTAAATGTATCTCTAATATTATCAGGATGAAATTCTGCAAAACTTTCCGCACAATCTCCACCTTGTAATAGAAAAGCTTTTCCATCAACAACTTCTGCAAGTTGTTCTTTTAAATGTCTTGTCTCACCTGCAAAAACTAATGGAGGAAAATTTTTAATTTTACTTAAAACATCATCCAAATCTTTTTGATCCGGATACTCCGGAATGTGTTTTACAGGATAATTTCTCCAGCTATTTATTTTCCAATTTTTCATATTCAACCTAGGGGTGTTGTAGCAGAGTTTAATTATTATTCAACTGTGACTGATTTTGCTAAATTTCTAGGTTTATCGATGTCATAACCTTTTTTAAGAGCTGAATAATAAGCTAATTTTTGTAATGGAACAGTTAATAAAAAAGGTAATAAGTCATCATTAGCACTTTCAACTAATATTGTTTCCCAAATATTTTCTGAAAAAACTTCATCTTTACTTTTATTAGTAATCAATAAAACTTTGGCACCTCTTGCTATTACTTCCTGCATATTAGAAATTGTTTTTTTATAATAGTTATCTCTTGGAGCTAATACAACAACTGGCATTCCATCTTCAATTAAAGCTAAAGGACCATGTTTCATTTCACCAGCTGGATATCCTTCTGCATGCACATAAGCTAATTCTTTTAACTT
>Ga0222670_1000791_pt1 | contig 12343 bp, 9 predicted proteins | sample AntAcemetagen732_FD_181148 | JGI IMG/M metagenome (GOLD analysis project Ga0222670, IMG submission 181148) | Saline water microbial communities from Ace Lake, Antarctica - #732 | ecosystem: Environmental > Aquatic > Non-marine Saline and Alkaline > Saline | place: Antarctica: Ace Lake | collected... | reverse complement strand
ATCTGCAAACTTTTTTAGCGCCCATAATCTAAATAAAATTACTTCCAAAAAAGTAAAGGTTGTTACATCAATTTCAATGTTTTATGATTTAGAGGATCCATTAAAATTTGCACAAGAAATACATGAAGTTTTAGATAAAGATGGTGTTTGGCATCTCGAGCAAAGCTATATGCCAATGATGCTTAAAAATAACTCTTATGACACTATATGTCATGAGCATTTAGAATATTACTCTCTTTACTCAATTAAATATATATTTGATAAAGTTGGCTTTAAAATTATAGATTTAGAATTTAATGATATTAATGGGGGTAGTTTTTCTATAACTGTTGCAAAAAAAATATCTAAATATCAAGAAGTTAGTAAAATAGTTGAGTGGCTTCTTTATAAAGAAGAATTATTTAAATATAATGAGACTTCTACTTTTAAAAAATTTTATAACAATATTCAAATGCACAAAGAAATTTTTCGAAATCTTTTACTTAACCTAAGAGATATGAAAAAAAATGTGATTGGGTATGGTGCTTCTACCAAGGGAAATGTTATTCTTCAATTTTGTAATATTGATAAAAAATTATTACCCTATATTGCTGAAGTAAATAAATTTAAACATGGAAGATATACACCAGGATCCCTAATAAAAATAATTTCAGAAGCACAGGCTAGAAAAATGAATCCAGATTATTTTTTAGTTTTACCGTGGCACTTTAAAAATTTTATTTTAGAAAAAGAAAAAAATTTTTTAAATAATAACAAAAAATTAATTTTTCCTCTTCCAGATATAGAGATAGTTTAAAAAATTACTTTTTTATATAAGTTATAAATAAATATAAAAGAGCTTTTATTATATCATGAATAGTCATTTTAGATGAGCCCAAATGTCTTTTATGTAAAGTTATGGGAATTTCTTTTATTAAATATTTTTTTTTATGTAAAATGAATAAACTTTCCCAAAAAAAAGAATATCCATTATCTTTTGCTATAAGTATGTCGTTAATGTTAATTTGTTTTGGATTATAACATCTGTAGGCACCAGATGCATCGTAATGAATTCCTAATAATATTTTTATAAGAAAATGTCTTATGTTAGTGATTAAAATTCTGAGAATTGGCCAAGTGCTGATTGATTTTTTTTTTAAGAATCTGTTTGTGACAACAAGGTCTGCATTAATCGATACATTTAATAAAGTTTTAATGTATTTCGGATTATGAGTGCCATCTGCATCCATTGTAATAATTTTTTTATAATTTTTTTCATACGCCCATTTCAAACCAGTCTTATGTGCAGAACCAATTCCCTGTTTGTTTTTTCTTTTAATTAAAAAAATATTTTTTAATCTAAGCTTTTCAACTATTTCAGAAGTTCCATCGGGGGAGTTATCATCTATAATAAGCAAATCACAATTTTTATGTAAATGTAATATTTTTTTTATTACATTTAGAATATTAAGCGCTTCATTATATGTTGGTATTATTATTAGATTTTTATTCATAGGTATATTAATTAACGAATTAACTATTTTATAACATCTGTTTATCTTTGTGAAATTTTATTTATAGATCTAATTTTGATCTAAATCTTTCATATATTAATCTTAACCTAATTAGTAATGCTCTCCTTTTCTTTTTTCTTACTCTATGTTGGATGAAAGAAATTACTACTCCTTAAACAATTCTACAGACGCAATAGGATTCTTCAGGATCTAAAAAATGAGAACAGAAAGCATGGACTGGCCAATTTTATACACAGGTAATCCTTATAAGATTGTACATGACAATGTCTTCTTCATGCACATGATACTTATGGATTCGGCTATTAATTATCCACGAATTTAGGTGAAACGTACTTAGTAACTGAGAATGGTAAAGAAGATTAGGCAAGCAAAAGTTGGATTTAGTGGTTTTATAGGACTCATACTTCCAGTCTGTCATCAAATCTTCCTATAAAATCTTTTTATAAAACATTTGATCAAAAATAATAATACCAGATAGACCCAACATAAATTATAAAAAAATATAAATAAAAAAATTTTATATTTTTTTTCAAAGAGTTAACGGAATTTTTTAAAACTGAATTATCAAATAAACTAAAAATTAATATAAAACTAAATGGATCTAAGTATTTTTGAAACATATTAAAAAACGGAAACATTATTAATATTAATAATGTTATTAAAATATTATTTTTATAATTCAATATAGAAAAATGAGAAATCATTAAACAAGCAATTAATAAAATTCCAAAGAATGCAAATCTATAATTTTCAATATAAAAAATTTTATAGATTAACCCACCGCCTGCATGTCCTTTGTTAGGTGAATAATCAAAAAAAAAAAATAACAAGAGTATAAAAAATGTATTAAGCAATAATATAATTAAATTTTTTTTATAAAAAATAAATATTTTTTTAATATTTTTTTTAACAAAATAAACAGGTATTAAATAAACAAAGAAAATGCTAAGCGATAAAGTTATGTTGTTAAAAATATTAATAGTAATAAAACTAAAAGAGTAATTTAAATTCGAATTATAAATAGATGTTTTTAAGGCAGGAAAACTTAATATTATACCAGTACAAATATACCAAAATAATATTTTATAATTAAATAAATTAAAAAATTTATAGAAATAAAATATTATAAAAATAGCATAATATTGTCTTACATAAGCAGCAAGTGCAAGTGATGCCAAATTTAGTAAAGCAAAAACTAAAATTTTGTTTTCTTTTTTTTCATTTAAGGTTTTTAAGTAAAAAAAAATAGATAAGCTAAAAAAAATAAGCGCTATATTGTCATTTAAAGCCCATACTGCAGATGACCTAAAATAAGCTGATAAAAATAAGATACCAGGTAAATAAAAAACATAAATATTTTTTACACCAAATTTTAATTTAAGAATTTTATAAAAAACAAATGGAAGAATTAAAGATACATGAAGAATAATTAATTTTACCACATAAAAACTATCAAATGTTCCATATAAAAAAGATAAAAAAATGTAATAATATGGATAATGGGATATGGAAAAATCATAGTAATTTTTGAAAGTTTCTTGATAATTTAGTGAAAAACTGACTACTGCTTTTGATATTATTGAAAAGTCATAAGCTGCTCCACCACTTGTATTTTCACCATATAAAAATCCAATTAATAGAGTTATATAAAGAAATAAAAAAAAATAATGACTTTTTTTAATTAAGAAAAGCTTTTTCATTTTAACTAGTTATAAATTTTTGTAAGTGCTCTGTAAGATTTTTTTTTTCTTTATTCATAAATTATGCTTACTTTTGTTACATTACCATAAACTCAGAACTAATACTCTTAAAATTTTTTCACCCTTCATGATGTCTGATATCGAATACAGAGTCCTAGGTGTATTAGATGGGTTTCAAAAATATTTATCCAATTTTAGATACTGGAAAGACCAATCCTAACATCAAGTCTGTCATCTAGTTTACTCTTAGTCTTACTAGTTATATGGGGCTTTATTTTTAAACAAATTTATTTTGATAATTAAAAGTTACCACTCTCACGACAATTCTAAAAACACAGTGAGTCACGATGGGATTTAGAAAATGAGACGGACATGGTTGGACTGGCCAATGCTATACACAGGTAATCCTTATGTAATAACTCCTGCTAATGTCTTCTTCATGCAAATGATATTGATGGATTCAGACTACACTTTAGCCATGAATTTAGGAGAAACCTATTTAGATACAGAGAATGGTAACAAAAGATTAGGCAAACAAAAACTGGATTTAGTTGTTCTTTAAATTAAATCATACTGATATTGTCTGGCCTTAACAACATCATCTGGAAGGTTTAGCTCCACATCATCTAATCTTATAGATTGATCTTTATTAATATCCTTTTTAACTATCGCTCCATCTGTTAACCCAAGAGGTAAAATTTTTTCATCTTTTGATTTTTTAGAAGTAATTAGTTTTCCTCTCACACAAAAACCACCCTCACCATCTAATCGATCTCCTGTTTTTAAATCTTTTTTGGCGTAAGCTGCAACATCCGCATTGTAATTTATAGTTTGTCCTGTTGCTTTTTGATCAAGTGCAATTGCATATATTGATTGAGCAAGTTCTAAACCAATATAGTGATATGGCCTCCATGTAGCTGAATAGCTACCAGACGAGTCGGTCATCATTCCATAATCTTTAAAACAATTTTTGACATATTGATTTTGAGCTTTAATTACTATGTAAACACCCCATCTAAGATCATTTGGAATATCTTTTTGATTTAAATCAATACTCGATATGACCTCCACTTGACCTTCATAATCAATTAAGCCCCCTTCTTCTTTTGGAATTAATTTTTTAGCAATGTCATACACTCCAACTGGTGGAAAAGTTAATCCATTACTTGGACACTTTAAGTTTGATGCATTACTGACTGCACACATTTCAATTGCAGATTTATCGCCACAAAGAAAGCTGTTAAACATTTTAGGGTTCATGCCAGATTCAATTTCAGCACGTTCTTTACTTAAACCATAGTGACCCCAAACCGTATCAGGTGTTGAATATTCAAAATCTGGATGGTACTTCGTGCCTTTTCCTGCACAAACAACTGAAAAGCCATTTAACTGAGCCCATTCAATTTGTTCCATAATTAATGAAGGTTGGTCTCCATATGCCATTGAGCAAATAACATTATTTTCTTTTGCAAGATCAGCAAGGTATTTTCCACAAGTAACATCAGCTTCAACATTTACTAATATGATGTGTCTCTTATTTTTTATAATTTTAATTGCATGAATTGTTCCAACAATTGGATTTCCGGTAGCTTCTATAAAAACTTCAATGTCTCTATCAATTGCTTCATCTAAAGAAGTTACAAAATTTATTTTATCACCTGTCTCAGTACTTAAACCGCTGTTGAGACAATTTTTTTTTGCACTATCAGTATTAATATCAACGATAGTATCAATAGTGATTTTTTGTAATTGATTGTATTGAGCAAGAAACATGCTTACAAATTTTCCACATCCAATGAATGCAACTTTTATCGGTTTTTCTCTGGATTGTAGTTTTGTATTTAAAAACATTTGTTCAAGATATACTATTTTTTTATAAAACTGATGATACTTTTTTTTAACGTATCACTTACAATTAAAGTTCCTTTTTCATTTGGGTGCATACCGTCATCTTGATTAAGCTCAGGTTTTAAAGCTACACCTTCTAATAAGAAGGGTATTAAATTTAGATCATATTTTTCCGCTAAATTTAAATAAATATTATCAAAATTTTTTTTATAACTAATTCCATGAGTTGTTGGGGCAATCATTCCAGCTAAAATTATTTCTATATTTTTTAGTTTTGCTGTTTGAATAATTTTTTCTAAATTTTTTTCAGTCTCAATGGGGCTTATTCCTCTTAACATATCGTTAGCACCCAATCCTAAGATCATTAAATCAATATCAGGTTGAGATAAAGACCACTCAGCTCGATTTAATCCACCAGCAGATGTGCTCCCAGATACGCTTCCATCAATAACCTCAAGATTATAACCACTATCATTAAGATTGTTTTGAAGAACAAAGGCTAAATGTTTTTCCTGCGGAAGGCCATAGCCAGCCATTAAGCTATCACCAAATAAGATAACGTTTTCTATAGCATTGACGTTTATGCTCACTAGACAGAAGGCTATAATTTTAATAATAAATCTTTTAATCATGGATAGTCTTCTTAAGCTAAAAAACGTTAATCTTAAATACCAAACTGGTAATGATACTATTAAGGTTTTAAAGAATGTTAATTTAGAAACTAAAAAAAATGAGTCTATTTCAATAGTTGGAGAAAGTGGGTCTGGAAAAACAAGCTTAATTATGCTTGCTGGAGGACTAGAGAAAGCAACTTCTGGTAAGATATTTTTTGAAGATCAAGAGATATCTAAGATGAGCGAAGATGAAGTTTCTAAAATTAGAAGAAAAAATATAGGTATAGTTTTTCAATCTTTCTATCTTATTCCAAATTACACTGCAGTTGAAAATGTTGCTCTAACCTTAGAGTTAAATAATTTAAAAAACCCTAACGAACGAGCCAAAGAGTTATTAGATCGATTTGGGTTAAAAAATAGGTTTAATAATTTACCAAGTCAACTTTCAGGTGGTGAACAGCAACGTGTAGCAATTGCAAGAGCTATAGCTATGAAACCTAAACTAATTTTAGCAGATGAGCCTACGGGAAATTTAGACAGTGAAAATTCTCAAATGATTGCAGATATTTTGTTTAAATATATTAAGGAAGAAAAATCATCTTTAATTATGGTCACCCATGATCCAAAACTTGCAAATAAAGCAAAAAGAAAAATTAAAATCAAAGATGGAAAAATTGTCTAAGCTTACAGAGTACAAGTTAACTTTGATATATGCCTTAAGAGACTTGAGTAGAAATTATAAAAAGATTTCTAGTATTATTTTAACACTTTTTATCAGTTTATTTATCCTGAGTTCAATTTTCACAATTGAAGATAGTTTGAATAAAGAATTAAATAATAATTCAAGAGCACTTTTAGGTGGAGATATTGAAATTGATTACAATCGTAACGTTGGCAACTTAGAATTAATTAACCAAGTTAAGGAATTTGCTACCGTTTCACAAATGGTTGAGTTTAGCACCATGATTTCAACCACCAATAAGACTAAAAATAAATCAATATTTTCTAGAATTAAAACAGTAGATCAAAATTATCCATTATTTGGCAAAGTGGGTTATGAACCAAGTGGTGCGTTTGAAAAGTTACAAACTACAGAGAATACAATCCTTGTTAATGAAAATATTTTCAAAAATCTTAATTTGGAAATAAATGATAATATTAAAGTTCAAGATAAATTCTTTACTGTAATTGGTATCGTAAAATCGGTACCTGATATTGGGGGTGCTTTTGTATTTGGTGATTTTGCTTTAGCTGGCAAACAAACATTAAAATTACTAAAACTTAACAACCTAGGCAGCTTTTTAAACTATGAATATAAGGTAAGATTTAATGAGGGAGATAATCCAAAGGCTTTATCTAAAAAGATTGAGCAATTATTCAAAGATGAAAAAAAGGTTAGACTTAGATATCACGAAAAATCTGACGGTCCTTTAAAGAGAATAATTGATAATTTCTCTCAGTTTTTGTCTCTTGTATCAATTAGTGCAATGTTGATTGCAGGAATTGGGATTGCCAACACCCTACTTTCATTCATTAATCAAAACAATATGTCCATAGCAGTTAAGAAGTCTTTAGGCTTTTTCTCAAAAGATATTAAAACAGTCTACTATCTACAATTACTTATTCTATTATTCATAATATCAACTGCCGCCTACTTTTTTAGTTTCTTTCTAGTCCCTATTGTTGATGTATATTTGTCAGCTGGCCTTGGGTTAAATATTGAAGGTAGTTTTTCTATTTTTAATTATTTCAAAGTTTTTTCAGTAGGGTTATTAGTATTAATAATATTTTCTATACCAACTATTAACGCAATTGATCAAGTTAAGGCATCAAATTTATTTAGAAATGTATTTCAAAACCTTCAATTTTATTACCCAAAAAAATCAATTTTTTTAAGTCTATTATTATTATCAATTTTAATTTCTTTATTTACCTTTGGTTCAGCTCGACCCATTTATAGTTTGGGTTATTTTGGAGCTTTCTTTGTTTGTCTATTGGTCTTCTATCTATTGTCAAATTTGATCATTAAATTATTTAAAGGTCTTAAAGAACATCCAAATATTTCAATTAAAGTATCCGTTAAAAATATTACTCAAGCTAAAAGTATTACTCCTATAACTATTATGTCTTTAGGTTTAGGCGTCACCTTATTATTAACTTTGGCTTTTGTGGGTTCAAACTTTAAAAGAGAAATTGCAAAATCTATACCAGAGCTTGCACCAGATTATTTTTTCATTGGTATTCAAAGTGATGAAAGACAAATATTTGAAGATTTAATTTTTGACATGGATAAAGAGGCTAACCTTGAAATTGTACCTATGGTCTCAACGGGTATTCTAAAAATTAATGGAATAGATCCAAATACTTATATCGATTCAAGTAATGATAGCCACTGGGTGATTAGAAATGACAGAAGGTCTTCTTGGGCCGATAAAATTTTAAAAGATAACCCAATTGTAGAAGGCAAGTGGTGGGATTTAGATAGACCTGATAAACTTCAAATTTCACTTGATAGCAAAATTGCTAAAGATTTTAATATTAAAATTGGTGATATTTTTACTTTAAATATTTATGGACGTGAAATTGAAGGTGAAATTGTAAACTTTAGGTTAGTAGACTACAGAGATTTTACTATTAACTTTGCAATGTTATTAAATCCTCAATTTGCAAAAAATATACCCCATGAATATTTAGCCACTTCAAAGTTTAAAAATTTACAGAATTTTAATGAAACTGCTTTACTAGATAAAATGCCTAGTCTTTCAATTATAAAAATCACTGATTACTTGGAGAAAGTAACAGACCTACTAAACAAAGTGTTTATTGCTGTAACTGTTATTTCAGCAATTACTATAGTTATTGGTTTAATTGTCATATCAAGTGCAATTATAGTTCAGGGTAAAATTAAAGAATTTCAAAACTTAATATTTAAAATTCTAGGTTTTTCTAAAGTTGAGGTCGTACTCTCTTCAATTATTGAGTTTTTTATTATATTCACATCCATAATTCTAATAGCTCTGTTTTTTGCGGTAATAGGTTCACAATTTATCATTGAAAATATTTTTCAAATCACTTGGAAGTTTGATTTAACAATATTTTTGCAGGTAACTATTGGGATTGGACTAGCTACATTGATCTTAATTATGATTACTAATTTTAAGTATTTAAGCCCTAAAGTTTATCCACTTATAAGAAATCAATAACTAAACATCAGATCGAGATTTAAACCTCTCAAATATTAATCTTGATTTAACTCCAATATTTAAAAATGGCTGCGGTGGAAGCCAAGTAGGCTTACTTCTAGATTCTATTATATTAATTTCATCACTATTTTCATTGCTTGCTTTAATTGCTATCTGTTCACCAAACAAGGTACCAACTCCAATACCAGAACCATTATAGCAACCTGCTACAAAGACATTGTTATCAATTTTATCAAAAATTTGTGAACTATTTCTTGTTCTAGATACAATCCCAGACCAACTAGATTCAATAATATCATCTGCTAAACTTGGAAATCTTTTTTTGATTCCAAGTTTTTGATTTAAAGATCTTTTATCCAACTCTAATTTAGACATTTTAAAAGGACTATAAACTTCTGCAGTATTTCTAATTAAAATTCTTTTATCTTTTGTCATTCTAATAGTTGCACCCATTGGTCTAACAGGTAGCACACCCCATTCTTTGGGCTCACCAATGGATTTATATTCTCTATCAGTTAATGTTCTTGTCATGCTTGCAGTTAAAGTTAAGGGGAAATTATAATTATTTTTTATGCCAAGTGATTTTAAAAAACCATTTGTACAAAAAATAATATTTTTAGTAATTATTTTATGGTTATTAAATTTACAAATACTTGTATCACTATTTTTTGACCATTCATCTAACTGAGTGTTTTCTAATAGCTCAACATTATCTGGCAAAGTGTCAACCATTGCTCTTACAAGTTTTCCTGGATGTAATAAAATTCCTCCTTTAGTATAAAGTGCTAAGTTATAAAAATTCGTGCCTAATCTTTTACCTAAATCATCTTTATCTAAAATATTATGCTCAAAGTTTAATTTTAATAAAGTTTTGCTAAAATTTTCTAATATCTTTCTGTCTTTTTCATTTGATGAGGCAAAATATTTTCCACTTTCATTCCAATCACAATCTACTTGATGTTCTTTAATAAACTTTTTAACAACATCAATTCCCAATTTATAAATGTCTGTTTTCTTTTTATAATTAGAAAGTTCTTTATTTGAGGTGAAACCATCATTAAGGGTAGTATCGACTAAATATCCTGAGTTCCTTCCGCTTGCACCCTCACCTGCTAATTGAGCATCAACAATAATAATTTTTTGATTTGGATGAAGTTCTGATAATTTTCTAGCAGCAGACAAACCTGTATAGCCAGCACCTACTATTAACCAATCACAAGATTTATCTTTATCTAAATTTTTTATATTAGATCTTCTATCAAGGTCATTAATCCAACTACAATCAGTATCATTAACTACATTCATATAGTTAGATTATGACAGATAAGATATTTTTAAAAGATCTTAAGATACCAAAGAAGGTTGCTTGATCATGTCTTCTTTTTTGATCCCTGCAACTTTAACTGGTCTTTTCATTGCGTCCCTTCTAAAAGGTTCTCCCAGTTCTTGGTTTAGAATTACTTCAATAAACGTTGTAATTCCTTTCTTTTGATCTTCGCAAGACTGTTTAATAGCAGCAGTAGTCTCTTCCATAGTACGAACTATAACACCCTTTAAACCACAAGCATCAGCAACTTTTGCATAACTTAGTTCAGGGTCCAGTTCTGTTCCAATAAAATTATCATCAAACCATAAGGTGGTGTTTCTTTTTTCAGCTCCCCATTGGTAGTTTCTAAAAATTACCATTGAAATTGCTGGCCATTCTGGTCTTGCTACTGAGCTCATTTCGTTCATGCTAATCCCGAATGCACCATCTCCTGCAAAACCAATCACAGGTGTATCAGGACACCCAATTTTTGCTCCAAGGATAGCTGGAAAACCATAACCACAAGGACCAAATAATCCTGGCGCTAAATATTTTCTACCTTTTTCAAATGTAGGATAAGCATTTCCAATTGCGCAGTTGTTACCAATATCACTTGAGATAATTACATCATCAGGCATACCTGCTTGGATTCCTCTCCACGCTTCTCTAGGAGACATTCTATCTGCATCTCTTTTTCTAGCTTCTGCATTCCAAACAGTACCTTCATCATCATTTTCATGATCTAAACTTGATAACTCTTGTAACCAAGCAGATTTAGTTTGGTGGATAGTATTTTTTCTCTCTTCTCTATTTGTGTCTCCTGCTGTTGGAGAAAGTTGAGCTAAAATTTGTTGAGATACTAATTTTGCATCCCCACAGATACCAACTGACACTTTTTTAGTTAAACCAATTCTATCTGAATTCATATCAACTTGAATGATGCTTGCATCTTTAGGCCAGTAATCCATTCCATAACCAGGTAAAGTTGAGAAAGGATTTAATCTTGTACCAAGTGCAAGAACAACATCAGCTTTCTTAATTAATTCCATTCCAGCTTTTGACCCATTATAGCCTAATGGTCCAGCAGCTAATGGATGACTTCCTGGGAAACTATCATTATGTTGATATCCTGAACAAACTGGGGCATCTAGTTTTTCAGCTAATTTTTTACAATCTTCAATCGCTCCACCAATTACAACACCAGCACCAGATAATATTACTGGAAACTTAGCATTTGATAATAAGTCAGCTGCTTTTTTAATTGCATCAACTCCACCTGCTTGTCTTTCAAGTCTAACAATTGGAGGAAGGTCAATATCAATAACTTGTGTCCAATAATCTCTTGGAACATTTATTTGTGCAGGAGCTGATCCTCTGATCGCTTTTTCAATTACTCTATTTAATACTTCTGCCATTCTTGAAGCGTCTCTAACTTCTTCTTGATAACAAACCATATCTTTAAATAAATTCATTTGTTCAACTTCTTGAAAGCCACCTTGACCCATAGTTTTATTAGCAGCTTGAGGGGTTACTAATAATAATGGTGTGTGGTTCCAGTAAGCAGTTTTAATAGGTGTCACAAGACCAGTAATTCCAGGACCATTTTGTGCAATAACCATTGACATTTTACCAGTAGATCTTGTGTAACCATCCGCAATTAATCCACCGTTTGTTTCATGAGCAACGTCCCAAAAGGTAATTCCAGCATCAGGAAAAATATCTGATATTGGCATAAAGGCTGAACCAATGATTCCGAATGCGTGTTCAATTCCATGCATTTGTAAAACTTTTACAAAAGCTTCTTCTGTTGTCATTTTAGTCATAATAATTAGGCCTTCCTGCTTAAGTTGTTAAAAAAATTTATAAATAAATTGTTAATTTTAAAGATTAATATATAAGAATTAAAAAATTTCAAACAAACAAATTAACACAATTATGGCTACAGATATTATTATACATGACGAAAAGGACAACGTAGGAGTAGTTGTTATTGATAAAATCACTCCAAAACAGGATTGCGCGTGCTGGATTATGGAGAATGATAAAACAGTTCAAATTCAATCGGCAGATGAAATTCAATTGGGACATAAAATTGCAATGGTTGACCTTAATGAAGGTGATACTATTTTGAAATATGGTCATGATATTGGAAAAGTAG
>Ga0222670_1000784_pt1 | contig 12422 bp, 13 predicted proteins | sample AntAcemetagen732_FD_181148 | JGI IMG/M metagenome (GOLD analysis project Ga0222670, IMG submission 181148) | Saline water microbial communities from Ace Lake, Antarctica - #732 | ecosystem: Environmental > Aquatic > Non-marine Saline and Alkaline > Saline | place: Antarctica: Ace Lake... | reverse complement strand
AGGAAAAACCAAATAAAGTATCAGGTCTTGTTGTATAACATTTAATACTTTCAATAGGCTTTTCACTTTCAATTTTAAATTCAATTTCACAACCGAACGATTTTCCTATCCAATTCTTTTGCATCACCTTTACCTTATTGGGCCAATTTTCCAATGCATCTAATCCTTGTAATAAGTTTTCTGAAAATTTTGAGATTTTAAAAAACCATTGATTTAACTTCTTTCTTTCAACTATAGCTCCTGACCTCCAACCTTTACCATCTACCACCTGTTCATTAGCAAGGACTGTTTCATCAACTGGGTCCCAGTTAACATAGTTTTCTTTTCTGTAAACTAACCCCTTGTCATACAAGTCTAAAAAAAATTCTTGTTGGTGTTTATAATAATCTTCAGAACAAGTTGAGATTTCTTTATCCCAATCAATTGACAACCCAAGCTTTTTAAGTTGGGATCTCATAGTTTTAATATTTGATTCAGTCCAAGTCTTAGGGTCTAAATTATTCTGTCTTGCAGCATTTTCTGCTGGCATACCAAAAGAGTCCCAGCCCATTGGATGAAGAACATTATAGCCCTGTAAAGCTTTAAAGCGTGCTAACACATCTCCGATTGTGTAATTTCTAACATGACCCATATGGATTTTTCCAGAGGGGTAAGGAAACATCTCTAGGCAATAAAATTTTTTTTTATTTTTGTCGACTTTAGTCGAAAATACTTTTTCTTCTTCCCAAATTTTTTGCCACTTTTCTTCTGTTATTTTAAAATTATATCTATCCACAAAAAGTAAATTTTATTAATTATGATTTTGTTTTTGAATTATTTAAGGAACCTAAAATTTTATTTTTTCTTTTTATCTTTCTTTTCTTTTTCATAAATTGCAGCTGTTTTTAAAATTTTTTGTTTTAATTCATTGTTGATACCACCTTCTTTTTCAGAGGTTACACAATTTGATTGAGTTACACATTTTTTATTAAAAACTTTTATATCTAGCGCATCAGCCCTTATTTCATTTGTTAAAAATCTGATTGAAATTTTAATACTCTCATTTGAATTTTGATTGGTTGAGTACCAATCTGTGATTATAATACCACCACTATAATTAACAGAAGCCAAAGGCATAAAATCTATTGTATCTAAAGATGCTCTCCATAATTCATTAGAGCTTGCAAACTCAAAAACTCCACCACCGGATTTACCCACCTCTGAAAGTTTAAATCCTCTTCCATCTGCTAAGTTTTTGGCAATTCTTTTTTTTGGATCAGCTGGATTTTTTCTTGCATCACCACCTGGTAGCTTTCCATTACAACCACTCAATAGGAGTGAAATTATAACAAAAAGGCTTAATATTAGGGGGTTTTTTTTTGAATTCATTTTAATATATAGGAAAAACTTATACAACAAATCGTGATTTTTAGCTAAAATTATCATAGAAATACTATATTGTTGCAAAATTACAACATATTTCAATTTTTATTGAATATGTGAAGGTTTTTAAAATAAACTAATGTAAATCAGCTACAAGGGCAATGTTTAATATTAAACAATTAACATTAATAAACAAAGGAATAATAATATGAATATTAAAAAAATAGGAATGACAGCTCTAGCAGCTTCACTTGTTTCTGTATCAGCAAGTGCTGGTGAGTTATCAGTGTCTGGTTCAGCTTCAATAAATTCAGAAGGTTATAGCGGTCCAGCAGAAGCTGGTTTAAATGGCGGTACAACTTTCTCAATGGGTAACGCTATTACTTTATCTGGTTCAGGTGAACTTGATAATGGTATGACTGTTTCACTTTCTTACGAGTTAGATGAAGGTGCTAATGCAGCAGAAACAGCAACTAGTGTATTTGATAACCATTCAGTAACAGTTTCGTCTGATGCTATGGGAACTCTTGTATTTGCTGGTCATGGTGGAAGCACAGCAGCGTCATCAATTAACACAACTGCAGCAGGCGATCTTTATGATTTGTTTGATGGAGCACAAGGTAATTTAGGTATAGTTGGTAATGCTTTAAATGAAAGTGATGCAGGAAATAATGCATTCTTCTACACAGCTCCTTCTGTAATGGATGGTGTATCATTATTTGCATCTTATAGCCCACAAGCAGCAGTAGCAGCACAAAGTGCAGGTTCTCTTGGTTATGGTCTTACTTATACTGGTGTTGAAGGTTTAAGTGCTAGTTATGCAACAAATGACATTAACGGTGGTTCAGCTGATGCAGATGGTGATGTAGATGTTATCGCACTATCATATGCTATTGGTTCAATAACTGCTTCATACTCTAACAATGATTATGATGTAGGTTTAGCAACTCAGGATCAAGAAACTAAAGCGTACGCACTTTCGTACACAGTATCTGACAACCTTTCTGTAACTTATGGTATAGAGACTATGTCTGAGGGTACTCTTATTGATTCTGACTATAGCAAAATAAGCACTTCTTACACTTCAGGTGGAATGACTATTTCTGCTTCAATGGCAGAGGGTGAAAATATTGCTGGAACTACAGCAGCAGGTGAAGACTTAGAATATTGGTCTTTAGGTGCATCATTTGCATTCTAATTAGTTAATATTAAAAATATTAAAAGGGCCCCTTTTTAGGGGCCTTTTTTTTGTTCAAAAAAAGAAATACCAGCAAAACCACAACAATTAATTAAATTTAACTTTTTTAAATTAATATTTGAGACACCCCCAAGAGCTATTAATGGTTTTTTATTCAAATGAGATAATAGCTTAAATCTATTAATACCTAAATAATTTTTGTTTCTTTTAAAGATCGAAGATAAAAAGATAGCTTTAACATTTTGAAATTCCTTGGTCCTTATTTCATAAAGGTTATGAGCAGAACCTAAAATGATAAAATTTTTTTTGAAAGAATAAGAAAGATGTTTTTTATCTCTATTAAATGAAGGAATATATGCACCATCTAAACTAAGTTTTATAGCTAATTTTATATTATTAGAAATTAAAAACTTATTACCTTTTTTCTTACAATAGTTTTTAATTGTTAAAATTAATTTTTCATCAATATCTTGATCATAATTTCTAAATATTATGATTGTTTTTTTATCTTGTTTATCTATGTGACTTTGGTCAAATTTTTTTATAAAGTAATATCTATTCAAAGTTTTATTATGCATAACACTATTAAAAATTTAATTTATATAGAAGAGCTTATCAAATCAAAAGCAAATCATGATAAATTAGCTAAAATTATAGCGGTTTCAAAAACCTTTCCTATTGAAAATGTTTTACCCCTAATAGAATATGGGCACTTGCATTATGGAGAAAATAAGGTTCAGGAGGCGCTAGATAAGTGGAGTGACATAAAGCTTAAAAATAATACTATTCAACTTCATTTAATTGGTAAGCTTCAGACTAATAAAGTTAAATTTGCCTTAAAAATATTTGATTATATTCATTCATTAGATAGTGAAAAATTAGCTAATAAAATTGCCGACGAACAACAAAAACATAAAAAAAAACCAAAAATTTTTATACAAGTCAATATTGGAAACGAAGACCAAAAATCTGGGATAGATAAAAAAAATTTGAGTGATTTTTATAAATTTTGTAAAGATTTAAATTTAGATATTATTGGCACAATGTGTATTCCACCAAATGATGGAAATACAGAGCAACACTTTTCTGAGATGAATAAAATAAATTATCAATTAAATTTTAAAGACTTAAGTATGGGTATGTCAGGAGATTATCTAGAGGCAATTAGATATAATGCAACATATGTTAGAGTGGGATCAAAAATATTTGGTATTAGAAATTAACCAATTTTAATTTTAGTTTTTTTATCTATCAATTTTAATAATATTTCAAAATCTTTTTTTTTTAAGGCAACACACCCAGCAGTTGGTTTATAATTATTTGTTAAATGAATAAATATCGCACTCCCTTTACCTGGAGTTTTTTTTTCATTGTGGCTAATTGAAATTATATAATCATATTTATGATCTTTTCTATGTAGATTTTCTTTAAGATTTTTATTGTTCGTTTTAATTTCTTCATTATATTTTTTGTGTTTTGGGTCATCACACCAGGCCATATCTTTTTTAATGATCTTTTTGCTGATTTTGCAGATTGGAATAGCAACGCGATCTTTTCTAAAATATAATTTTCTTAAAATAAATATCCCTTTAGGGGTTGAATAATCACCCTCTTTTTTATTAGAATTTATGCCACTTTTTCCAACACAACATTTTAAGTAAAAGTTGTCAATTATAAGAGTGTTTTTATTTGGTACATGAATTATCATAAGTAAAATTAAATACAATTATGCAAAATGTTTTTATTATAAATTTTAATTTACTATATGAAATTTTAGATGAGATAAAAGAAAATTTATCTTTTAAAATTATAAAAATTGAGAATGAAGAAGATTTTAAAAAGAAACTCGATCTAGATAGATTAGATTATATACTAATTTCAAAAACTGGTCATAAATTATTACTAAATAATTATATAAATGATAAAAATTTTTTAGATTTTAATGATTTACCTCAATCTTTAAAAAAATTAGTTGAACTAATCAATATTAAATTAATCCAGTTAAAATTTAACCAACAGTCTAAAATTATTATTAAAGGTTACGAATTAAATTTAAATTCTAAAATTTTTTCTAAAGATTATTTAAAGTTAAAGCTAACAGAAAAGGAAATTGAAATTATTTTGTATATAAATGACAAAAAAATCAAACATGATGTTGAAGATTTACAAAAGAATATATGGGGTTACTCAGCAGACGTGGAGACTCACACTGTAGAAACGCATATATATAGATTACGAAAAAAAATAAGTGATTTATTTAAAGATGAAAAATTTATATTAAGTGATAAAAATGGCTATTTTATTGATTAAAATAGTTTAATCTAGTCTAGCTCCAACTTTTTGGATTACTTTTGAAGACATTTCGGTTCCTTTGGCGAGACATTCTTTTGTTGAGGTATTATTAATTAACCCATCAAGAAAACCAGCTGCAAAGAGGTCTCCAGCACCTGTTAAGTCTACAATTTTTAAATTAGGTTTGCTTTGACATTCTATAATTTCTTGTTTTTTAATAGCAACGCTTCCTTTTTCACCACGTGTGATAATTAATAGTTTTCCTAGTTGTTTTCCAAATTCAATAACATCTTCAAAGCTTTTAGCATCAATTAATGATTTGATTTCTTGTTCATTAGCAAAAGTAATATCAAGTTTATTTTTAACTAAATCTAAAAAATCACTTTTGTGTCTCTCTACACAAAATTGATCTGATAAGGACATCGCTTTAGTATTAGAGAATAACATTGCTTTATCAAAAGCTAACTTTGGTTCTCCCTCGTCCCACAAATATCCTTCTAAAAATATCATTTCACATTCTCGTACAGCTTTTTCATTAATATCGTTCTTGTTAATTTTTCCAGCAATTCCTAAAAATGTAACCATAGTTCTTTCAGCATCAGGTGTGATTAGAATTAAACAAGTTCCAGTTGGTGAAGTTTCTAGTTTTTTATTATAAAAATATTGAACTTTTTCTTTAGTTAGACCCTCTTCATATTTCTGTCCTAAATCATCATTATTAATTTTACCTATAAACCCAACATCATTTCCTAATTGTGATAATCCAACAATAGAATTTGCAACTGACCCACCAGAGATAGTTTGTTCTATCTTAAGTGTTGATAAAAGTTTTTGAAATTCCACTTCATCAACCAGTTTCATTGTACTTTTTGTTAATTGATTATTTATCAAATATTGGTCGTCAACTTTACAAATAACATCAACAATTGCATTACCAATTCCTAGTAGTTTCATATTAAGCTTTTTTTATTTTAATTGGATTTTTTCTATTAGGATAACAAGTCGTACAAATTTTACAAGTCAAACCATAACACTCTCTAGCTTTGCAAAATTCCCTCCCATAATAAATTATTTGTAAATGTAATTTGCTCCATGTTTTTTCTGGGAATATTCTTTTTAAATCTTTTTCAGTTTGAATTACATTTTTGCCATTGGTTAAGCCCCATCTTTGAGCCAATCTATGTATATGAGTATCAACTGCAAAAGCTGGAACTCCAAAACCCTGAGACATGACCACACTTGCTGTTTTATGCCCCACACCAGGCAGTTTTTCAAGCTCTTCAAAGCTTTTAGGAACTTTTCCTCTGTGATTTTCTAGAAGCTGTTTAGACATCAAATAAATACTTTTTGATTTAACTCGAAAGAGGCCGATACTTTTAATCAATTTTTCTATTTTTTTTTTGCCTAATTTTACAAAGTGTTCAGGTCTATTATATTTTGGATATATTTTTTTAGTTACATTATTAACATTTAAATCAGTACATTGTGCCGACAAAAGCACAGACATTAAGAGAGTAAAGTTGTTAGTATGATCTAGAGGAATAGGGGTTGTTGGATAAATCTTGTTTAAAATTTTAAGTATCTTTTTAGCTTTTTCTTTTTCAACCATTATTTAAAGCTCAATAAATCTCTCATTGTGTAAAGACCTGGTTTTTTACTAATCAACCATTTTGCAGCAGTTAGGGCTCCATCTGAATAAAGTGACCTATCAAAAGCTTCATGATTTAATTTTATTATTTCTTTTCCACTAGAAAATTGAACTTCATGTTCACCAATAATTTCACCTTTTCTAATTGAATTAAAATTGATTTTTTTCCCATAAGGAAAAGATTTTTTATTTAAAAATTTTTTACCCATTAAATTAAAAAGATTTTTATTTTTACCATCTGCAATTCCCTTTCCTAACATTAGAGCTGTTCCTGATGGATAATCTTTTTTGTGCTTGTGATGAGCCTCAAATATTTTGCTTAAGTATTCATCTTTCAATGATTTCGAGGCAATTTCAGTCAAATACATTAATAAATTAACACCAAGGCTCATATTTCCTGCTTTTAAAATAGGGATTTTTTTAGAAAATTTTTTAATTAAAGCCTCTTCTTTATTAGTAAATCCTGTTGTTCCAATTACTACTTTTTTTTTTAATTTAGATGCAATTTTTAAAATATCTAAAGTACAGTTTGGGACTGTAAAATCTATTATTACATCTGTATTTTTAAAAGCTTCTTCAGTATTTGTATCAATTTTGATGCCAGCAATTTTTTTATTGATAGCTTTATTTTCTGTCAGAGCAGTTAGTTTAAAGTCCTTATTATTTTTTGAGGATCTAATTAGTTGTTGACCCATTCTCCCTAAACAACCAGAAATGGCTAAATTAATTTTTTTCATCTAAGAAAATATTAACCTTTTTTAACTAATTAGTCTTTAGTTTTTCCAAAAACTTTTAGCCTTTTGAAAAAATTGTTTAATACTTGGATTAGACTTTTCATTTTCAATTTTTCTAAATTTTTCAAGTAACTCTTTTTGTTCTTTATTCAAAGAAACTGGAACTTCAGTATTTACTTGGACATAAAGGTCTCCATTTCCACTTCCCCTCATATAAGGCATACCTTTACCCTTTAGTCTAAATTGTTTTCCATTTTGAGTTCCATCAGGTATTTTAATTTTGGCTTTTCCACCATCAATTGTTGGTATCTCTATTGTGGTTCCTAATGCTGCATCAGCAATAGATATGGGAAATTCAAAGAATAGGTTTTCATCAGATCTTTTAAATAAGTCGTGTGAATGAACATTTATAAAAAGATAAAGATCACCACTTGCTCCACCTTTAGAACCTGCTTCACCTTTCCCAGCTAATCTAATTCTAGTTCCATCATCAACTCCTTTGGGTATTGTAACTGATATTTTTTTTGAAGCTTGTTTGTTGCCTTGACCATTACAATCTGTACATGGATTTGTTATTTCTTCACCAGAGCCAGCACATTGAGGACAAGTTTGTTGAACAGTAAAAAAACCTTGGTTAGATCTTACTTTACCATTTCCACCACAAACCGTACATCTGTCTGGAGAATGACCAGGTTTAGAGCCATTACCTCTGCAAGTATTACATTTTTCTGTAGTTGAAAATTTTATATCCTGTTTTTTACCCTCATATGCTTCTTCCAGAGTAATAGATAAATCATATCGAAGATCAGAGCCTCTATTATTGGTTTTTCTTCTTCCCCTTGATTGTCCACCACCAAAATCTCCAAAAAAATCTTCAAATATATCTGAGAAATCAGCTCCACCAAAACCACCACCTTGTCTTCCACCCCCTCCACCTTCAAAAGCAGCATGGCCAAAGTTATCGTAGTTTTGTTTTTTTTCTTTATCTGAAAGAATGCCGTAAGCTTCACCAGCTTCTTTAAATTTATCTTCAGAAGCTTTGTCGTCAGGGTTTTTGTCTGGGTGATATTTTACAGCTAATTTACGGTAAGCAGATTTTAATTCTTCAGGGCTTGCATTCTTGCCAACACCTAAAACGTCATAAAAATCTCTTTTAGCCATAAATTACTTTAAGATGATAGTTGTTTTAAGTCTTAAGCGCTTTTTTCTTTATCTTCTTCTTTTTTAGCTTCTTTTGTTTCTTCTTCTTCTTTTACCTCTTCAAAGTCTGCATCAACTACATTATCGTCTTTTTTTGTTTCGTCATTATTATCACCATCCTTAGGGGAACCTTCTTTTTTTTCTTGAGACTTGTAAATTGCTTCACCTAATTTCATAGAAGCTTGAACTAAAGTTTCTGTTTTCTTTTTAATTTCTTCAGTATCAGTTCCTTTAATAGCTTCTTTCAGGTCAGTTGACGCATTCTCTATTGCTTTTTTATCAGCATCAGAAATTTTAGCACCATGCTCTTTCAGATTTTTTTCAGTAGAGTGTAAAAGAGTATCTGCTTGATTTCTTGCATCTACAGATTCTCTTTTCTTTTTATCTTCATCTTTATTAGCTTCAGCATCTTTTACCATTTTTTCAATCTCTTCATCACTTAAGCCACCTGAAGCTTGAATTTGAATTTTTTGTTCTTTTCCAGTTCCTTTATCTTTAGCAGAAACACTTACAATTCCATTTGCATCAATATCAAAAGTTACTTCTATTTGAGGAACTCCTCTTGCAGCAGGCGCAATTCCAACTAGCTCAAAATTTCCTAACATTTTATTGTCAGACGCCATCTCTCTCTCACCCTGGAGCACTCTTATGGATACAGCAGGCTGATTATCATCAGCTGTAGAAAATACTTGGCTTTTTTTTGTTGGTATTGTTGTATTTTTTTCAATTAGTTTTGTTGATACTCCACCTAATGTTTCAATTCCAAGTGATAGAGGCGTTACATCTAAAAGAAGCACATCTTTAACGTCTCCTTGAAGAACTCCAGCTTGAATTGCAGCACCCATTGCAACAACCTCATCGGGGTTTACGCTTTTATTTGGCTCTTTACCAAAAAAGTTTTTAACTTCAGCAAGAACCTTGGGCATTCTTGTCATCCCACCAACCATTACAATTTCATCAATTTCATTTGCAGTAAGGCCTGCATCTTTAAGAGCAGTTTTACATGGTGGTAATGTTCTTGAGATTAAATCTTCAACCAAAGCTTCTAATTTAGCTCTAGTCATTTTTAGATTGATATGTTTTGGGCCAGTTTTATCAGCTGTTATAAAGGGTAAATTAACATCTGTTTGTTCTGCAGAAGATAATTCAATTTTTGCTTTTTCAGCAGCTTCTTTTAATCTTTGAAGAGCTAATTTATCTGATCTTAAATCAATACCAGAATCTTTTTTAAATTCACCAATTAAATAATCAACGATTGTATTATCAAAGTCTTCACCACCTAAAAATGTATCACCATTTGTAGACTTAACCTCAAATACACCATCGCCTAACTCAAGGATAGAGACGTCAAAAGTTCCACCACCCAAGTCGTAAACAGCTATTTTTTTATTTTGTTTTTTATCTAAACCGTAAGCAAGAGAAGCTGCTGTTGGTTCGTTAATAATTCTTAAAACTTCAAGACCAGCAATTTTACCAGCATCTTTTGTTGCCTGCCTTTGAGCATCATTAAAATATGCCGGAACTGTAATTACAGCTTTCGTTACTTCTTGGCCTAAATATTTTTCAGCTGTTTCCTTCATTTTTTGAAGAATAAAAGCAGAAATTTGAGAGGGTGAATATTTTTCTCCTCTAGCTTCAATCCAAGCGTCTCCTTTTTCTGAATTTACAATCTTAAAAGGGGCAGCTGCAATATCTTTTTTTACAGTAGGGTCTTCAAAATTTCTTCCAATTAATCTCTTTACAGCAAAAATAGTATTTTCAGGGTTGGTCACAGCCTGTCTTTTTGCAGGTTGACCTACAAGTTTTTCTCCGTCTTCAGTAAAAGCTACAACTGAAGGAGTTGTTCTTGCACCTTCGGCATTTTCTAAAACTTTTGGCTGACTACCTTCCATGATAGACACACATGAATTTGTTGTTCCTAAATCTATTCCTATAATTTTGCTCATAATTTAATTCCTATCCTTCATATAAGTGTTAATTTTTAATCTACAAGTTCTGGCAATTATTATTAATTGGCTAAATTCTCCTCATTTTCTGGGTTTTTTTGATCATCTTGAGCTTTAGTTTTTTTTGAAACCCCTACCAACGCTGGTCTTAAAAGTCTATCTTTCATCATAAAACCTTTTTGAATTTCCTGAACTATTGTTCCGGGTTCTTTTTGATCATCATCAATTTCCATCATAGCTTGGTGTTGATTAGGATCCAATTTTTTACCAATAGAAACCACAGGTGTAATTCCATTTTTTGAAAAAATTGATACCATATCTTTACTTATAATTTCAAAATGCTCTAAAGTTTTTTTTAAAGCTTCAGTATCTTTTAACACTTCATCACTTTCTAAAATCTGTTTTGACCTTTCAAGATTATCAATTAGATTCAAAGCTTCTTTTGCAAAAGAAAATCCACCATAATCAAAAGCATCATCTTTTTCTTTTTCAAATCTTCTTCTTTGATTTTCCATTTCAGCAAAAGCTCTAGCAATCTTATCTTCTAATTCTTTAATTTTCTCTTCGGGTGTAATCTCTTTTACTTCTTGATTTTTTTCTACCAAATCTTCTTGTACTTCTTGAATTCCCTCTTTCGCTTCAGTCTGTTTAATTTCTACGTTTTGATCTTCAGAATTAATGTTTTGATCTTTTTCCATGACAACTTATATGGTATGAAATTTAATAATTGCTAGATGTTAAAGAATAAAATTATAAAATTATTAATAGGCACCAATAATAAAGGAAAATTGAAAGAAATTAGGGATTTATTGCCTAAAAACCTTGAAATATACTCTCCAAAAGACTTTAAAATGAAAAGCCCACCAGAAAATGGGAAAACATTTAAGGAAAACTCATTAATTAAGGCTAAATTTTTTTCCATAAAATCAAAAATGACATGCCTGTCGGATGACTCTGGTTTAGAAATAGATGTTCTAAATGGTGATCCAGGAATTTATTCAGCTAGATGGGGAGGTAAAAAAGGTGATTTTAAAAAAGCAATGAATAGAGTTTTTAAAGAGCTAGATAAAAAAGACAAAAATTGGAGAGAAAAAAAAATTAAGGCCAGGTTTATTTGTGCTTTAACCATTTATAGTACAAACAAAGAAATAATAAATTCTGTTGGAAAAGTTGAGGGTTTTATTTCACCAATTATAAAAGGTAAAAACGGGTTTGGTTATGATCCCATTTTCATACCAATTGGAAAAAAAATTACATTTGGTGAAATGAAGACATCACAGAAATATAAAATAGATCATAGATTTAAAGCTTTTAAAAAAATTAGAAAACTTTTTTAAATTCACCATCTTCAGTCTTATAGAAATTTAAAATATGATTAATTTTATTGTTTTTAATTTCAAAAATTCCAACTTTTCCTTTAAACAAGGTTTTTTTGGTAAACATCTTTTCATCAACAATAGATTTGTTTTGAAGAATTAAATAATACACAAGGCCAACCAAATCATAACTTAAAAATGATAATTGATTGGGATATTGATTATATTTTTCAAAATATTCATTTGAAAACTCATCATAATTATCTTTATTTGCAGAAGGAAAATACAAGGGTTGTAAGCTAGCTTCCTTTAAAAGAGATTCATCAAACCATTGGTTGAGAGTAATAAAATATTTTTCTTTAGGAGATATATCCGTATAAAGCAGCGAAGTTGTTACACTTTTTAAACTTTCATCAAAGTCAGAAATTACCACTGAATCAAATTTCACACCACCAAGAGTATCTCTTTTTTTTAATCTTTCAATTAAACGTTCTTTATTATTTTGTTCTGATTTCTCCAGTCTATTTATTTCATCTTCAAGGTTCTGTTTTCTAATTTCATAGCGTGTAATTTTTTCAATTTGCTTAGTAAGTTTAGTGGGATCAGTATTATAAACATAATTTTCTAATATTTTTATTTTAGAATTAGAAATAGCTTTTTCAATTTCATTTTTAAAACTTACATCTGGAGTAAGAAAGATAGTTTTTTTTATTTCATTTAATTCTA
>Ga0222670_1000765_pt1 | contig 12576 bp, 12 predicted proteins | sample AntAcemetagen732_FD_181148 | JGI IMG/M metagenome (GOLD analysis project Ga0222670, IMG submission 181148) | Saline water microbial communities from Ace Lake, Antarctica - #732 | ecosystem: Environmental > Aquatic > Non-marine Saline and Alkaline > Saline | place: Antarctica: Ace Lake... | reverse complement strand
TTGACCAAGGTTCATCAAAAGATGCAACATTATTAGCATCTATTGCTGTATTAAAAAAAAGATTTATTGCAGACCAACTTTTCCTAGAATTGATGTCATATTTATCTAATCTATTATTAAAATTGTCAGTACAATTAATATGACCCATATAACCCATATCCTCATAATATTTTGATGTGCAAGCAAGATTAAAAGTATCATGACGTCCAACCGTATCTCTTACAACTTCAATCATTGCTTCATGATCACCATCATAAAACTTTGAAAACAAACCAGGTCCAGGATATGCACCACCCATAAAGGTTCTTGTTGCTTTATCATCTATAATACTTTCAATGCCATCGTTTAACTTTCGTGTATCAAAAGCTAGAAAATCAGAACATTGTCTTCCACCCGGATCAATTATTTGAATATATTCACCAGCTTTAACTTCATAAGTTTCGGCAGTTCTTCTTTTTACAAGCTGCTCTATAATTGGATCACTAAGCGGATCGGGTAAAATAAATTGTTCATCAGTTTCAATAAATTTAGCTTTATTTAAAAAAATAGTTAAATCTGTTGGTGGATTTTGCTCATGAACATTCATTGCATCACCAGGTGCAGCAATCATAACCATACACTTATCTTTTGAGGTTAATGTTATTTTTTCACCCATAAAACAATCTTCACTAAAAATAATGGATGATTTAGCATTATCTAAATCAAGGTTTTTTTTCTTTAAAAGTTTTGAAATTTTTTCATCATTTGAGATAGCTCTTTTTGAAAAATCTGCATTAGAATTTTCTTTTAAATTTAAAATAGATAAATCAGATTTACCTTTTGAATTAAAAACAATTATTTCACTAACTTGTTTTCCTTCATCATTAATGATTTCAATTTTATCTTCTGGTAAAACTTCTATTATTGAGAGACCGCCACCCTTTACAAAATATCTTTCAACTCCTGGTGGTAAAGTTCTTAAGCCCGGATTTCGTATATCTTTACTAGTATGTAGCATTTCCAGTATAAATTTTAATAATTTAAGATTAGCTTAATATAATCAAAGAGCATTGACTATAAATTTAATTAATGAGAACATAACCACTTAACTTAATATTAAGGGAGAGAGAAATATGAAAAATAAATTACCGTTAATTATCGGTGCGGTGGTAGTTATTGCTGTCGCAATGTTCTTCATGCAAGGAGGAGATAAAACTGCCAAAAAAGGTGGTGATAGCGCTCAGCCTATAACTATTGCTACTCACAACTGGTCAAGTCAAATTGTAATGGCTCACGTTATTGGTGGAATCTTTGAAAGCATGGGAAACAATGTAAGTTATGTAAACACTGACTCACAGGCTGTATACGAATCTATTCGTATTGGAGATGTAACTCTAGCTCATGAAGTATGGGAATCTGCTTTTGGTAAATCATTCACTACGGCACTTGATAAAGGTGGCATAGTTGACTGGGGTGATCACGAAGCAAGAACTCTTGAGGATATGGGATATCCAAACTGGGTTGCTGAAAAAGGATTATGCCCAGGTCTTCCAGATTGGACTGCACTAAAAAACCCTGAATGTGCTGCAAATTTTGCAACACCCGATTCAGATGGAAAAGGAAGAATGTTAGAAGGTCCACAAACTTGGCATGGAGATTTAATACCTCAGAGAGTTGATGCTCTTGGGTTAGGAGATCTTTGGACAGTTAAATTTGCTGGAAGTGCAGACGCACTTTGGGCAGAACTTAAAGCTGCTGAGAAAGAAGGAAGAGGAACTATAATATTCAACTGGACTCCAAACTTTACAGATGGAAAAGGTTTCACGTTTATAGATTTTCCTCCATACTCTGCTGGTTGTAGACCAGAAGATGGTGGTGATGGAAAATGTGGATCTCCAGATGGTTATTTGAAAAAAGCTGTTAATGCAGACTTTCCAACAACTCATCCAGCTGCAGCAGCAGTGTTTAAAAAGATGTCATTCTCAACAAGTCACATTGGAGCAATGGCTGCTTTAGTAGACGAAGATAAGATGACTCATGAAGATGCTGCAAAAAAATGGTTAGCAGACAACAAGAGTGTTTGGCAACCATTTACCAAGTAAGGGTAAAAAAATAAATTATAATCTCTCCCAATAAATTTGGGGGAGATTTTTTTTAAGTATATCGCCTTATAAAGAATTCAAACTACAAATTTATTATTTAAATGATTAAGTATTTTTTATCTCTCTCTCTTAGCTTGTTAGTATCTATTTCATCCTTTGCACAAAATATAGATATACAAGAAGATATTAAAATTGGTTTTGTATGTGAATTAGAAAAAAAAATTCTTAAGAATTCAGAATACAATTATCAAACTTTTTTAGCTAAAGATTTAAATGAAAAAAATTTAGATAAATTTGAAATTGATGCAAAACAGCCAGAAAAACTTTTGATTAATGGATTGTCAATGTTTCTTTCAAAAAATACAGAACTAGATGTAAAAGTTGTAAACAAAGACATAGTTTTATTTAAAGCTTTTGATGAAGAAAAAAATTATTCAGAATCAGGTATAATTAATAGAAAATCAGGAGAATTGGTTCATGAAGTTACAAAAGATATAAAAAGTGATAACTTTGAAAAAGATATTTCTTTTTATAAGTGTAGTTAAAATAAAAAAATGAAAATGAAAAAACTTATATTTTGCATAACTTTAAGTTTCATAATTGCAACTTCAGTATCAGCTCGAAAAACAGGTTGTGAAGGAAACTGTGAAAATGGTTTTGGCAAATGGACTTATACGGACAAAACTACCTATGAAGGGAATTGGGTAGGTACACAAAAACAAGGACAAGGAATTGAAACTTGGCCAAATGGATACATTTACAAAGGTGAATTTAACAAAAGTGACTGGAGTGGACAAGGAATTTTAATCTTCCCGGATGGCTCTATGTATGAAGGTGAATGGGCCAATGGTTTCATGAATGGAAAAGGAAAATTTACTTGGTCTGATGGAAAAGAAAAAATAGGAATTTGGAAAAATGGCAAATTACAAGAATGATTATGAATATAAAATATTTTAATAAATTAACAGAATTATTGCCTGAACCAGTTAGACAATTTAGTGGTCTTGTTTTTTTAACGTTTGTTGTGATTTTTTCTTTTGCTATTTTAAATGTTTTTTTTGGTCAAGGCGATGAGCTAGTGGAAAAAATGAAAAAGGAAGAAGCAAGAGCTGCAGAAGCTAACAAACTAAGCAAAATAATTTCTACACTTCCATCAGGTATTTTAACCTTTTATGAAACAGGCGATCATTATAAGCTATCTAAAGAACAATACGAAACAGTCTGCAAAATAACAAAAATTATTCCTCAACGTGCGGTTATGGGTGCTAATTTAATAAATTTTAAAGCCACAAAAATATATACTACTAATGGAAATCAAATCACTGAAACATTTGTGAATTGGGATAAAGAAAAAAATAAGTGTATTGCTGGCTTTATTTTAAATGGAAGTATTGATGGTGAAGAGGAAAAAATTACTGTTAGTGGGGAGGTTTTAAATTTTTTAAGTACTGGAATTGATACGAGAGTTTATTTTATTAAAAATTTTTAAGGAGGAAAATAACAAGTATAGATAATATAAAAAGTGTATTTTTATTTTTATTTCGTGTAACTTATTAAATGTTATGACTAACGCTGTAATTAAATGTGACTCTGTTTATAAAATTTTTGGTACAAATGCAAAAAAGATGCTCCAAGATGCTAACGGAAATGTAGATGCAAAAACATTCCAAGAAAATGGATGCATAGTAGGTGTGAATAATGCTTCTTTTGAAGTTTCAAAAGGAGAAATGTTAGTTGTGATGGGTTTATCTGGATCGGGAAAATCAACATTATTAAGATGTATTTCTAGATTAACAGATGCAACAAGTGGAAAAATTTTCATAGAAGGTCAAGACTTGCTTTCATTAAATAATAAAGAACTAATTGATCTTAGAAGAAATAAAATGGGAATGGTATTTCAGAGTTTTGCTCTACTGCCACATAAAACAGTTTTAGAAAATATTGCTTTTCCACTTCAAATTAAAGGTGTTGAAGATCAAGAAAGCATTAATAAGGCTATGGATATGGTCAAACTTGTTGGTCTTGATGGAAGAGAAAACTATTTTCCAAGAGAGCTTTCTGGTGGACAACAACAAAGAGTGGGTATTGCACGTTCATTAGCGGTTGAGCCTGATATTTGGTTTTTAGATGAACCTTTTTCTGCATTAGATCCACTAATTAGAAAAGAAATGCAGGATGAATTTTTGAGACTTCAGGGAAAATTACAAAAAACAATTATGTTTATTACACATGATTTTGATGAAGCATTAAAGCTTGCTGATCGTATTGTAATTATGAAAGATGGAATAATTGAACAGCTAGATACACCCGCCAACATTGTGTTAAATCCAGCAACCGAATATGTAAGAAAATTCACCGAAGAAGTTCCTAGAGAAAAAGTACTAAAAATAGAAGATATTATGGAAAAACCACACAATGCAAACTTAAGTGATTTAAAAGTATTAAAAAGTGAAATAATTGAAAATGTAGCTGAAAAGATTTTAACTCAAGAAAAATCTGTAGGAGTAATTGATAAAAATAATCAAATTGTTGGAACCGTTCACCCTTCAAAAATAATTAATACTGTTTTTGGTGGAAAAAAAAATCGTGATTAAAATATGGAATTATTAAAAAAATATCCAAAATTATTTCAATGGTTATTTTTGTTAATTGTATTTTTTAGCTTATGTTTTGCAATAGATGTTCCTGAAACTTATAATTTTATAAGAGGCCAAGCTGAATTCATTAAAGACCCAAATCAAAGTAGTTATACACTGTTTGGTGCAGAAGTAAGATATTATGCATTTGATGTTTTTTGGAGGCTACCTCCTCTACTTGGATGGCTACCTATTTGGATAAATGATTGCTTATTTTTTTTAATGAATGAGTGGATGCCAATGGAATTTTGGAATGAAAATACTCAATCATATAAAACTCGACCTTTGGTTTTACAATTAACAAGAAATATGACTGCGTTTATGACATTTCTTATTGAACTAATAAGGGAAATTTTTTTAGGAGGTGTTAAAACAATTGTTTCATTTAGCAGCTGGGATTGGATAAGTGCAAATCCATGGGCAAAGTTGCCAGGTTTACCTTGGACAATTATTGCGGCAGGTGCTGTGATACTTGGATATAACTTAAGTGGTAAAGGTCTAGCCTTATTTGCCGGTATAGTTATGGTTTATATTTCTATTTTTGGTCAATGGAAACCTTCGATGCAAACTCTTTCTTTTATATTAGTAGCAGCACCACTTTCTTTTCTTTTTGGTTTAGGCTTAGGTATTGCGGCATTTAAAAGTAAACGTGTAGAAAATTTTTTGTATCCAATACTATTGGTTATGCAGACAATGCCTCAATACGCAGTATTGGTTCCTGCAATAGTTCTTTTTGGTGTTGGTGACCACGCTGCAGTCATTATAACTATGGTTGTAGCTGTTCCACCAATGATATTATTAACCTTGTTAGGTCTAAGAGGAATACCTCCTGAGGTTATTGAGGCTGGTAGAATGAATGGGTGTAATAATTGGCAACTGATGACTAAAGTATTAATTCCTACTGCTAGAAGAGATATTTTAATTGGAGTTAACCAGGTCATAATGGTGTGTTTTTCTATGGCAGTTATTTCAGCTTTTATAGGTGCTAAAGGATTGGGGTTTAATCTATTACTAGCATTAAATCAGCTGAATATTGGATTAGCATTAGAAGCTGGCTTATGTATTAGTTTAATTGCGATACTTTTAGACAAAATGTCCTTAGCTTGGGCAAATAAACAAATAGATTATTTTGGTAACCTAACTTTTTTTGAGCGTCATAAAAGTGGATTATTTTTTGCTTGTGCAGCATTAATTGGGATTATACTTGCCTATTTTGGATCATTTTATTTTAAAGAAGGTTTCAATTATTTATTTGAAGTTCCACATAATAAAGGAATATCAACGGCAGATTTTTGGAATAAAGGTGTGGACTGGATTTGGGATACTTTTTTTCATGCTTTAAAAATTTTTAATACTTGGTTGATAGTAGATGTGTTGCAGCCCATGAGAGCCTTATATTTAAGGATGCCAGCGGTTGCTACTTTAGTCTTAGTTATTGGGGCAGGCTATATAATCGGTGGAATTCGTTCAGCTCTTGTAGTAGGTGGATTAACTTTATTTATAGCATTAAGCCCTTGGTGGGATAGAGCTTTAGTTACATTATATATGGCAACTTTCGGAGTTTTTATATCTACTATAATTGGATTTACAGTTGGAATTTTATCTTTTCAAAACAAACATACTGCAAATTTTATGCTAGGTGTTTGTGATATCTTTCAAACATTTCCTTCATTTGTGTATTTAATTCCTGTGATGATGCTTTTTGGAGTTACAGATACATCGGTATTAATTGCAGTAGTAGTTTATGCAACTATACCTGCCACAAGGTATACCATTGAAGGATTAAGAAGTGTTCCAGTAGCTTTGCATGATGCTGCTACAATGTCAGGGGTAACAAAGTTACAAAGATTATTAAAAATTGAATTCCCTTTAGCATTTCCTCACATGATGCTTGGTTTAAATCAAACAATTGTATTTGCTTTGTTCATGGTGATTATTGGGGCATTTATTGGAACAGAAGATTTAGGACAATATATTCTAAAAGCTTTATCTGATAAAAAAGGAGCGGGTATAGGCTTAACGCTAGGTCTTTGTGTTGCCTTCATAGGTCTGATATTTGATCATTTAATTCGAACTTGGGTAGGACAAAGAAAAAAACATCTTGGTATAGATTAGCAAGTATTATTGTATATTCATATCCAGTAATATTAATTTTTTATAACTAATATACTTAAGATTTTAGCTTGCTGAAATATACTCAACTTCAGAGAAACGATCTGTTGGAAAAATCCAATAGAATTCCAATGTTTCTTTTCCAATATTTTTTAAAGCATGTTCTGCGTTTCCAGCTATATAAACCACATCACCTTTCTTAATTTCTTCTAGTTTACCTGATTTATTTAATATACCCGTACCATTAGTAACTACATATATTTCTGCAGGTGAATGATAATGAAGTGTTAAATCACCTCCTGGAGCTATTTCAGCGAAACCTAGGGATAGACCTGAACTACCATCAAAATCTGCATCAATTAAAAATTTCCATCTAACACCAGGGTATTTTTCGCTTATTGACCACTCTTGATTAGAGACAGATTTAATATTTTTTACAAATATCACGCTAAATTAAATCCTAGGATTATTTTTTGGGTTGATCTAAAAAAGTTTTTAAAGAATCGTCCATTGCAACTTCCCAATCTGTATGATGTCTTGGTCCAACAGAGCCTGTTACTGGTGAAGCAAATGACTTATTTCTATAAGTCATAATATTTTCCACTTTATGATGCTCCCATTCTTTAAAAGTTTTTCTAATTAATTCAAAATCAATTTTTGGATAATCTGATAACTCATGAAGTTCTTTGGTGTACTCAGTTTGAAAATCTATCATTTGATCAGCATTTTCTAATTTCTCTTCCATAGATACCCATTTATTAATATCTTTTTCAATTTCAGAGTCGTTTGGAGTTTTAATTTTTCCCATAATAACATCTCTTGCAAACCAAGCCTGACAATCAAACATATTAAAAGTATGAAATTGATCTTGCATACCTAAATACATCAATTTGTGATTATTTTGCCAAACCACACCCTTGTACAACATGGGTGGATATAATCTGTTTCCTGTTTTTAATTTAAGATCCTCAGACATAAAAGGGAAATGATGAAGATATCCTGTGCATAAAATTACAGCATCTGTTTCTTGTACATGACCGTCTTTAAATATTGCTTTATTCCCCTCAAGCCTATCTAGATGAAAAACTTCTTTCATTCCTTCTGGCCATTTAAAACCCATTGGATTATGTCTATAGCCAATAGTAACACTTTTTGCTCCATACTTATGACATTGAAGAGCTACATCCTCAGCCGAATAACTACTTCCTAAGACAACAACATTTTTACCTCGAAATTCTTCTGCATCTCTAAAATCATGAGAGTGCATTATTCTTCCTGGAAAAGCCTTCATACCTGGATACTCAGGAATGAATGGAACTGAAAAATGACCAGTTGATACAATTACATAATCAAAAACTTCTTTTAAAGTTTTAGCATTTTTTTTATCTCGATAAGTAACTTCAAAGCTTTCATTATCATAAGAAACATTAGTAACAGTGGTATTAAATTTAATTTTAGATTTTAAATTTCCCTTTTTAACTCTACCCAAAATATAATCGTATAAAACTTCTCTAGGTGGAAAAGATGGAATTGGTTTTCCAAAGTGCTCATCAAATGAGTAGTCAGCAAATTCTAAGCATTCTTTAGGACCATTGGACCAAAGATATCTGTACATACTGTTAGGTACAGGGTCGCCGTATTGATCAGATCCAGTTCTCCAACTATAATTCCATAATCCTCCCCAATCTTCTTGTTTATCAAAACAAACTATTTCAGGTATTTTTTCACCATTTTTTTCTGCTTGTTCGAAGGATCTTAAAGCGGATAAACCACAAGGCCCAGCGCCAATAATTGCTACTTTTGTCATAAAATGATCTCTCTCTAATAAATTTATAACTGTACTTTACCCACAAAATGCTAAAAATTAATATAAAAAAATACTTAATTATGAAAAAAATTATTATCATTGGTGCGGGAGCTATGGGATCTGCTTTTGCCGTACCATGCCTTGAAAATAAAAATGAAGTTACAATTATTGGTACTCATCTTGAAGATGATTTAATAGACAGCATTAAATCGAATAATAATTTTCATCCAGCTCTAAAAGTAGAATTACCAACTAAACTAAAGGTTGAAAAATATGAAAAATTAAAATCAATACTTGAAAGGGAAGTGGATATCATTGTGGCTGGAGTTAGCTCTATAGGTATTGAGTGGTTTGTTAATCAAATATCAAAGAATTATAAAAAAAATCTACCAATTATTTTATTAACCAAAGGGTTGGCAATAGAAGATAACGAATTAATAACACTATCAGATAAAATTAAAAAACTTCTCAAGAAACAAGGTCACGAAGAAGTAAATGTTTCAGCAATAAAGGGACCCTGTTTAGCTGCTGGTCTTGCATATAAAATGAGAACAGGAACAGTAATTGCAAACCCTGATATTAAAGAAACTGAGAAATTAAAAAAAATAATATCAACTGATTATTATTCAACAGAAATATCAGATGATTTAACAGGTGTAGAATTAGCCGGTGCAATAAAAAATATATATTCAATGCTAATTGGAGCTTCTAAAGGATTAAGTAATTCAAAAGCACCTAAAGAAATTCAATCTAAGTATTACTTAAATACGTCAGCCTCATTAATCCATAGATCAATTTCTGAAATGGTGGAATTTGTTTCTTATTATGGAGGTAAAGTAGACACAGTTTATGGGTTGGCTGGTTTAGGTGATTTATATGTTAGTGCAATAGGTGGAAGAAATAGTTTAATGGGAAAATATTTAGGAGAAGGTTATCTTTATAAAGATGCTAAAGAAAAGTTTATGAAAAATATTACAGTTGAGGGTGCACAACTTGCCTTAGAAATTGGCCCAAAAATTTTACAAGATCTTAATTCTAAACATTTTCCATTAATGTTTAGTATGTTAAAAACTATCTGTGAAAATAAGAAGTTAGAAATCAAATGGTAAAAAATATATTAATATTTGTTTTTATAGTTCTTGGAATGGTAGTTATTTTGAACTTTAGTGACCACAATCTTAAAAGAGCAGTTGATGCCTGTTTAGCTGGAAGTCAAAAATTATCTAAATCAAAGATTACAGATCTTGATGAAGCTAAAAAATTTTGTGAAGAAGAAATTAAAAAAAATAAAAATTAGAACTTTATGCCAAAAATATTTTCAATTTATGTAAATATAGTAGATTACATTTGTATCAAAGTTGGTAGATTTGTAATGTACGGGGTTTTTTTCATGATGTTTCTTTTAATACTATCTTTCGTTACGAGAAACATTGTCAATTATCCTTTAATGTGGATTATAGAGATGGCTCAATTTACTATTACTGCATATTATTTGCTTGGTGGTGGTTACTCTATGATTACAGATGATCATGTCAGAATGGATTTATTCTATGGAAGGTTATCAACAAAAGGAAAAGCTAAAATGGATATTTTTACCAGTATTTTTTTGATTTTTTTCTTAGCAATTCTCCTTTATGGCTCTATTTCAAGTTTACAATATACATTAGAGTATAAACAGAAACTTTTTACTGCATGGGCACCTTATGTTTGGCCAATAAAATCTTTGATGTTATTAGGTATACTTTTAATGCTATTACAAGCTTTCTCAATGTTGATTAAAGACATAGCAAAAATTAAAAATATTAAAATATAATGTTAGCTCAATATCTAAGTTATGAATTTATTGCATTGTTCATGTTTATAACGATGTTAGCAATGATGTTTACCGGTCAAAGAGTATTTGGTGCAATTGGATTTGTAGCTGTTATTTCAGCATTATTGGTTTGGGGAAACGGAGCTATCGAAATGCCATATACGGCTACATGGAAACTTTTTAAATGGTATCCGATGCTTACACTTCCACTTTTTATTTACATGGGTTTTATGATTTCAGAGTCAGGTATTGCTAGTGATTTATATAAAATGTTCCATGTATTTTTTGGTGGAATAAAAGGAGGTTTAGCAATTGGCACAATGTTCATGATGGTTGGAATTTCAGCTATGAATGGATTGAGTGTTGCAGGTATGGCTATTGGAGCAACAATTGCCCTCCCTGAAATGTTAAAACGAAATTATGATAAACGAATGATTACTGGTGTCGTTCAAGCGGGAAGTTCGCTAGGAATTTTAATACCTCCAAGCGTTGTAATGGTTCTTTATGGCATGATCGCACGTCAACCAGTAAGTAAACTTTGGCTTGCAGGACTTTTACCAGGTCTTTTAATGGCTACCTTATTTATAATTTATATTTATGTAAGATGTCGTCTTCAACCTGAATTAGGTCCAGTATTAAGCGAAAAAGAAAGAGATATTCCATTAAAAGAAAAACTAAAACTTTTATCAGCTGGAATAATTCCATTTGTAATATTTATGTCCATGACTGGATTATTCTTAATGGGTATAGCAAGTTTAGTTGAATGTTCTGCCGTAGGTGCTTTACTTGCAACTTTAGCATCCATATACAAAAAAAGATTTACTCGGAAAGTTCTTGATACAACACTTAGAAAAACTCTTGGTGTTTCTTGCATGTTTATGTGGATAATATTAGCAGCTCTATGTTTTGGAGCAGTATTTGATGGCCTAGGGGCTGCGCGTGCAATTGAAACTTTATTTATAGAAAGATGGCATTTAACTCCTTGGGGAGTTCTAATTATGATGCAACTTTCGTACATATTTATGGGAATGTTTTTAGATGATACGGCGATGTTAGTTATAGTGGCACCACTTTATGTGCCTCTAATTATCTCATTAGGATTTGATCCAATCTGGTACGGTGTTCTTTATACAATTACATGTCAGATTGCATATATGACCCCTCCATTTGGCTATAATTTATTTCTTATGAGGGCTATGGCACCAAAAGAAATAACCTTATCTGATATTTACAGATCTATTACGCCGTTTCTCCTGGTAATGCTCTTAGCATTAATCTTAGTTATGGTTTTTCCTCAAATTGCAACTTATCTTCCAAATAAGTACTTATAAAAATAATAATGCAACTTTAAGTTTTAAAGTTGAAAAAATTACCGTTTAATAAAAAAATAAATCATTTTTTAGTTTAATCATAATTTTTTTTATAATAGGCTTAACAAATACTTTTTAACTAACAAGGAGAGTTAATGAAAAAAGAAAAAAAAATAATAACAAGTAAAAGGCGATCGTTTATTAAGAAAGCTGGCTTGTTAACTTTTGGTGTGGCAGGAGCAAGTGTTGTTAAGGCACCTTACGCTTATTCTGCATCAAACCCAATTAAATGGAGGCTTCAAACATATTCAGGAGCTCCGCTTGGTGCACATGTTATCAAACCGCAAATTGAAGCATTTAATAAAGCTGCTTATGGAGAAATGGAAATTGAACTGTATTATGCGGATCAATTAGTTCCTACTGATGAACTATTCAGAGCCATGCAAGCAGGTACTTTAGATGCTGTACAAAGTGATGATGCTACAATGGGATCACCCGTTGATATCTCTGTGTTTGGTGGGTATTTTCCATTTGCAACCAGATATAGCTTAGATGTTCCAGCTTTATTTAAATATTACGGTTTAAATGAAATTTGGGATGAAGCATATAGTGAAGTCAAAGGTGTTAAATGGTTAAGCACAAGTGCTTGGGACCCATGCCATCTTTTCACTGTGAAGAAAAAAGTTACTTCTTTAGCAGACATGAAGGGCTTAAGAGTCTTTGGTGTACCTACTGCTGGAAAATTCTTAGCTCAATATGGCCTAATACCAGTTACGGTTCCTTGGGATGATGTTGAGGTTGCTATGCAAACTGGAGA